>Ga0065711_1016743_pt1 | contig 10253 bp, 16 predicted proteins | sample Hoacrofraction12_FD_59098 | JGI IMG/M metagenome (GOLD analysis project Ga0065711, IMG submission 59098) | Hoatzin crop microbial communities from Cojedes, Venezuela - Epithelial fraction 12 v2 (version 2) | ecosystem: Host-associated > Birds > Digestive system > Esophagus > Crop | place...
GGCGCAAAGCAACGCTCTTCAACACCTTGCTATACTCCCTGATTATTGCCATAATCCTATCCTCGCTCAAAAAAAACTCCTTGCGCGACAATATCTTCAATGCGTCATCAAACCGCAAACGCTGCTTCTCAGTCCAATAATAATACCTACGGCACAAAGCCTCGTTCCTCAACGCTATCAACTCCGAATCCCGTCCTTTACTCATAACTCCACTTCCTTTTTATTTTTTAGCACTACGCAGGAGCAGCCCCGGCCCGGCCGGGTTAGTCCTGATCTTTTTAGCCCTCCGCAGGAGCTGCCCCGACTGGGTCGGGTTAGTACTGATGTTTTCCGCCGCAAAATTACATAAAAATTCAATTACTGCCAAATTTTCTCACACTTTTCTGCATAAAAAAAGCCGGCAAGCTCATTCGCCCGCCGGCCACGTGGATGAATCAGCCCATAAAAAAGGCGTCTCCTATCTCAAGGTTTCCGCAAATACTAAAAAATCATAGCCTGCAAAAACTCGGCTCTATACGATGCCACACACCATCAGCACCCTTCTTCGAAAAATAATAATTCACAGCATTCCGCATCACTACATTCGACTCCCTGAACAATTTCATAATCTCACCATATTCAGCGTCAAACTTCGGTTCCAGCTCATACAGCTTCGAAATGCTCTTATAATCCAATGCACCCTGCTTATTCCGCTCAAGCAACGTCATAGCAAGCTGATACATCGGGTCCTCAGTGCCCTTGCTGCTCTTTTCCATATAGCGTCTAAGGTATTCAATCAAGCGCTCAGCAGCAATGTCTGCCCTTTCGTCAAAGCCCTTAACACGGTTGCCCTTCACCTCCATCTTGAAATCACCCTCAATCAACGTAAAGCTAATCTGGTCCTCGTTCTTCGTCTGCCCATACTCGCGCATCACACCGCTGAAGGCCTTAACCTCCCCCTCAAGCCAGTCATGAAAGTCCGTTACGTCATCCACAACCTCCATCAGACGGTAGCTCACGTCATTCATCAAATCCTTTCGCAGGCTCTCATAATTCGCCCTGCGGCTCTCAGCCTGGGCATTCTTCTGTCTCGACACCTCCGCCATCAAAGCGTCCAATTCCTCCGAGCTCATACCGCTCAAATCAATCTTCTTCACAGCAGAGCCACTCTCAGCAGAGCCGCTCCCAGCAGCCGCAGCCGCATTCTTCTTTTCTTTTTCCATAATAAAACAATTTTAAAACATTAATAAAATAACATTATAATCTTAACTCTTAACTGCCAATCGGCACCGACACCAACGCCGGAACGGCGTAATTAATTGTCAATTGTCAATTGTCAATTGTCAATTTGATGACGCGGGCCCCGGCACGCGGCTTCAATCCGCCATGGCTCCCAATAGCACGCAATTTCACAGCCACAGCGTCCAGCTCATCCTCCGTCAGGTAGTAAAAAGCCTTACCAGCTATGCGCCTGTCCTCGCAGAAAGCATTCACACGAGTCCAGTCCAAAGTGTCGATACCCAAACCCTGCATCAGCTTCAAAGCCACGCTACGCTTCTTCCGCAGCGCCTCCCTGTTCGTCACCTTTTCGTAAAGAGCGTCGCACAATAGCCGATACTCCAAGTCCGTCATCTCCTTCAGGCTCTCAGTCCTACCGCTCGTGTATTCCAATACCAAGCTCTTCTTCAGCTCATCAGACTCCATGCCGCAGCCATAGCCACCCGACACAGCCTTGTTCAGCAAACTCCAAAACCTGTTATAATTCTCCATCGTCTTTTTCCTTTCTCAAATCTCAAATCTCAAATCTCAAATAGATCTGCCGCGCCAATACCACATCAAATCACTCACACAGCCATGAAACTCCTTATACTCAAAAAAAGCAACATGACCCAAAGCCTTAATCAGCAGACCAACAGTCAGCAGCACACGGCTAATCACACACAATACAAATGCCAGCACGTATGCAGTCATCTTGCACGCAAACATACCGCAATTCTTCAAAAAACCCAAGAAGCTCTTCATAATCTTCTTACTGATAACACTAATCTCTTTCATAATACAAAAATTTTAAAACGTTAATAATATAATTCCTTTTTCTCTCTAATCCTCCATCATTCATTCTCCATCTTCTTTTCAGCTCCTAACTATTAATTTTTCATTTTTCATTTTTCATTCTTTTCAGCTCCTAACTATTAATTTTTCATTTTTCATTTTTCATTTTTCATTCTTTTCAGCTCCTAACTATTAATTTTTCATTTTTCATTTTTCATTTTTCATTTGATGCGACAACAAAACGCGAGCGGTTTGTTGTCCGCATCACGCCCTCCTCCCATACCACATACCCGCCACCGGCATCCTCCGTAAACCTGCCCTGGCAGTAAGCCACGAAACCAACCACTCTAACCTTGATGCCTGCCATATAACGCAGCCTTGCAGCAGCCTTACCCAATGGCTGGCCCTTATACTCCTGGCTTATAAAAATAAAGCTCTTCTTCGGAAACTCATTCACCAAGCGTTTAGCATCCTCATACCCCCAGCCAGCATACTGAAAACTGTCAACAATCACAAAGTGAGGACTCCGGCTCCGCTTCAAGCGCTCCTCCACCTCCGCAATGCTGTCATCCAAAGCAACCCTGAACCTACCCTGAACCTCATTCATCTTCTCCCGCTCCATCCGCTCCTTAAAGCTCTGGCTGATACCCTCCTCATAACTCAAGTATAGCACGCTGCTATACTCACACAGCTTCTTCGCAAGCTGCATCACAAAGCTGCTCTTGCCGCTCGCGCTCTGACCGCTTACAAACCACGTCTCACTCCAAGCAGGATCACCAAAAGGGCCACGCCATTTCATGTCCTCCCAGCCTATCGTCTTCCATACCTTCTTCCTAATATCCTTAGGGCTATATGCACGCTTCATATTCAATCATTTAATTGCCAACAACAACGCCGGAACGGCGTGTAATTCTCAATTCTCAATTCTCAATTCTCAATTGCAGCTACGCTGCGCCGAGCCTTCTCAATCTCAGTATATACACGTCTCAGGCCACCACCGCTCTTCCTCACTATCATACCAATGTCGCAACCCGCCGGAGCATTAGCCTCTGCCACCACACGAGCCTGGCCCATCAGAAACTTCTCACGCTCCTTACCATCATCCGGAGTAACACGGCTATAGCGGTCGCCAAAACGAGAAAGCATCTCAGCATAGCCCACCTTCTGGCCCTCCACATTCCGAGTTATCTTTGCCTTCAGACCGTCAGCGCCCATCATATACCAGCCGCAGCACCTTTCCGTCGCGTTCCACAAAGCCTTCAATTCCAAAAAAGCCTCATACTGCAAATCGCCAGCCTCGTCCAATATCACCAAAGGCTTCTCAATACTCTTCAGATAATAAACCAAGTCATCGTAAGTGTCATAGTAATTACCTATACTGTTCACACCAAACTCCCTCGCAATCTTCCTAACAAGCTTCCGCTTCGTCTTAACCTGGCTGCAGTCCACATATACCGCATTCCTATGAGTCTTCACATACTCACGAGCCGTGTAAGTCTTGCCGATGTTCGGAATATCACACAATATTGAGCTCAAACTGCCACTCTGGCACATCTCCAATTGAGCCTCCACATACTTCCACACAGCAGTCCTCGCGCTCTTCCAGCTGCCCTCGCCCTCTAAGCTCACACCAAGCCTTCGCGCAATGCCAAGCCAGTTAGCGTCGCTCAGCATCCGCTCAGTCTTGCCGCTCTTCAGCACACTGTAAACACTCGTCGTGATACCCAAACTCGCAGCATGTTTCGCATCGCTCGGATAATTCACCCTGTTAGCCGCAACAGCAGCCAAAACCCTCTCTCTAAACTCTTGCGTAATCATATTCAAATCTCCTATATTTTTAAATTATACATTAATTCCTTTAAAACCGGGGCTACCATACATCACGCACACGCCCCGAAAAAACTGATAAAACTAAATTACTAACAAACTAAAACCAATATTACAAATTAAAACCTAAACTAAATAACTTAAAACAAGAAACTAAAAAAACCGTCCTATTCTCACGAACCGCAAACGGTCCATCCTAAAAAGTTACATGTCAGAAGAATAATAGTAGTATCAATAATAAAGTCTATATATCCTCAATACCGGCCATGCACCAGTCCCTTTCTTCATCCGGAGGACCACCCACCATAAAACCGGCATCCCAGCCATCCATACCACCTGCGGCAGCATCCATACCACCTGCAGCAGCATCCGAAGATCTCTCCGCAGCTGTCCTCTCAGATGAGAAGCCCTCCGATGGGCAGCTTCCCGATGAGCAGCCTTCCGATGAGCAACCCACTTTCGCCACAGCAGCACTCCTGTCATTCACCCACTTCCCAAACTTCGATATCTTCTTCATCTGTTCCGTCATAATCCTTTCATCCTCCGCCGTCATCTCACAGCGGCTCGTGTTATAAGTGCCAACCCTCTCCAGCTTGTCTATAAACCTTCCATCCTGGTATATCCACACATCATCAACACTTCCATCCTCACCGGGAAGCCAGTAAGCGTCCACCTTCCAGTCATTCACCCCAAGCCTCTCCAATGCCTCCGGGCAGCTAAGCCACCAGTCCTCATACATCACCCTGCAGTAGCTGTTCCGCCTCACGCTCGTCCGCACATGCTCACCGATATAACGAGCCAGAACAGCACGGTCCACAGGCTGCAAATTCGGATTCATATTACCCTCCAACACATCCCATCTCGTCATACCCGGATATTTCTTCTGGTTCGGGTGCAAACCGTTGTTCCACTCCTCTATATCTTTCAAGTCATCAGCAATCAACTCATCCCACGTATAATACTCCCGGTCCTTCCAGCTCTCATTCGTCTCATCACTCACCTTCACACTCTCCACTCTCGTCTGCCTCAACTTGCCATAAAACCTCCCTATGCCCAAGTGATTCCTGTGCTCCACACTCTTCTTCTTCGCACCATGCAACACCTCAGCATACTTCTCCTGAGAATTCAGCGGAGCGCAAAACCTCACAAAAGGAAACATCACACCAGCCTTCAAAAAACTCTCCTTCCACTGGCTCATCAAGTGATTCTCCACTTCCACCTCAGCAGGGCAATTCCAACCCTTACGCTCAATCAGCCTGAACATATTCCGAAACATCTCCACCACCAAGTCCACATTCTTCACTCTGTTATAGGCCACGCCAACCACAGCCTGACTCGCCACATCGTATGCATAATAAGCCTTCGGACGAGCCTTCGTGTCCGACAGCTTCCTCGGCAAATCACGGTCGTCAAAGCTAATCTTGCTGAAACTCCATTCCGGAGCATGACGGTGAGCGTGAGGAGCCTCCTGATGCATAAAACCGCTCCAGCTCAAACCCCGCTTCTCCAGCAACACACGGTTCTTCGGCTTATTCAGCACATTATTCACCGTCGTCTCACTCAATACCAAAGGCTCACCACGACCATCCACAAAGTCATCCGCATTCATCAACTCGCCAGTCTCAATATCCCACACATCCAAGGCACCCAATACAAAGTCATTATACATCTCAGCCACACTCGTGTTAAATGGCTTCTCAGGCAAGCAAGCAATGCTCAATATCAGCCGCTCCACCTTCACATTCACCTTCCGAGCCGACTGGTTCCCGAACTTACCGCTCAGCAAGCACCCGTAACCCAACCGCTCATACTCATTCGCCTTCTTCCTGAACCTTAAAGCAGTGCAAGGCAAAGTATGACCCAGATTCGACTTCAGGCAAACTATAGCATCAGCCATCATATCCCAATTATACTTGCCGCCAAACAGCTTCTGAGCAGTCCGCGCACGATTGTAAAGCTTCAGGCAGCAATTCAACACACTCGCATTCACAGCATACTCCCTCACCTTCTCCGGCCGCAGCTCCAAACCACACTTGCTCGGACTGCTGAAATAAGCCACAGCACACTGATCCAACTCATAATTGCTCATCAACCAGCCCGCAAGCCTAACCTCATCACCACCAGGATACATCTCCATAACTTCTGCCCTCAATCCGCTCGGCAAACTCTCAACAGATACCAATGCCTCCCTGCCGTTGCCGCCCCTACGCACAACAGTCATCCTGCCACGCTTACAATTATTCTTGTAAACATCAAGCGTCATCAGGCCGCCCTCAATCAGCTCACGGGCGCTCACACACAAATTTCCGCAATAGTATTCCATATCAAGTCATTAAAACATTAACACATTCCATTTTCTAATCTCAATCCACAGCTCCCTGTGCCACCTCTCAGCCACTAACGACAGATCGCCATACCACGCCGCCCAATTCCTTCACAGCATAAAGGCGAATCCTACGAGCCAAAGCGCTGTCGCTCTCATAATGCAAAGCCTTCCAAACCATCACATTCGAGCAGCCAAACAATTCCCGCAGCCGCTTCTTAGCACTCTCCACTACCATCACCTGTCTCTTGCCAACATAACTCCCGTTCACACTCTCATTCAAATCACTCACACTCACATCACCCGAGCCTCCATCATTCCCACCCGAGCAGCTGACATTCCCACCCGAGCAGCTATCACTCACCGATGGGAGACTAACACCCGATGAGAAACCCTCACAATAGCTGTCCGAAACCGCCTCCATTGCAGCCTTCGAAGCAATCTTCTCCTCCAAATCCATTTCCTTGCCAATAACCTTTAACTTTCCCTTTTCCTTTAACTTTCCCATTCTCGTTCCCTTTCGCATTTCTAACTTCATTAAAACCTAATTTAAATAGCATTACCTAATTCTCACTGCATACCTCGCGATGCCACCTCTCACTGCAAAATCTCCAATCTTGCCAACTCACTCCGCAGAGGTATTAATTCTTCATTCTTAATTTAAAATCGCACCCTCAATCCGGCATACTCTCCACAAGACGCTCCAAAGCACGCAAAGCAGCCCAGCTCTTCCCCTCCCTAATACGACGACGCTCCATAATCAATCGCTCCAGACTAAGTCTGTTCAAACGCTCCAGAGCCTCCCAATATTCCAATCCATACTCATCCTCACCCTTACCTCGCAGCTCCTTCGCACTCTCCGAAACACGAGCCTCCACAGCATCTATCGAGCAAGCACCATCCGCAGCCGCATCTTTCCTATCCAACGAGGAAACACCATCCGCAGCCGCATCTTTCACTGCAAAATCCCTAATCTTGCCAACTCTTTCGTTCATAACATTCAATTTTTAAAACATTATTAATATTCATTACTCTCTCTCAAGCCACAGCAGCACGAATCAAACCGCCATAACTCCCTCCATTCATCCACCCACCCTCCATCATCCATTCATCTTCCATTCATCTTCCATTCATCTTCCATCCATCTTCCATCCATCATCCATTCATCATCCATCCATCATCCATTCATCCTCCATTCATCATCCATTCATCATCCATTCATATTCCATTCATCATCTTTTCCGCTCCCTAAACCGCTGCAGCACTCTTCATCCTGCCTCGCTGGTGAGCCGCAGCCCTCTTCATCCTGCCTCCCTCCTCTTCCGCTTCCGCCTCTATCTCTCTTCCTCTTCCGCCCCGAAGTCCTCCGAACTCATCATTCATCTTCATCCTCCACCTCGCTGGTCAGCCGCAGCACTCTTCATCCTGCCTCCCTCCTCTTCCTCTTCCGCCCCTATCTCTCTTCCTCTTCCGCCCCGAAGTCCTCCGAGCTCATCATTCATCTTCATCCTCCACCTCGCTGGTCAGCCGCAGCACTCTTCATCCTGCCTCGCTGGTGAGCCGCAGCCCTCTTCATCCTGCCTCCCTCCTCTTCCGCTTCCGCATCTATCTCTCTTCCGCATCTACACCCCCCAATCATCCTCAATTCCACCCCCTTTTCCCACCCTCCATCCAACCCCTTTTCCCACCCTCCATCCAACCCCTTTTTTTTAACATTCACCTTAGCCTTTTTTAGCTAAATCCATGCACCCCTCTCACCTTTTTTTCGTAACTTTGCACCGTGTTAATATCCTTAACACGGTGCAAAGATAGAATATTTTCTCAAAACCACCAAAGAAAAATGAGAATATTTTCTAATTCAGAGCGAAAAAAGTTACAAAACAGTCAAAAAATAGGAGAAAAAGTTATGATTTTAGACAGAATTAAGCAATACTACGAGTACAAAGGCATCCCAGTGGCTGCATTCGAGAAAAGTATAGGTGTTTCTAATGGCGCATTAAGTAAACAGATCAAGAAAAAGGGAGCCACCATTGGCTCTGATAAATTAGAAAATATTCTAATCAAATATGATGATATTAATCCCGATTGGCTCCTCACCGGTCGCGGAGAAATGCTCCGCGAAGAGAATCCTTTCTCAAAAGAGGCAATAGATAAAATGGCAGCTGCCCGCCCTAACGCCACGCCCCAGCAAATCATCAGCGCGCTTGCCGCAATCATCAGGCAGCAGGCACAAGAAATAGAGCAGCTCAAAGCATCCCTCCAAGCTGCCAATGCAATCTAATCTAATCCCCAAAAAACACATCACAGTCTATTACCTCAAAAGGCACGTCAGCGTCTATTACCCAAAACACGTCAGCGTCTATTACCCAAAAGCACGTCAGCATCTATTGTCTCAAAAGGCACGGCAGAGTCTATTGTCTCAAAAGCACGGCAGAGTCTATTGTCTCAAAAGGCACGGCAGAGTTTATTACCCAAAAGCACGTCAGCATCTATTTAGCTGCCGCCCCACGGCAAACCCACCTCGCTGATGAGCCGACACCATCCCGCAATCCCACCTCGCTGATGGGCTGCCACCATACCCACCGCACAGATGATCCGGTCATTCTCGCCTTTCCAATGGGCTCCCTCCCGGCAATCTCCCTTTCCCATAAGCCGCATCCATTCCACCTTTCCAATGGGCTCCCTCCCGGCAATCTCCCTTTCCCATAAGCCACATCCATTCCACCTCTCCAATGGGCTCCCTCCTGGCAATCGCCGCCGCGATCACTCCGCAATGCATCCCTCTTCCTTTCCCTTTCCGCCCGGAGCATCCTCCCCGAAGAGGGTGACACCCCCCTCCCTCCATTTCAAACGGCTACAAATTGTAGTCATCTCCTATATATAAATAAGGTGTACCCCCTTTTTTGTCCAAAACCCCCCACTTCTCAGCCTCTTTTCCGTCATTTTTCCGTCTTATCTGCCCATTTTTCATCATTTTTCCGCCCTTTTCTGCCTCTTTTCATCCTCTTTTGCCTCCTTTTCAGCCCTTTTTCAGCCTCATTGGTCGCCTTTTCAGCTCTTTTTCATCCTCTTTGGTCGCCTTTTCAGCTCTTTTTCATCCTCTTTGGCCGTCTTTTCTGCTCTTTTTCCGCCTCATTGGTCGCCTTTTCAGCTCTTTTTCATCCTCTTTGGTCGCCTTTTCTGCTCTTTTTCCGACTCTTTTACCTCCTTTTCCGTCTTTCCATGCGCCAGAATCCCCAAAATATTTCTTGCTCGCCAAACATACGTTTACCCCCTCCCATTCCGCCTGCAACCCACTTTCACCCCCTCCCTCGAAGCATCCTCAAAACACGAATTTGACCCCCCAACTTTTATCCGATGACCCCCCAACTTGACCCCCCAACTGACCCCCCAACTCAAAAATCACCCCTTTTCCGTCCATCCCCGATTCGCCGCGCTCCCCCTTCATCCATCCCCACATCCACCCATCAATTTCGCCCTCATATCCCTCTTTTCCGCCCACATTTTTCCTCTTTCCGGCCTTTGTTTTTCTCTCTCCCTCGCTTCCGTCCAGCCTGTATCATCGTCTTTAAAGAGCCATTTAAGAGCCATTCAAAGCCCCTTTAAATCCCGCTTTAATCCACTTCCAACTCATTCTAAATCAGCCTTTCCGCTCTCTTCATCCTCCGTCTTTCAGTTCCATTAGCCTCCGCCTTTTTAACCGCTTCATCCATCTCCTTTCCGCCATTCTCACATCATTTTGAGCACAAAAAAGCCGGAGCGATAAGCCCCGGCAAACAGGAATTAAACTTTTCCCACTCTCAATCCCTTTTCCTTTACGTCTCGATTAAACCAAAATTAAACCAAATTAAACATTTCGTTTTTTTTTCGTCTTTTTCCTCTCTCCCATCCAACTCTCTGCATTCCAACCTCTTAGCCCCGATTTTCGCCTCACCTCCTCCAATCCCTTTCGTTTTCCCCCTTATACAATATCTGATTTGCTGTTCATAATCCTCATAGCTGATAAGGCTCTCATCGATGAGTGGCGCGGTGATGATAAACCGTTTGTAGCCCTCGCCGAGTTCGGAATAAT
>Ga0065711_1051748_pt1 | contig 10252 bp, 5 predicted proteins | sample Hoacrofraction12_FD_59098 | JGI IMG/M metagenome (GOLD analysis project Ga0065711, IMG submission 59098) | Hoatzin crop microbial communities from Cojedes, Venezuela - Epithelial fraction 12 v2 (version 2) | ecosystem: Host-associated > Birds > Digestive system > Esophagus > Crop | place...
TACAAACAGGAGGAAGGGAGAGTCTGCACAAAGGTTTGGTTTCACTCGCAGATTTGCAGGATTATTGACGTCCTCAGCGCCCGCGTACTTGAGGAAGAGGGTTGCCAACAGCCGCATTTGATGGGCAAGGGAAGTAATGAATTTCTTATCACAGGGAGACATTATTTCTCAGATCTAATCTTGACTGATATTGGCAGAGAATTTTCATAGCTTCTTCATCTACTCATATTGAAGTCATAGTTTTAAAACAATACAGAAAGATTTATTTTTATTAGAAGCCATGAGACAGGTTGTCAGCTCCACTTTGCCCAGTGACAGACATCCAGGAAAGGTGGAGTTCAGAGCCAAACCTCAGCAACGATCTCCCATGCAGATGATGTCAAATACTTCCTACAACGCAAAGAAAGGCACGAGGCTAGGAATCTTGCACTAAATAAACGTGCCATCTCAACAACAGCGAGCACAAAGCACTAGCCTGACTACCGTGCACTTCTAACGTATGTCAAGGTGTGTAGGAGGTCTCGGTGCAATCATTATCAAAGTGCTGCGTAGAGCTGATAGCAAGCGCGTATTTCAGGAAAAGAAATCTCTCCCCTTTATTTGTCAAAACAGTCAGGAGTGAAACATCCTGCAAGGGAATTTGAAGGGTTAAGTACTTGCCTCTGCTCAAACGTTTTACAAAAGCATTTGAAGCGACTGTTGCATGAAAGAAATGGAGGTGGTCTTTTTTTTTATTGAGAGCTGTTAAAACTAAAAATTCCCATATACTCGCACTTCCCTTTAGAGGTCTACTGGGGTTGGCTTATTCCTCTGCTTTGATATGCAAATGGGCAGCTTGCTTTCCTGCAGGGGACACTGGCCGGCGTCCAAGGAACACAGAGGAGATGTCCTGTCAGGAGAGCAGCCCGGCCGCCTCGAACCGTCCTCGGGCAGCTCCGAGAGCCAAGCTTGTGTTTTGGCTTAAAAATAAAATACCTTTATTAATAGTTTTTCCTTCCAATATAAATGTTTATATATTTATCCTGCTAGTAATTTCTGCTGGCCAATAGCAAGAAAACAACAGCTTAGCTGTTCCTTTTCAGTCAGTGCGTTACTAAACTTGGATTCCTCTTTTGAAGATACTATTTATGCTGCCCTTCATTTATGTCATAGAATATAGGTTATTTAAGTAGAATTTAAACCATTCAGCTGCAATGAACAGCCATATTTCTAGAAATGTGACAAATTTATTGCTACTGAGAAGTTTACTTGTTACTTTTCTACCTGGCCCATTTTGTGGGGAAGATATAAGGGAAAGTACATTTTTGTTTCCATTTTCTGGTCCCTTTAAGTTCTCCTCTCTCTCACTTTCTTGTTTTTTCTGCCTTTTCTTTCCACTGACATAATGGAGTACCTATAAAAAAAGATTAAAAGGTACCATAAAGTTTTATTAATGCCTTACATCATTGATATCTTCTCGTATTGATAGTTCCACTTCCATTATTGCTACTTAGGCATTTAATTAGTGATTCACACAGTATGTTGTAAACTACAGTATTAGCGTTAACCGTCTATATAAAAGCGCCCATTATGTAAAAACTCTTCCCAATATCGTAATTGGAGTATAGTTATCCACTTTAACTGACTTGAATTAGATTATTATAGATTAATTTATAAAAAGTTACTTGTAAAGGACGTTGAAGATCACAGAATATTAAGAGTGGAACTTCATTACAATAAAATGGACTTCAAGTACAATGGCACGGAGTTTTATATAAATCCATTACAATCTTCTAGTAATATGAACAATAACTGTTTTATCTGGCTACTCAGTGATACTTAAGGATGGAAAGACAGACTGTTAAAAAAGAGAAGTGTGCAGAATTAAAGGGACAATGTACACTTAAATCCTGGATAAAGCAATGGAGAGAAAATTTGCTCTTTGCAGAGGGACCTGGGTAAAAATATAAGATATAACACATCGATGTCTAACATGGAAGAAGTGCATAGAAAGCCATAATATTCAGAGCATGAAGGCTAAGTACTACAACCAGTTAAGATTAACATGAACTCTGAGGAAACCACTGATCCAAGGGGATCTATTCCATATTTATCTCAGAGTAACCACAAAGAGAATTTGGACCACCTCCCCAAAAATAAAGGCGTTCACATTTTTATCTGCCTTCTCTCTGCTACCTCCATCTACATTATTCCACTCAAATCATTAAATTACGTGGTCTAGAGCACGACTTTGCTGACCAGGCAAATTTGCATCAAGCCAAAGAAATACTGAGCTTAGGCCACAGTTTGGCCGTGGTGTGAGGGGAGAAGTCAAAGCTCTCATAAATGGGGTCTTCTCACATGTAACCTCCATGTACCATTGTACCAGTTCTAGTAAGCATTTTTTTATGTCCTATTTTTGTACTTTGTCCTTTATATTCAAGCCACACGCTCTTTGTTAAATCTGAGAATAGATACTAGTCTGCTCTTCGCTACTGAAGGATCCCCCTTAGCAAGAGATCTCTCAGAAAATCAGCTCTGCTGGTTTTATAGAGGCTTGGCACCATTGAGCACAGCTGAAGGATTTCAACGGGCTCTTTGATTTTTGTGGCTGCATAAACTGTAATCAGTCCAGTGTTTGGGATGCACAGAGTCATTTTTTCTCTGCAGTTTTGCCCTTTTCAGAATATCACTTTTTCTGACAGATCACGTGTACAACAACATCCTCCAGAATTTCTCAAGTTAGTTTTATTGTGGTTGAGTACTTCTCTGCCTTTCGAAGAGAGAGCCTCCTACTGTGATGTCTGGCTGGGGTTAGCAACACCGTGCTTGCTACCCATGTTTGCAGGGTCCCTGAACAGCCACGTTGCATTTCGTCTGGGAGTCAGGAGCTCCAGAAATCATTTCACAGAGTTAATCAAACAGCCTCTCCAGCTTTACTACCACCTGTAGGGTACTATTTCACAGGCAGCATCACTGGGAATAGTACAATAACAGCGAGGCTAATGATGTTTAGAAACGGCACAGAGCTGGAAAATACCGGAGCTACAGGGTGATGAACTGCTCACCTCCAATGCAAGCTCAGGAGAACATCCCATGGCTGTACAGGCAGCACTGACCTACACATCTGCGTACAAGGTCTCCAACTCTGACACGTACAATTCCTTTTGCATATTTGTTGGACGTCTCTTGTTTTTAAGACTTTTCTGCCCGTACAGCTTCTGCTTCCTTTAGGGTTTTTGGGCTCTTATCCACAACTTGCTTCAGACATTTTAGATTCCCTCTGAAGAGTCCAACTCATCTGACTGTTAGAATTAAATCCTCTACATTTTCTACTCTTTCTGATCATCATCCCTGCACTCACCCAGGGGTGAAGCTGTCAGTCAGTAGGAAATGTGATTCAGTACACAACTTGGTCCAAATGTGCCAAGAGAAGCCTAGCAACGTTTCCTCAACCCTTTGCACTGATTTCCCATATAAACAGAGTCAGGTCAAGACACTGAACTATAGCTTTTATCAGGCTTTGGGCCATCATGCATCAAAAAATATTTATACGTAGAGGATATCCAGTAACGACTCCCTTCACTGGCACATGGAGACTTTCTAGGTCTATCTCTTTGGAACATACAGCTTCTTTAGGAGCTGCTTCAGGATGGCAGATAACGGATGAAAGCTCCAAAAGAAGAACATAAAATACAGAACTCACCACTTCACAGTCAAAGTACCAGATACCATCATCTTCAACATCAACCCATATTGCCATGCATGAAGAGAAAACCCCACCAGGCCAGACCCCTGGGGCGTACGTACAGTTCACGCCATAGAAGTCACATTAGAGAAACAAAACCTGCAGTCTGTAGGGTGCTATAGAGGTTAATCACAGCTGGTATAGGACCAAATACAGTACTAAAACGGACAGCAAAGAGAAGGGACTGGGCTGGAAGATCGCTCGTCATTTCAGGCTACTCCAAAGCTATCATTAACAGTGTACAGTGTTCCACTGCTAATTTCCCTGCCCAACAGCCTCCTCTCTCCTCCCACCTTTTGTCTGGGCTAACTGAAGGCACTTTCATTGCATCTCACAGTTCTGAACACTTTTCTTAAGCTGTTTTAAGCCACATTTATTTTTTCCATCTCTGATACAGCTCAAACTCAGAAAAGTTTTGTTTTTATGAAACTAATCTGAAATTCTTTCTCATTCCCATCTCCCTCTTTGCTCTACATTTCCCTTTCACTTCCTTCAACCATCTCAAAGTCATAGATTTAAAAAAAAAGAAAAAAAAAAATCTGAGTGAGGTACAGAGAATACAATCTGGCTCCGACTGCCCGTACTGTTTCTGCAGTCTCTCTCTGGCCATAAATTTTGTAGGAGAGCAACAGAATGCAAAACACATTAGCAGTAATGCGCCGAAATCCCTGTGCTACAGGGTAAATAGGAAACACAACAGCACATTTACAATTTTGGCCAAAGTACCAGCACTATTCATTGATCTCATTAAAGACCAATCTACATTCAGGGAAGAATAAGATTGATGAGTTGTTAGACTCTAAAAACAAAAAAAAGTTACCGGCTACATGCATGTGTAAACAGCCCAAAGAAAGGCACGAGACTTTCTCTGCTCCTTCAGCCTGATGGCAATAATCACTCCATAATGTCAATGTAGCCTCCTGTCATTGCAAGAAATGCATATGAACCTGCTCTGCCACTTCAGAAAACCAGTACATAGATATCAGCAATACGTTTAAATTTAATTTACTCTGGAAATTTAATTCTTCGTTTAATTCTTGCTTTATGAGAAGAGAGGAGAAAAATACCTTTTTTTTAATCTCTTTCTCTTCTTTCACTCAGCATAAAGAATACTAGATTGCAGCATCACCACCCACACAGCTTTCAACCCAAGCCCTATGGAATCCTCTTCCTGGGGACCTGAATATTTATCCCGGGTCTGCCACAGTCTTCACCTCCTTTGGAAAATGATTTTTGTCTCTCTGTGCTAAAGTTTCCCCAGCTGAGAAATGGGACTGAGAATATTTGCGCAGCTTTGGAGACCGGAAACGTAAAGCATTCCGTTGGTGCAAGGTATTACTGTGTTGATGATGATGAAATAAGCTTTCACACATTGCTAAATTATTCAAGAGCATCTACTACAATTTCACCCCTGGCAATCCCAGAATGCATCTCAGTGCCATTACTCTGCAGGGAACAGCAGTGTTGAGTAAATGGCTATGAAACTCATATATTAACCTCACTTGGTGGCTGGAATATTCATTTCTTTTTGAGTCACTTTAAGCAAGAAAAGAAAATCTTCCCTCTTAGAAATCATCTTTAGCTGACACATTATAGAGTGGAGTTGAACAAATAATTTCCAGCGAATAATGTGATGAATTTATTTTCCTTTTCTCTGTCCCCAAGCAGACTGGGATTTCCTCAAATGTATTTGTTATTCAAATGTATTCAACAACTATCCTTCGCAGTATTTTTCTTCTATGTTTGTGTCTGAATGTGCATAAAATTCTTCTTTCCTTTCAGTTTCAGCTGTGGGGTTTGATTTGGGGTTTTGGGGGGTAGGTGGTGGGGGATTGCTTTATTAGTCATCCAGGGGTGTTTAAAGGTTGAGAAAACATCAGATTTGTGATGTCTATTTAACAGAGACTGTTACAACGTACAATGGATGTGGGTGCCTACGGTAAACCTTCTGCCCAGACCTAGCTGGTGTGTTAACCAGGGTGTTTTTCATGATTTTGCAGTGCCCTCAGCAGCTGGCATATAAGGGAGCAGGTGAGACATGGTGTACATTAACCATGCCCTCCACGAGCTTTTACTCTCGTACAATCCGACATTCAGCATTTCGGCAGAGCCGTATAACTTCAACCTCCGAAGCACAGACTCTGTGACAGAAGGAGAGGAACTGCAGAGGATTTTTTCGCAGTTTCGACAGCCTCTTAATGTGTTAAGAGAGATGTCTTGTCAAGTATATTTTCAGTTTTGTTGTTTTCTTTATTCCAAGCTACAGGATCAGCACATTTTGGAGCCATCCTAATGTATTAGCAAAAATATGGCCTTGGCCATTATCCTCAACTCTGCTGTAAGCCTGGCACAGGACTTTTCCTTTTCCCTGCTGCAAGTTTTCCTCCATAAAAGGTGGATTATATCACTTTTTGAGAGTTCTTTCAAGACCTCTCAACCCAGGTATTACGGTCATTTATAGACACAGAGTTAGCTAAAGCAAAGAGACTTCCTGGCAACGGGTGCCCAGAGATGAATTTCTCGAGTTCAGTGAGTAAATCAAAGCCGTACCTTGTACACTCAAGCTGAAAACAAAGTCTGAGTACGTACTGCACGTATTACCTGACTTCGGTACCTGCCAACATCTTTCCCATGGCAGTTGCTTTCTGTACCAAGACATATTTGAAGTATAGTCTTCAGTATTTTTTTTTTTTTACCATGGGTTTGCTGCTGAAGAGATTGGCTATGCAAAGGGAAATGAAACAGGTAATCAATAAACTTGGATTGTGATATATTAACAGGAATACCCAACCATTAGCAGAGAACTGCCCATTATCACACTAATCAGCGCAGAGCAACTGGGAAAAAAATATGTTATTGCTTGTAAGGTGATGCTTTTTTTCCTCCAGCTTCATTCAACACACAGCAGACAAATTTCAACATAAACTTAGAGGTCACCTCTTACAGAAATCTTCTGCCTTTAATTAAATCAGCAGACAGTTTCAAGAGTCACTCCTACCAGAAACGGCTCAGTGGCCAAAATTTCCTCTTTGGCTACTGCAACCGAAATAAGTCAATTATTTAACTGACATCATGATATTTCAGGCAGTCGCTGGCCCTTGGCTCAATGCAGTCTTCCTCCTCCAAATGCTGCAAGAAAGGTCGGACCTGATGCCAATCCACAGGCTTGCAGCTACTGCGGTGGGTACCAGGTCTAGTTCTACAAAAACAGGCGCTTCATAAAAGCTATACCAACATTTTATTTCTCTTTCTGACCCTCCTTTTCTCTCATTTCTTTAAAGTTTTGTGCCATCGGTCAAGTTTATCCACATGGTTTTGGCTTTCTTCAACGCACTTCTAACAAAGCAGCTATCCAGAAATATCTGGAGGGCTCAGAAGCGGTACGATTGCTGTGTGCCCCGGTGCCCCAGAGCGCGTCCTTAATGAGTGCCCAACGCCAAAGTGAGCAACCTTATGAAATGCAGCTTTTACAAGAAAATTTCAAAACCATTTTCCTTATCAAAATAAACAGAAACTTAAAAGTGAATCCTTTCTGCCTTTCTTCCCAGTCTTCACATCTCTGAAAGCCTGGGGAGCGGGAAGGAAACGTTTCTTTCAGTGAGATACTTGTGTTTCCCTTCGTCTTTGAATTCTTAAAAGAATATTTTTTCATACTCTTCCAAATCTGCACGCCTTTCCCCAACTCTCACCTTACCTTCTCTTCCTCTCTTTTCTTGATGACTATTTTCTTTCTTCCTCACTGTTTTTCTTTCTTCTCGTCTTCTCCTAGCTCTGCTCCTCTTGTTTCACCATCTGGTTCTGTTCTCCTTATCGGTCTCCTTCCCTCTGCCCGCAGCCCTCATTTTCCCCTCACTTACACCTTCCCCGTCTTTTTTTCTCCTCGCCTTTCCACTCGCTCCTTTCCTGTCCCATTTCCCCCAAGGTTTTCAAAGCGAAACACAGCTAGGGCCAGTTTTCTCTTCCTGCCTGCTACTAATTGAGCACTTCATGAATTCTCTCTTCTGGTGGTGGCTTTGCAACTTTCTAGCTCATTGTTAAACGAGACGGGGACAGCACCAGGCAAACGCACAACTAAAAGCCAACCAGCCTCAGCCAGAAAATTATGCTAGAGGATGAAAGTCACAGTTCCCACTGGGTTTTTTCTATTTTAGCACTTGCTTTTTTAAATTTCTTTACCATTTTCTGTGCTTCTTGAAGGTCTGAGTTGGACTTTAATATACGGTTAACAAAAATCTTATTGTGAACCGTTATACATATTCAATGTTGAAGCAACAAGTAACTAAATCGGTAGCCTTTTTGTTTTCTTATCGTGCAAATCTACTCCTGAATGCTAACAAGCAGGTCTTTATATACTTCGTCCACTTGATAATAGACTAATAATCTTATCACGATGGTTTCTTGAACTTGAAACTAGGTGTACAAAGTTAAGGCTGGAAATATGGGAAATTACGAAATTATATAACACTGCAGAGATATTACAAGGAATTTCTTATATTTCGCAGCGAAATATTGCCAATTATTGTAGCTGTCAATTTAACAATAGGCTTATTCACTATGGTGTTTGATTAATGTGAAATTATTCAGTTGGCTACCTTGTAGTTGGCCTATTTTTGTGTCCAATTAGTATGCTAATAATGGTAATTATGTTCTATACTGCATGTCTCATCACCTAGAGGGTTTTTAAAATGATAAAATAATGAGAATAAACAAGCTGATGCTGACATTCACTGGGCCATTCTAATTACTTACTGAGAGCACACTAGGGAATCAACACTCAACCAAAGAAAATGATTCTTGCTTACTTTGTTAAAACTACTCTTTTCAAAGAGCATTAATAGTTTGCTGCTGTTTTCTTTATTACAAGGGACTGCACTATTTTCCCTTTTATTTGCCCTGTTAGTATACAGTACCAGGAAAAAGAAAAAAAGATAATCAAATTATGTTTGACTGGAGTGATAACTGTTTGCAGGGGGTGTCAGAAAAAAACAAATAACTGTAATTGCTGAATTATACACCTCTGTAATGGCTACCATTTATTTCTCCAATGTGCGATAAACATACCATCACCTTTCTCACCAAGCAAACGCGGCATTTTTTCAGCGTGCCGCTATTGCCAATGCTATACCCCAGGGTGGGCCTTCGCTCGCAGGCATCGCCAGCATCTGAACCCACAGCCATTCTGTGGAGCGGGCTCTGCTCTTTCCCTCCCATTCTCTTCCCCCACTTGCAGACCCCTCGGCGGGTTTTTTATTGAGCGTTGGATGTTTGTAAAGATTATGCCCTACAAAATCTGTTTTCTGATGAAATTGCTCGTGATGTGTAAGGGGCATTATCATAAGCAATAAATAACAGCACGTCCACTTTATACTAGCAGCCAGTTTTAAAACTATGCCTGGCATCTGTGTGTAAACATGCAGACACCAGAAATACATACACAGGGTTTAAAAAAAAACCACATGTATTTGTTAGTCCTCCCTTATTCAGCAGTAGCAGTACGCCTGCTCACTGGCTTCAGAAAAGTTTGCCCAGGACGGCACTCAGAGACATCTGTTGAACGAATGCCAGAACAGAGTCTAGGGATTTTCCAGTTTCAGCACAAACTAAAACAGAGTTGGGTACAGAGGGTAAAACTGAGCAGCATGTGGGAATTCAGAATCCTTTGTACATCAATTCAGGATTATGCACAGCATCAGAAAAAGAAATTTTTTAGAAGAATGACAAGTTGGTGACAACTAGCATATAATAAAGAAAAAATTATATGAGAAATTACTATCACGTATACAAGGGAAGCTGTACGAGAAATTAGAGTGGTCAGAGGAACACAAGGAAGGTGCAGACCTGAGGCAGACAGACAGACACCAGTTTGTCAGGTACGCCCTAAGCCTCAGCAAATTAACTGTACAGAAGCTGGGTTCTGAAACACCCCCAAGGTCTGAAAGCCAAACTGCCTTGGAAAGTTTAAATATAAAACTGAGATGTGACTAAAAAGATTGTTTAAAGGTAAATCCCTATGATGACAATATAAAGAAAAACTATAAACAACATTATATGTTTATCATGATGCTAATATTTTACCCCACATACTAGCAAGCTTGAAGACAATCCATCCTAAAGCCTAGCTGGGGTGGTGGCTGCAAGCACTCTTTGCCAACACGGAGCAGGGGCTGTTTTTAATAAAGGATGTAATATGTGACACGTTAACAGGGAGTCATTTGTGCACCCTATATTGGTTACTCCTTTCCTGTCATTTTGAATTAAGTCTCAATATATTTTACTTGTTAAAAGTAACCGTAACTACCAGCAAACAAAAAGTTACTATAATCTGGAAAAAAATGATTGAGAGATAAGGTATTACAAAATACATTTTCTTTGCAAGATGTGAGATACACGTTCAGCTTAGAAATACAGACGCAATGCTAAACAGAAGCTCTTTGGATGTGCCGGCTCTCCCTCCCCACCTCCTCCTATCCCCTGCAGGAAAATTATACCTTTGTCTCATTGAATATGAGCTTAATTTTTTTTTTT
>Ga0065711_1010229_pt1 | contig 10251 bp, 11 predicted proteins | sample Hoacrofraction12_FD_59098 | JGI IMG/M metagenome (GOLD analysis project Ga0065711, IMG submission 59098) | Hoatzin crop microbial communities from Cojedes, Venezuela - Epithelial fraction 12 v2 (version 2) | ecosystem: Host-associated > Birds > Digestive system > Esophagus > Crop | place...
TCTATGAATTGTGTTGCATCAGGATCAAACTTCTCCCAGACTTCATAGAACATCTCAAAGTCATCCTCGCTCAAGGGTTCAGCGCTTTCTTCAGTGGCCACACTGAAGTTCTCCAAAATGACAGCAATGTACATGTTCACCACTACCAGAAATGATATGATAATGTAGCTGACAAAGAAGAAAATCCCAACGGAAGGGTTGCCGCAGTCGCCTTTCACAGAGCTCCCTGGATGATCTTTATGGGGGTCACAGTCTGGCTCCCCACTGTTAAGGATTGGGGCTAGCAAACCATCCCAGCCAGCAGATGTGGTAATTTGAAACAGGCAGATCATGCTGTTGCCAAACGTTTCAAAGTTGAACATGTCATCAATCCCAACTTCCCTCTTAACATAGGCAAAGTTGGACATGCCAAATATCGCATAGATAAACATGACCAGGAACAGCAGCAGGCCGATGTTGAACAAAGCCGGAAGAGACATCATCAAAGCAAAAAGCAGAGTGCGGATTCCCTTAGCGCCTTTAATGAGACGCAGGATTCGACCAATTCTGGCAAGTCGGATGACTCTGAATAATGTGGGGGACACAAAATACTTTTCAATCATCTCAGCTAAAAACATACCTAAAACAGAAAAAAACAAAACCAACATTACCACTTAATCTCCATGTCATAGCAGAAGATTAGAAAAATAGTTTTAAAGTTTGTGGTTCTGTGTAGCAATTAAAAATATTCTGTAGATTCCACTTGCATAATTTCTGTTATACCAGTTATACTTAAGATTTGGAGGTGCAATATATGTTGTATGATTATAGCAGTTTTGATGGTTGGATTAGGTAAGTTATTAGATAAAATGAAAAGTTGCATGACTTAGTTGTAAACCTTGCAACGGCAAAAGCCAACCATGTAGTTGTATTTGAGTAAAAGTTCTTCTTATATTCATTTTACTCTCTTTTTAGTTTAATAAACAACACTTACCTACAATTGAGAGAATGACAACTACAAAATCAAAAATGTTCCAGCCTATCGTGAAATAATAATGGCGAAGAGAAATTAATTTCAGGACACATTCTCCAGTGAAAAGGACAATGAACACCAAGTTTATCCAGTATAAAATATTTTCCATTTCTTTACTCTGGTCATCAGTTTCTACCATCATGGTAACCATGTTAAGACAGATAAGAATCATGATGCTGATGTCAAATACTTGCTGTGTCACAAAATCAAAGACCATGCCTTGGAATTTGTTCTGAGGAGAAAAGAAAAAATAATTTTTTTACTGTGTTTTTCCATTTTTGCTGACTGATACACTAGTTAATGATGATTTTCACATGGTCATATTTCTGCTCTCTGTATCTCATTCACAGCTGAGCTGTTTGTTAATAGCTATTGGTCTGATGTATATAAATAATTTTACCCCTGGTCTTGGTATAGGTTTTTGTGGTTTTTTGGATCCAAGCTTTTTCATTGCATTGTAGTATTTCTTCTGCTCTTCTGTCATAAATATATCTTGACCTCCAAAGTAAAAACATGAAATGGAAACTGGTTATAATCACATTTATATGCAGTGTTGAAAAAACTCTTAAAGAGAAATGTGATTTATTTATTTAGTTCATGAAAATCAAGAAGACTGAATTAGGAAAATACTTGTAGCTTTCAAATGCAGCTGTCTGCAATCTAAGCATTTAGTCCAGAAGTTGTCTGGACATCCAGTACTGCATCTCACAAAAAAACAGTAAAGCAGCAATTTTTTAGTTATTTTTCTGGAACTCAAAAGTTCCTTTTCAGTACCTCTTTTATAGGAAAAGATATAGTAAGCGGCATCTGAGATAAGCTCAAATAGTCTGGGCTGCTGAGCACTGTCACTTCTGAACTGCAACTTTATTGAAACAAAGGAAGCAGACAAAGTGAAGCTTTCAGTACAAGAATCTGTTAGTGCTTTAGGTATCTCTAGTTTAGCAATCACAACATTAGCATTGGGACTCAAAGTCTTCAAGGTTTTTGAAAAGATGGATTATCAGACACTGGAGAAATTGAGCTGAAGTTTGAAGCACTCTTGATAGTTAACAGCAAAATGCTCTCTTTTAAGTCTTGTGTCTTAATTAGCTTCCATGTTCGATGAAGTTCTGATTAGCAAAAACCAGAACTGAACTTTGGAGTCTGACAGCGAAGATAAAAGAGAATTATGGGTCTTTCATGGCAACCTAACCAAAATCCACTGTCCCTAGTAACTTTCTTGTAGATATAGCTTGAATGAAAATCCATCAGACTCCACATACCTCTTGAAGTGAATTTTTCCTGGATGAAAGATACTTGCAGACATCTAATTCCAGGAATGTCTATGCACAGATAGGACTGGCTGCAGCCCTTTTGTGGGTGAGTGTTTAGGAGGCTTGAAGACATGGGAGTGCATGCACCATACACTGGACAGGCTCCCTCACCGTATACTTGTAAGCCTCTAGCATGTACGACTTCCAAAAATCTTACTTAACATCTCTTATTAGTAACATAAACCCCAAGAAAGTGATGAAATCCAGTAAGGTAAAATTAAACTAGTAATTCATACCTACTTTTGTCCTTTAGCTTTCATTACCTTATCTATTTACAGAAAATAATTTTGAAGATGAGCATCTGATACTCAATCTATACCAGTGAGATTATCTACATCTGCCCTATGAAACAATGAAAAAGGGCCCTGAGATAATTACAAACCACTCCTGCTCTGTATAGTTTCAGATAGTTCAGTGCCACAAAATAGAACTTGGGATCATTAAAACAGCATCTGTAGTAGTGTGATGAAATAATGAATATTTTCTTTGTGCTGATAGAATCACTACAAATCAAGAAGAAAAAAATCAAGGATTTAGGAATGCTTTAATGTAGAGGCCTAAATCAGGGGTTTGATCATGTAAGGAGATTTCATGAAGTTTAGGCATGGAAAAACAGATGACTTGAGGAATACTAACGGAAAACGGAAGGGTCTGTACCATTCACTACAATGTAAAATCTTATGACGTTAATGCATACTAAATCTTGGTAGGATTTTATATACAAACATACTTCAGCATTTTCAATTTTGAACAAACATTAGGTGTACATTCCATATATCCTGCACCTGCGAAAGTGCAATATTTTAGAATATATTTAGAAGAGAAATGAAACAATACTTATCTTCTTTTTTTGCTGATTGAAGTTATCAATAATGACACCAATGAACAGGTTCAGAGTGAAAAAAGACCCAAAAATGATAAAGATGACAAAATACAGATACATGTACAGGTTGTCTTCATACTTGGGTTGCTCTAATACCTAAGAAAAAAAATGTGAAATATCATTCCTAAGATTTCATGTGAAAATTTCAGCTGAACAAGCGGCAGTCTGGGGCAACATGTCCTTAGTATTTGCTGTTTGGACAATACTCCTGTCACTTATATCAATGTATTTTGTCCATTCCATCTATTACTGACAGCATCTGGCAGTTTGCATTCAATTTTCCACAATCTGTTACAGCAGAATCTCATATTAGTTAATTTAATTTTGTTTCATACTATTGTATAGATATTAGTTGCTTCTGGTAGATACATAAGTACACACTTGTTCATAGACACACCTCAAGAAAAAAAGATAATTTAAAATATTTACAGTACTTACATTTCTTGAGTCAATAGCTGCATACATAATATCCATCCAGCCTTTAAATGTAGCCTGTAAACAGTACACACCTGTTTAAGCATAGAGCTTGAAGACAGTGCATATAATTATTTCCAGCAACTGGAACTTGCTGCACCAGGAGTAATTAGCATAAAGTGAAGTTTCCAAATAATTTTCTCTCTTGGCTTTCTTCACAGCGGCTCATCAGATACGCTATTGTATATCCCCCTATTTTGTCTCTGTATGAACTTTAAACAGTAACCATAATTAATTTATTTCTAATTAATTATCACAATAGATTGCAGTATCAATTTAGTGGACTAAATGTTCATCAAATCATGTCAACTGCAAAGGCTACGTACAGCTGAGAAATAGCCTTAAGTAACTGAGTTGCCACCAATGAAGACTGATGTGTAGTCCCTCTCAAATCAGTCAGAGAGGTGAACCAAAGGGAACCAAAAATTTGATCATCTGAGGAAAGGTATTTTCCTATCAATCAGAATTTTTATTTTTCTCTACTTTGAAAGACTTTTTCTGATTTAGTAATGCTATTTCCCCACTTAAAATATATTGTATGGTGTTTTACAGAGACTAGATCCCTCAGACATGTTCTGAGATAGACCGTTAAGAAGAGGATGTGTTTTATGTGCATTGCAGATTTAATATGCCTCGTAAGTTGCAGCATTTAGTGAACTTTTATAGCTATTTCCTCTGCCCAAAATCTGTAAATTTTTATATTTGATGGTGAGGTGTAGATTGCTTCATCTGAATGTTCAAAACAGAAACTAATTTTCTCTGCTGTTGCAATTAGTTCTCTTTTGACTAGGCAGCCACTCCAAGAAGAAATCACTCAGTTTTTAATGTAGTTGTGCCCAAAATAAAACAAAGAAATGAGATAGTTCTCTGCCATTTAATTCCTATTATAATTTTGCTAAACAAGGCTGCAGATTATTGGTTCCTTCATATTCATCACCATAGAGACCAGTCGCAGAAACAAGTCGGGATTGGAATGCTCCTCATCTGTGGTTATTGCTGTATCTCCGTCACCTTGAGGTGTCATTTCTAGTGGAGGTTTCAAAAAGGTTTTTCTTATGCAGCATACAAAGCAGCTGTCATCATCCTGAAGTGAACTTGAAATGAGAAGGAATTATTTTCTTAAAGGAAAATAGGTCCCTAATACTTTTGAAACAGTGGAATACTAAAAAGAGCATGACTATCCTGAGATGCAAATCCCATATGCAACAATTGTCACATCTTTGCTGCAAACACAGAACATATAAAGTTCAGGCAACTTACAGTACGATGATGAAATCAAAGTGTAGTATCAAAGGACCAACAAATCAACAATAAATCTGAAACAAGTAGAAGCCTCAGCTGAAGAATTTAAAGTCCTTGTGAAATATCTGGACTGCAAGGGATTAGGAGAGGTAGGATCATCTTTATTTATGTAACTCCTAATGTATGTTTAACCTGTTCTCAAAGACTTTTAATCATGGACACTCCACAACCTCATAAAATATTTATTCTGGCACTTCTCCATATTGTTTCCTAATATCTAAATTCTTCTGTTGCCATTTAAGACTCTCATTTGTCATAATCATTACATATCTGGAGAACAGAATCATCCTTTGTGCAGCACATTTTACTTATTTTCAAACCGATTGTTGCTGCTTTTCTTCTTTAGGCTGTGATCACTGTTCCTTCAGTCTTTCCATGTAGATCTTGTTTTCCAGAACTTTAATCATTCTCATGATTTTCCTGTGAGCTCTCTTTCACTAGTTCATCTCTTGAAATGGTAGCCAAAACTGGACTCAATATTTCAGCTGAGGTCTTACAATGTCTAAATAGGGCAGGATAATTACTTCACATCTTATAGTCACTACTTTTGTTTCTGCCTTGGTACATTATTTGCATTTTTTGGAATGTCATAACTTAGGCTGAGATCAGCACGTCAAACTGAAACACTAAGTGCAACCAGTGAGCATACTTTTATGTAAGAAAGATGATGCAAATGATGGACTGTCTCTTCTGCAAAGTGTGTGCTGTTGCCTCAGATTCAGACACATAATGATCCTTGCATATCATGCCCCAGGAAAAATGGAATTATTGTGTTTTCTAAGTTTATTGGTGTAGCCTAGACCAACTAGAGTGAATGGAAAAAAATAGACTAATTTTAAAATACTTAAGCTTCACCATCATCAGTGAAAGCTATGGTGATAGCTTCACCATCATCAGTAAAATACTCCATTATAAACAGAGAGTACCTTTCAGCTAGCACTAGGAAAAAAATCTGAAGAAGTGAGCTGTTCTATGCTTTTATCATCATTAAAAATGCAACTTGAGAAGAGTGTGTGAGTGGAAAAAAATAAATATAATGTATTACTATATTGCAGTTCAAAATATCTAAAGTAAAATAAGTATTTTCCACAATCACAAAAGATCACAAAAGATATTACCATTATTGAAAAAATGAAGAAAAAACAATCCCCAAACCTAATAAATAACTGACTAATTTTAATAATAAAATATAGTCTCATCATATTATTTATTTTATTCTAAATCCCTCCTGAAAATCAGTAGGAATCTGTGAATATAATCATCATTATGCAAGACCATTTACACTAGTTGAGAACTTCCAAAAGCAGAAGCAACAGTTCAGTAGGAGAACTTGTGATTTTTAAATATGTTGCTTGAACAACAGCAAATAATGGAACTGGAGGTTCAGTTCAAGGCATCACATTTAGTGAAACAGTGTTATTTCTGCTGCATTCAGTAGAAGCTTAGGCCTGCCTATGTTAGGCTTAAATTTATCTGCAACACATTTTCTTTAACAGAAATAAGGTATTATTTTGGCATTTGTGTATACTGAATAGAAAATAACACAGAAATATGACTAATAGATCAAATTCTTAGTTTCCTTTTTGTATATTCAAATATAATAATATATTTATATTCTTGGTGGCAGTAAAACAGGAGTAATTAGTTGATTTCAAAGATTACGGCAGTGTACCTGAAACAGCGTCTTCCGAATGTTTCATTCCCCAAGGAAATTAAGAAGACATATATACAAATGCAGATTCAAATGAAAAAAAAACAACAAAACAAGAATCCCCCAATCTACTTCACTGTTGTTAAAAGTATGTAGACTTTTTTCCCTAACAGATAATTTCTAATGAAGTTATAAATAATGCTGGAGTTTCACCACTCCTTTCCTAGAAATAATCACCAGGAGCATTCACATTCTCTTTTGAAGTTACAATAGCATCTTGCTTTTAAAACACTAACCTGCTGAAATTTAGAAGCCATCCTAATCTTATAGCCCTAGCATTCAGCTTCTGATTTTTTTACCCTACACTTAACAAGACATGTTTACTTATTTATGTTAGTAACAGCAGAATATTGTGCTTTGAGACCCACTGGTTTGCCACATTTTATCCTGGTAAGCAGGATATGTGCTTACCAGCAGGATAAAAGCAGGCCTCCAGGAGATTTGCTTACCAAAGAATACAAACACTAGGTTCAATTTAAAAAGGCATAAGACCATAAAATTATCAGGGCAGATGCCACATCCCTTTGTGTACACCAACCTCTTCCTCTTCATTCACTGACGCATGAATACAGCAAAAGGAATTTCTCCAGCAGATGTGTCTCTGCTTTGATGCTTTTCATTAGGGACAGAGAAATACTCAAGTTCAAACTAAGAAATGAAAAAAGAAGTTTGCAAATCCACATAGACCAAGACTAGCTATGCTGGATCATACAAGAAAAAATTCTTATAGAGAGAATGTGTACTTATGGCATGAATATTTACACTCCAACTAAAAATTATGTAAGAATTTTGGAAAACAGTCTCCAATTAATAGTCTATAAAACTTGGTTATATCAATGGCACACGTTAGCCTGCATTTTTGGGCAGAAAGAGTTATAACATTGCTATCAATACTAAAGAATTTCCACACACAACCCTCCCGCAAAATAAAAAAAGATACAATATGCAAAGCAAAAATTAGTTTATGCTCTTTACTTAGGTCCCTTGTTCCAGAAATTCATTCCCCATCACTGCCAAGGAACTCAAGAAAGAGCTTCTCAGAGAGTTCTTTTTGCTTAAAAAGCCACAGCCACACATTTCCAATCTATTTTTTGAGCCTCGAATATTTCTTTCTGAAATTATCCCACTTCTTTTGAGCATTTCTTTGTGAAATATCTATGTTTCTTTTCTATATTACTCTTAAAAAAGATAGGTTTTTTTCTGTTTTGAACAGACCGATATACTACCAGCAAAGGCTTTCCGTGATTCAAAACAAAAATTGTTTATGGGACTCATTTATGTCTTTCCCAGAATAACAAGGTCCTCAGTACGAGTGTCTGGAGTTCTTTTGACTTGTTTTCATTTTATTTTTTTCCATGAAAACGATACTACTTCCAGTAGTATTCACTCCAGATAGGAAACCTCAGTGATGCGGAAAATAAAGATTTATGTTGTATTACCCATAACCCAGAAAAGCTGGAGGGATTTACAATATTCTTCTTTGTCTGACTCAAAGGGCATGAGTTAGAGGGTAGAATGGAGAACGGAAATAATACTGGATTGTAAGCTTTCTGTAGGTAGTTTCAAGCTTTCTGAAAAAGGGACCTTGTATCTGTAATTCATGCATTGATACTTATCACTGAGTTTGTTGTTAGAAAAATGACATTGACTTCTATGAGATTATTTTCTCAGATCCATCACAACAAGAGTCTGTGCCTGAGGTTGTTAAGGTGGAGAACCAAATGACTTCAGTTGACTTTTCAACTATCATTAAGATAAAAAAAGAACATTAATGTTCACATTGGGTGCACAGAAAGCACATCCATTTGCAACCATGCTTTTTGATTCCAATTTTTCAGGCTTAATACCTTATTTTGGGCAAAATACTCATGTTTCAGTAGCTTTATGTTTGTTTCTGACATAGTAATGGATACCTCTGATTAATTCTTAGTATTTACACATATTACTATTACTACAAGCTGATTAGGAAGGGTAGGGAAATCTAGGGTTATGACATACCTATTCCCTTCTCATGTTTCTTCTGAACATGATGGCTTCAGAATCCCATTCTAGATTCCCATCAAAAGTTCTTTATGTATCAAATAGAAAATCACCTTATAAATAACTTATTTGATTGAGCAAGCAATATAAGCATCTCTAACATTTATGAATTATGGCCTTTGTTGTGTTCTTGAAGGCGAAAAAACCATAGATTCTGCATATGTTAAAGCATTAGGTGAAAATTAAGCTGATGTTTTTCTTTCTCTGCCCTAGAACTTCTCCGCCCTGGACTTCAGGAGAGCAGACATTAGTCTCTTCAGGGATCTGCTCCATAGAGTACCATGGAATAAAGCCCTGGAGGGAAGAGGGGCCCAAGAAAGCTGGTCAATATGCAAGGATCACCTCTTGCAAGCTCAGCGGCGATGCATTCCAAAGAGGAAGTCAGGCAAAAGTGCCAGGAGGCCTGCATGGATGAACAAGGAGCTCTTGGACAAACTCAAACACAAAAAGGAAGCCTAAAGAGGGTAGAAGCAAGGACAGGTAGCCTGGGAGGAATACAGAGAAATAGTCTGAACAGCCAGGGATCAGGTTAGGAAAGCTAAAGCCATGACAGAAATAAATCTGGCCAGGGACATCAAGGGCAACAAGAAAAGATTCTATGGGTACGTCAGTGGTAAAAGGAAGACTAGGTAGAATGTGGGCCCTCTCTGGAAGGAAACAGGAGATCTGGTTACCTGGGATATGGAGAAGGCTGAGGTACTCAATGAAGTTTTGGCCTCAGTTTTCACTGGCAAGTGTTCCAGCCACACTGTCCAAGTTGTAGAAGGTAAAGGCAGGGACTGGCAGAATAAAGAACAGCCCACTGTAGCAGAAGATCAGGTTTGAGATCATCTAAGGAAACTGAAGGTGCGTAAATCCATGGGACCTGATGAGATGCATCCACAGGTCCTAAGGGAACTGGTGGATGAAGTTGCTAAGCCACTGTCCATCATATCTGAGAAGCTGTGGCAGTCCAGTGAAGTTCCCACTGACTGGAAAATGTCAAAAATAACACCCATTTTAAAAAGGAAAAAAAGGAAGAGCTGGGGAACTACAGGCCAGTCAGTCTCACTTCTGTGCCCGGTAAGATCATGGAGCAGATCCTCCTGGAAACTGTGCTAAGGCACATGGAAAATAAGGAGGTCATTGGTGACAGCCAACATGGCTTCACTAAGGGCAAATCCTGCCTGACAAATTTGGTGGCCTTCTACGACGGGGCTACTGCATTGGGGGATAAGGAAAGAGCAAGTGACAACATCTACCTGGACTTGAGCAAAGCATTTGGCATTGTCCTGCATGACATCCTTTGTCTCTAAATTGGAGAGACATGGATTCAATGGATGGACCACTCTGTGGATAAGGAATTGGCTGGATGGTCACGCTCAAAGAGTTGTGGTCAATGGCTCGATGTCCAAGTGGAGACCAGTGATGAGTGGTGTTCCTCAGGGGTCAGTATGGGGACCAGCGCTGTTCAATACCTTTGTCGGCAACATGGACACGGGCACTGAGTGCACCCTCAGCAAGTCTGCCAACGACA
>Ga0065711_1051749_pt1 | contig 10251 bp, 8 predicted proteins | sample Hoacrofraction12_FD_59098 | JGI IMG/M metagenome (GOLD analysis project Ga0065711, IMG submission 59098) | Hoatzin crop microbial communities from Cojedes, Venezuela - Epithelial fraction 12 v2 (version 2) | ecosystem: Host-associated > Birds > Digestive system > Esophagus > Crop | place...
GACATCGGCTCGGGCAGCACAGGGACTTTATCAGCTCCTCCTGCCCCGCCAGCCCCGAGCTCCAAGTCACAGCTAAAGCCAGCGGCAAGTCAGTCTAGGCACCAGAGGTACCATGCAAAGCACATGCATGGCCTTGCACCTCTGGAACAGAGTCGCAGCACCAAGTTCCAGACACGATACTGGAACGCATGCATTTGTAAGGCACAGGTATTTATTTGTTTATCAAAATCACTACTCGAGTATTTACAAATAAAAGAAGAACTTCTTTGCAAAACTTGGCACACATTTGCAAGTCAAGAAAGAAAAAGAAAGGTTAAAGCAATAACAAATCAAAAGCCAAGCAATGGCTACAGAGGTTGGCATATTAAGAAACATGCCTGCCTGTGGAGACGTCAGAAATTGTTAGTAAATATCCAGAAAGAACAGTGTCATATGTAACTCAGGCTGCAGATTGTGCTGTCAGAATCAAAGAATTCCATGCCTCTAGGCTACACAATATTAATTTGAGTGTGTATATATACACACAGATATACATAAAAATATAAATGTATATATGAAGATATAAGTATATATGAAGATATAAGTATATATGAAGATATAAGTATATATGAAGATATATGTGTGCACACACATCTACAGAAACATGTCACAAGGTCTCAGGTCGGATATCGAGCAGCACAACCAACATTAGCTTTCAATTGCTCTCTCTAAAATATGAAAGAATGGTTAGCTGTTAAAAAACAAAACAAAACTCTCTGAAGATCTGTGTATGGGAATGCACCCTTCTCCTGCACTATCGACTGAACGGAAAGGATCAGCCTGTTATCCTGCAAGGACTGAGCACTCTCAATTTCCCCTGAAGTCAGTGGAGGCAGGGAGGACATTATCAGTAATGACTACAAAAAGAACGTATGAAAAATAGCATTTTTAAGAAACCTTGACTTGTACAATACAAATTTTAATATATCACTGAACGACTTCCAGGAGAAGTCAAAGGTATTCATTGTCTCACAAGAATAAGATACAGAGCTACATCTCAGCACAAGTATTCCTGCAACAACTCCACTGACAGACTCAAACTAAAACTCCAGCCACAGGTAAAATATCTTCACAGTTATCTTGCAATTATAAATGCACCCAAACACACTTCAGTTCCTTATCAACACAAAATACAGTGATCAGACCTTGTCCAGAGTAACCCATGATTAGCATCACCAGTAAAACAGAAGAGAAATGCACCCGAGAACTCTACCAGCATCCCACACTTTTTTTGCTGCTCACCAAGTGAGTGGCGGGGGAAGGATTTCAGTATCACCAATACTGAAATAGCCCTGTCTGCATTTGGGGGCGTGTGGTGGAAATGAAGCAGCACAGTCTACTCTGCAAGCAAAACCAAGTTAGATCAGTTAGCTGGTGAGCTCTAACAGGCTACAATAAGAAAAAGGAAGAAAGAAAGAAAGAATCTCATCATAAAAGCACTTGAAACTGCATTAATGGAGGCAAGGGTGGGCAGCACACATAAGACAAGGCTGTGCAGCCCTTTTTAATCTACACTTTTGCAGAGAAGTCTGCACCTTTCTACAGTTGTCATTTCAATTGAGATTTAATATAAAAACATAGCCAAGATTTCACAAGTTTTACTCTGCAGGCAACTAAAAGCTGGGGCGAGCATATCTAGATTATTGCTCATGGAAGCGGAGAAAAAATTGCTCGGACGTAGCTTCTCAACCCACGCGTCACCCTTCCGACTGCCTTCAGCCATCGCTGGTCAGACAGCAAACACAAACACTCCTGAGGGTGCCTCTGCAGACTGCCAGCTGAGTGGCTTCACTGCCACCACAGGGCAGGCAGCCCACCACTCTGGCCTCTTCAGCGGCCGCACACTCTCCTTTTAAGGTAAATTTGGGGGTGTACATTGTTGCTATGGGTCAATATTTTTATGTAACAGAGGTAACAAAAATTATTAATGTTCTGCCTATCCTCCATGACATTACACACAAACATACGTTGACTTTTTCTAAAACTATACAGCAAAAGTAAGTGCAAGAGACCAGCCGAAGTGTCTGTACTCCAGGGGGAGGAAGAACTTGAGTTATTGCTGGGGCCATGGCTGCAACTCCAGCATATAGAGATGCTAGCAAGGTATCACCAACCCGCTGGGAGTGCAATAATTCAAAAGCAGTTAACCTGTGGCATTTAAACCCTCAGTTCTTTCCCCTTCTGGAATTCATTTCACAAACATGCTTATGGACAAACTCAGTCAAACATCCGTCAGAAGGATGCTGCTCAGAGTAAGCAATGCTCAGTTTTGAAGTTGAGTAATAATTGCTCCACCACATTATTATCATTTACACGAAAAAAAACAGTCTGCAAGCTTATTCAAGGAAACAAGAATCCTCTTTAAAACAAAAACATAAATCCAACTGCCATCAGTGACTCGATCCTCAAAACACAGCAAGTGATACAGCTTTCCATCAGACCTCACCATAGTCATATTTCACACAGCTGTTAACAAGGCTGAGATATTTCTAAGCGGACCAAGCAGTTTAAGAAGAATCGTTGCTTTTAAGCTGTCACCAGGGTCTGTCTCTGGAGTTCAGCAACCATCAGAAAAGCATCACTCCTACAGAATTAGGCACACACGAGACCCATTAAAAAAAAAATAATGATGCAGAATATAATTTTACTTTGTTTTATAATTCAAACCAAAGCACAAATTCTTACTACAAAACAAAGCTAACCAAAGCAACCCACAAAATATTCGATGCAAATAAGTCACTTTAACCCTGCATATTTCACTGGCAGGTTAGAGGCGTTAGACAAGGAGGCCTCACCTACGCTCTGAGTTATTTCTAATACGTGGAGGTTTCATATTTTTCCAACCTTGTGCAGGGGGAGAGGGAGAGCTTTTAGCTGTACTGATGCTCCTAAATATCTTCTCCCTAACTGTTTTCAGTAGTTAATTGTGGTAAAAATATAAACACAGCCGTGCAGTGATAGGTCCTGGTCAACGCACACTGCAGATAAAACAGTAAGGTCACTAAAGCACACCACAACAGAGTAACAAACTGGGAAAATTCTTCCTAACTAGTATCAGATTAAAAAAAAAAAATAAATAAAGCCAGTTTTTCTAATCCTCAACCTGTTTGGCATAAAACACCTAGAAACTTCAACAAATAATAAATACAAATGTCTAAGGATTTTAGAAATAGCTTCATTTATACCTTGTGACACACATGTTCCATGATCAGCATGTATTTCTGTATCACACATCCAGACGTCTTCCTTGCAGCTTAACTAAAGGATTGGGGTTTTCAAGGGTTTTGTTTTGGGGTTGGTTTGGGTTTGTCTTTTTATCCAAATTGCCTTCTCGTCTTCCATTTTCAGGAAAACACCTATTCAGTACTCTTCCACCAGATCTATTTTTACACATCTTTCCCGTTTCTTCTTAGGTGATGATCTGAGGTTTGGACTATCTGTAGACCCCAGCCATACATTTTGGCTGACAAAAACTCAGCACAGCACTCCACACCGGGACGCCACTAATCTGATTTCACTATAGTACTTCACACACACACGCAGACTTTTTTGGTGACCACTACTGCCAGCTGACACAAAGTCTTTTTCCTGACAGGTTCCAAAATTAAAAATGTAATTTCACCAACCACACTCTTATAACCAGTGCCTTTCCTGCACTGTACATTTTATCTTGTGTCCAGCAACCGCTAAGACAGCATTAGGAAACAATCCAACTGCCTCCTATGTCCAACAGCAATGAAGGACCAGTTGTTTCATCAGCACATTCTGCTGTTGTGCTCTCCGTGTGGTGCTTCCCACTTCAGAATCACAGAATGCGTTGGAAGGGACCTTTAGAGGTCATCTGGTCCAACCCCCCTGCCATGAGCAGGGAGTCTTCAACCAGACCAGGTTGCTCAGAGCCCCGTCCAACCTGGCCTTGAACACTGCCAGGGAGGGGGCATCCACCACCTCTCTGGGCAACCCACTCCAGTGCTTGATCACTCCAGCGCTTCACCGCTATTTTATTTATAAATAGTTATATGTGTGAATAGGTGCCACAACACATAAAGCAATAGTGATTTAGCCTGTTCTTCTGGATTCTTGGCAGACCTGGAGGCAGCTGCTTCTCTGCACCCAGAGCTCCAGCCGCCCTTATCGCTGGCTTTTCGCAGCCCGAGACCTACCGCCGCCCTTCTGCCGACCGCCCCTCGACCAGCACAGCCAGAGAGCCGGGACCGGGGGGCTCGGGGCCTTCCCTCACGGCAGCCCCCTCGGCCCGCCCGCCCCGGGGGTCCGGCCATCGGCCACACGCCGGCCTCAGCCCCGCGCCCGCCCTCACCACCCCCGCCAGGGCGAGAAACGCAGCCACAGCCGCGGCGGGCGGAGAGGAAAACGTGACAAGAAGGGGGAAAAGGAAAAAAAACCGGCACCGAACCCCAGCCGCAGGCAGCACCGGCCGCCTTAAGCACCACGGACAGATTTTGCCGCCGGCGCTGGCAGCCGGGCCGGGGGCGGGAGGAGAGGCGAGGCCGCGCGGCGCAGGGGCGCTCGTGCCCCCTAGGGGGCCGGCCCCGACAGCGCCACCGCCGGCCCGGCAACGGGGACAGAAGGGAGGGAAGCGCGAGGGCAGCGCGAGGCTCGCGGTCCTCACTAACCAGCACCCGGAGGAGCGCGGCAGCGGGGCGCAGCAGCCCTCCCTCCATCTCCGCACGCAGTGTGGAAAGGAAAACACCGACATTCCCCGCAAGTTAAAACCGGGACAGATGTCGCATTTAATTTTTCTTTTTTTCTTCCTCCCCCCCCCCGCTTCCTATTTCTCAAATGGCCACCCTGGTGCAGAGAACTGCCGATGCTACCACTGTACTTGCAGCGGGGCTTAGAGCAAGCCAAGTTGAAATTAAAAAAAAAAAAACAACAAAAAAACAAAAACTAAAAAACACCACCAAAAACCTGAAAAACTACATAATCCAAAGGAGAAGCTTTTATTTCTGAGTGACACTGACTAACACAGAAAAAAACTGAGGAAACTGTTTGGTAATTCATCAAGAAACTTTTTCAAAACAAGCAGAGAAGAAAAAACACACAGAGAAAAACCCGACCTCCAACTTTGTCATCCAGATCTTTACATTTATTCCCTTACCCGTCAAGCTGTACATCTCCCACTAGATTACCTAAGTAAATCACAGCAATGGGCTCAAAGCTTTAATTGCCGCAGCATCCTTTTTATTCTCAAGCCATGTCGGATGCAGTCAGCGCACCCCCATTTCGAGCCCTATGGTTTGCAGGCACCAGAATTCAGCCACCTTCCCATTCCAGGGCGGGGTATTTTTTTTATATATTACTTTTTAAAGAGAAATGGCCAAGCAATATTCCTTCAACTTGCAAAATGCAGCTATTTCTCGGTCTCTTGCAAAAAAAGAGTTGGAACGCCCGCACAGTAACAGCAGGTCAGGACAAATTCATACAAATCTCGCAGTTAACATCCAAAACATCATGTGTCACTGTTTTTCCCCTCCAACCCCCAACAAGCTTCTCAAAACACATTTCATACACAGGGTCACTGTTCTGGCTGTTTATTTAATTAACATGACAACCCAGCGTACACAGGATTTCTTTCAGTTCCCCAGCTTCGCATTTTCACACTTCAGGCAAAAAGAGCAGAAAGTCACTACTGTGTTTTACTTTTTTTGCCAATATGCTATAATATACATTTCTTGATTTAACCGATTGACAAAAATAGATTCTATACCAATCGTGAGAGTTTCAGCAGCAGTTTTCACATTTTTGTGAGGTTGAAGGAAAAAAAAAACTGAAAAAAAACCCCCAAGTAGAGAGGGTTTGCGTAAATGAAGCCATGCAAAAGAAAATAAAGTATTACGTCTGGAGTCCCTGGGTGATTTTTCCTGGAGCCTTACTTAAATAATTTACACGGTTGGGTTTCAGCAAGTCACCAGATGACATAACTCCTCAGTATTCCTCGGTTTCCAGTGACCTAAATGGCAATGCCAGCAAATCTTGTCAGAGTAATTACAGCTCAATAATGCTTATTAGACAGAGGTATACAGAATGTAACACTGTGTGTCTAATAGGAGACCATAACTTTCACATACATAATATCTGAAATTTTCAAGCTCTGTATGTTGCACTAGGTTCTCTCTTATTTTCAGGCCAGAAGGCAGGATACATAGTGTTAAAAACTGTTATAAGATAAGGTACATCTGTCCTTTTTTTAGGACAGAATGATGGAGAGCCAGGAAAGGGGGGAGAAACAACATATTCCTGGCACTTACACAGCTCTCGCTGTCAAACAATGAGAAGAACAAATAAAGCCTTAATTTTCCCTTGGAAAAAAAACCCAGCAGATACATTTATTTTTCTCCTCTGTTTCTTAGATCTTATCCCTGAAGAGGTATCTTTGACCATGTGAACCGTTACAGTATTGTCTTCTCAGCTCCGCGGACAGGCAGCAATAATGACAGTCCCAGATTGCAACTTTCCCAGGCTACAGACGAGGAACAGGCAGAGTCACCACCCAGAACCCCACAAGAAATGGTCAAATCCAGCAAAAACACCTCCGCTGTCACTGGAGGAAGACAGAGCAGCTTGGCACCAAAGTTACTTATCTGAAAAAAATTACTTTCAAAAAGGAGAAACAGGCTGGGAAAGATGTGGCAGAATGAAACAGCTACCAAGTCTCAAACCAATTAAAAACAAGTGACAGACCCTCAGGTGTCCCTCAGTGAGGCAAACAGCTTTCTACTTCTCCAGCTGCCCAGAAGCAGGACAATAGCAAAGCAAGAGAAGAAAGGAAAATCGGTTGAAGCCCTCTCTGCCCCAGGAGCCAGAGGACATGGACAGGAGTTTACACATGGAGCTGCTGGCCTCGCAGCTGGAGACATCAGAGCTGGAGCAGAAACTCCTCCATCCTGGTGCTACCTCCTGCGCGGGTCGGGGCTTTTCAGCAGGGTGAGACTCAGCACCTCGCTAGTGCCTTCTCATATGGGTTTGTGTCACCCACGGGTTTGGGAACTGGTTCTCAAACCCTGACGCATGCTGTACCTGTGACAGTCTTCTGACTATGGAAAAAAAAATAAGTCTAAAAAGGCCAAGCAAACTGAACTACTTGCAGCAGCTGCTGTAGCTCATTTAGCACACACTTGTAATAAATCCAAGTTAGCTGAAAGCTTCCCATTCCACCCAAACAAAACAAACAACAAGGAAGGCTTAAGAGCAGAATCGGGAGTCTTCAGCACGGTTTAAAGTTGTCCAGCTACTATCTCCTGTGGAGTATGTTACCCACCAAGGCGACATCATCCCTTTGGACTGTTGTGCGTCAAGATCAACACACGCAGATCTGAGGCGTACAAGCTCCAGAACACACAGGCCATATAACATTTTAACGGGAAACACCAAGACACAGAACACACTTGCACACCCACATCCCCCCCCCTCCTCTCCACGCTTTGCAAAACGTTTGCAACGTTTGCAAAAATGTGAAAAAGAAAATCCAAAAGCCACCACCCTGGAGGTACTTGTGCATTTTACCAGGAAAAAAAAATTCATTTGTTCATTCATTCACCATCTTAACCATCCATTCACAATTTCTCTCTGCAGCCTCGTTCAAATGTGGGTGAGTGAGCCCTCAAGGAGCTGAGCATCCTCAGCCAGCATTGATGAAATCACAGGCAGACAACACTCAGCTGGGAGCAGGATCAGGCTATTACCAAGCACACATTTCTCAGTGAGGTCTACACACACACCAAACTGGAAACTTTTAATCCAAGGAATTCACCAAAGCTGAGAAAGAGAGAGAACATATACAAAAATCAATCACAAAAAACAGAATTAACGGAAACACCAGTAAAGAGCACTTTCAGCAACAATCGGAGGTTATATCTTGGCGTGGTTTGATTTTGGATGGCGGGGGGTTTCTAATGAAACAGTTTTTCCTGGTTTAATTCTTTTGGGGACCGATTAGCAACTAAGATGAGACATTTCTACAGAAGGTATAATTTAGTGACATACGCACTTCCAGCTACTCCTACTAGCAGCTTAAAGAGAAGTATTTCTTTTAATTTAATTTTTTTAATTTAATTGTAAATATGCTAATACCTTTTGTAATATGCTAATACTTTTAATTTAATTGTAAATATGCTAATACCTCTATCTGTGACATTAGTTCGCAATTCCTGGCACTGTCCTTTACATCACTAGGCCACACGGATTCAATTCACTATTCTAGTAGGGAAAAATTCAGGTAACAACTGTGATGTGTGTGACTAAAAAAGATAAATTCAGAAACTCAGGACTTTTGTAGAATCTCGTATCACAAAGTCAGACAGGGAGGGAATCACACTCTGGAAAAACAAAAGCTTAATTAAATGCTCAGCAATAGGAAAGATTACACAGCAGGCAATGGGAAACGTCTCTAAAACTTCACCTAATGTTACTCACCAAATGAAAGCATGTATTTCAAAGCAATAAAGTAGATCCATTTCCTGATGAAAATTATTGGCAGCTCCCAGATGTATTAACAAACTATCTTTCAGACCAGAAACATTCAGGGCATGTTTTTTAAAAACAGGGGGTAAGGGAAGGCCTGGTTTTGTTTATAAAGCCCTCGTGTCTATTTTTAACAGGTTATATTTAAAAACTGTCCAAAAGAGAAACATTTACCTATGGTTTCTTTAAGTCTATGGGGAGCTGATTTTTGCTATAAACACAAACTTTGCTGTAAGACAGTCCCACTTCTCCCAGCGTTTCTTCAAGGTCCTTCCAGAGCTTTGTTTCAGCTTTTCCATTTTTCTATCTTGCTAACATTTATTTAAGAGGACGGCTTTTAGGGAGGAAAGTTCACACACACACAGCCACATTGTGCTTAAAAAGAAAACAAAAAAAAAAACCCAACAAAAAGCCTCCCCAAACTCGAAAGTAGTCATCCATTTCTAATCACGCAGTGACGCAAGCAATACCAGATCTCGCTATTGATTAATAGTGACTGAGAACAAAAGAAAGAGAAATTTGCCAAAACCCTGCAGCAGCGGGTGAACTGGACAATCGCCAGGAAACTCCAGTCCAGCTCCGCAGCTTGGAAGCGGGAATTGCTCGGGGCAAAGCTGACCACTGTCCCCCAATTAACACACCACTGGTGGGGGGGAAAGCAATCTGCCTTGTTACCCATCACCGTTTTAACGTTCTGGTATCTACAGATGATTTGAATTCCCTCCATAAGAAAAGAGAATGATGTGATCACAAATTAGTGAGCTCTGTCTCCGAATGATTACATTTAGAGGTGTTAACTGAAAAGCTGCTTGTATTTGAAGTGAGAGAATGGGTGGAAATATGTTTAAAACCTTTAAAAGTTATTATTGTAAGAAACCACCAGAAATACCTAGTGTCATCAAGTAAGTATGAACAGTTTTAATTTCTTGCCTTAGATACTGTATCTACAAATTATTCTTACACCCTCTCAGTTCCTACTAAAGTCAGAACTGGGTCAGCTTTGTACTTTTTCATGCTGTATTTGTCTGGACACTGCAGTAAATATTTATTTTATCTGAACAAAAACGTTAAATAAATAAGTACATTTGTGTAAAATAAGCCTCAAGTATATAAGGTTGTCAGGCCCTTTTCTAAAAAAAATGTCATAATCAACCACAAAGGGATGTAACCAAACCATGCCCAGCAGCAAACCAGCCACCCACACCGTACGGTTTGATGCCATCGCTTGGAAAATACTCAGCCGCTTATCCAGCGAGCGACCTGAAAGCAAACCCTTGGTGCACGGCAATGCGCTTCAGCTGACCACGGTGCAGAGCCGCTTTCCATGCGAACTGAAAAAGAAAGCTTAACACCCTTTGCCACTTCTTTTCCCCCCAGACTCCCCCTTTCCCCCCTGCTCAGCGAGGGTCGCGCTGGCTTTCAACGCGCTCGGTTACACCCGACCCATCGAACCAGCCTTCTGCGGGGCAAACTGTACCCTCAAAAATACCAGAGAAAACGCTCTGAGCACAGAACTAAGCCGACCCTGTGTCCGCGGCAGGGCCCTATACAGCTGTGCAGTAAAGATAATGCTGTTGGCTTGTTTCTTCTTCCCGTTTTTTCTTTTGAGGTGTGCACTCAAAAGACCGCACCGCTGGTATCGGAGCACGTTCTCATCCACCGGTTCAAATCACGACCCCTGACAGGGAACCCGGCGGAGACAAACCGCGTGTGCCTCCCGCCGGCCCCCCC
>Ga0065711_1009958_pt1 | contig 10250 bp, 7 predicted proteins | sample Hoacrofraction12_FD_59098 | JGI IMG/M metagenome (GOLD analysis project Ga0065711, IMG submission 59098) | Hoatzin crop microbial communities from Cojedes, Venezuela - Epithelial fraction 12 v2 (version 2) | ecosystem: Host-associated > Birds > Digestive system > Esophagus > Crop | place...
GGAGGGCAGGGTGCTGCTCCACCAGTCGATCTCCCTCTCACACTCCCAGATGCTCCTCAACCTCTCCACTTCCTCCTTCAGCTCTGCCACCAGGCTGAGCAGATCATTCACCTGCTCGCACCGAACACAGCAGTTGTCTCTGCTGTCCGCCGGTACGAGCGCCAGGCTCAGGCACTCCCTGTAGCCAGAGATCTGGACACCCGCATTCTTGCGTGGGGCCTCCGTCTGGGTCCCCACACTCCTTCGAGCAAGAGCTTTACCACGGGTGGTAACCATGGCTAGAATATCTCCTGGAAGAGCAATGCCAACTGCTTGAGTTGCCAGAAGGGGCGGCTGTACCCTGCCAGTCACCTTCCCCGCTCGCCCTGCCTGCGCGAACTGCCGCGCAAACTGCTGCGCTGCCTCTGTTTGCCAGCTCTGTTTGCCGGCTCTGTTTGCCGGCTCTGTTCGCCCGTGCTTCTGGTCGCTCGCGCTCCCTGGGGGCTGCTCTTATCCGTGAGGGTGTTTGGCCGCTGTCACACTCGACTCCGCCCCGCTGAGTCAGAGCTGCCACTCGTTAGCACCTCCCGCTTTCCCATTCGGTGTGGTGGGCTGGGGTCTCCCCTCTCTCTCTCTCTCTCTCTCTCTCTCTCTCTCTCTCGGCCGCCTCGCCACTGCGGTTTTGCCACCGGAGAAAGGGTCCCTCGGCGCGAGCCTCTGCTCCAGAACCCTTCACCTTCAGTAGCTTCGCCAAAATGGCCGAAATGGCGGGCACACCACTTATTTAACTGCTTTCAGCCTGTTTAAAGCAGGTGGTTCTCAATGTTAATACTAAACACACCAATTATGATTGCCTTTAGATTTGGCACAAGTCGATTTCCATGAAATCTATCTAATGTAATACTCTTCTTGTTCTGGGAGAGAGATTATTTTTTTCAATTCCCTTTTAAAAGTAAATAAAATACTGAAAGTCTTTTTTTATAGCATAAGGGAAATCTAGTCACATGCATTTTCTTTTGTTCAGTTTAAGATGCGTCCTGACAGAAATGCTTTCTGCTGAAGAATATGTAGTTTTTGTCTGAATTTTAGAAGTCATAATGGGACTGGTGTTCAATGAAAAAACATTTTGTAAAACCTCTCACTCACAGTAATGTTTCTACTCTCCTTAGTAGTGTCTCTGCTGAATAAATCTTATTTCTAAGCTGATTTTACTGGTTTCTAATGCTTATAAAATGAAAATGTTGATGGATAGCAGTGTTATTCAGTCTTTCCATGCTCATTTCAGGAAATGCTGTGGCTAGACAAAAATGATACAACAGAGGAAACAGACACCTCACCCCCTTGAAAGGTGTGATGATGGCAACATGTTGTTCCTGAGTTGATGACAATAGTAAGGTATTAAGCATTATTACTATACCTGAGCCACTTACATTGTTATTTTAGGTTTTATTTTAACTTTTTCTTTTGTATAAATTTAAGAAAAGAGGTGAGATTAATTTTTCTCTTTAGGTCTGAGAAAGAGAGACACAGGTGGAGCAATGCTTTGCCCTCCCTGAGACAGAAATAGAGAATAGCTACGAAAAAACTCGAAGATCAAGGGGATCCTGTGTCCTCCCCCCACCAAGCTGAAGGCAGTAGCTTAAAGTAAAAGAGTGAATAGATGGAAGTCCACCTTCAGGGTGGTAGGCAAACCACCTCGTTACCCACCTCACCTTCCCAGGTGCCTCTGTACAACAGGTATGAGGCTCTGGATGTGGAAGGCCAGTCAATGGATGAAGTAGATGATGGTCTGTCTACACTGGAGGTGTTGCCAAGGTCAGAAGTGCCTATCCCCTGTATCACAACCAGTTGCACGAGGAAGAAAAGATGAGTTATAGCTCTAGGTTACTGTCTTCTGAGGGGAACAGAGGGTCCCACATGCCAGAAACACCATTTTCTCATGGAAGTCCATTGCCTTTCTGGGGTCTGGGTTAAGGACATTACTAAGAAACTTCCTTGCCTGGTACAGCCCTTGGACTAGTACTCATTACTACTTTTCGACGTGGATGATAATGAGGATACAATGTGTAGTTGAAGGGAGATCAAAAGAGACTTCAGCACCTTGGAGTGGTTGGTAAGGGAGTCTAGAGCACAGTTTATTTTTTACTCTTTCCTTCAAGTTGTGGGCAGTGATGTTGGAAGAAACAGATATGTCCAGTCTATTAATATGTGGCTCTGTGGCTGGTGTCACCACCACAAATTTGAGTTTTTCAAAAATGGGATGGTCTACATGGCACCAGGCTTGCTGGCCTCAGATGGGATTCAGATCTCTCGAAGAGGGAAGAGCATCTTTGCTTACAAGCTAGTGGGGCTCATTGATAGAGCTTTAAACTAGACTTGTAGGGGAAGGGAGTTGCTATCAGGCTTGCCTGTGACCAATTGTGGCATGACAGATCAAGGTTAGAGGGACAGGGTGCTAGCAAAGGACTTCACCCTGTTGCTCTGAGACATGCTGGTTACACTGGAGCACACCTGAAGTCTTATAGAGATCAGCCAGGAGCTCCTGAGGTAATAGGGGCCACCAGGGAAATACTAGTGATATGTCTCAGAGGAATTAACGGGTGTTCCTCTAAGCAGGTAACACAGCTGAAAGCCCAGCTGAAACATCCCCACAACAATGCACACAGCAGGGGCAACAAATACGAGGAACTGGAAGCCATCATGCTGCTAGAAAGCTATGACCTAGTTGCCCTTACTGAAACTTGGTGGGATGAATCCCATGACTGGAGTGCAGCTATCGATGGCTACTGGCTGTTCAGAAGGAACAGGTGACGAAGGAGGGTCAGAGGCATTGCCCTTTACAGCAGGAAATGGATAGAGTATGAAGAGCTGTCCCTGAAGAACAGCCACTATCAGGCTGACAGCTTATGGGTAAGAATCAGAGACCGAGGCAACAAAGGAAACCTTGTGTTTGGTGTCTACTACAGGCCGCCTGATTAAGGGGTGCCCATTGATCTTCCTCCAGCTCCAGAAGGCTTTGCACTCACAGTCTGTCATCCTACTGGGGGACTTCAACCACCCCAACATCTGCAAGAAAAGTAGCACGGTGAGCTGTAGGTGATCCAGGAGACTCCTGGACTACACTGAGGATAACTTCCCAAGGCAAGTAGTAGACTGCCCTACCAGAGGGGATGCAATACTGGACCTGCTGGTCACCAATGAAAGGATGCTAATCAGTGACATCAAGATTGGAGGCAGCCTGGGCTACAGTGGTTGTGCACTGGTGGAGTTCACATTCCTGAGGGATATCTGAAAGGTGAAGAGTACAGTGAGGATCCTGAATTTTAGGAAAGCAAACATCCAGCTCCTCAAGGAGTTAGTCAATAGGACCCTCTTGGAAACTACCCTCAGGGACACGGGAACAGAACAGAGCTGGCAGATATTTAAGGATGCTTTCCATAGAGCACAAGAGCTCTCAATCCCCAGATGTAAGAAATCAGTCAAGGAAGGCAAGAGACTGGCATGGCTGAGCTGAGATCTGCTGATCAAGCTATAAGGCAAAAAGGAACTGCACAGGCAGCGGAAGCAGGGACTGGTATCCTGGGAAGAGTATAGGGAAGCTCAATGGTTGTGTAAAGATGGGGTAGGAAGGCCAAGGCATGGATGAAGCAGAACTTGGCAAGGGATGCAAAGAGTAGTAAGTAGGGCTTCTACAGGCATGTCAGCCAGAAAAGGAAGATCAAAGAAAGCACACCCGTCCTTGATGAGCAAGACTGGCATACTGATAATGAAGGACGAGAAGAAGGCTGAGATACTCAGCAACTATTTTTCTTCAGTCTTCACTGGCCATCTCTTCCCACACCTCTTGAGTGGATGGTTGGCAAGATAGGGACTAGGAGAACAGTCACTCACACTGTAGGAGAAGATGAGGTTTGTGACCACTTAAGGAACATGAACATATATAAGACTGTAAGACCTGATGAGATGCATCCCAAAGTCTTGAGGGAAGTGGCTGTGTAGTTGTCAAGCAGCTGTCCATCATATTTGAAAAGTCATGGCAGTCAAGTGAAATCACTGGTGACTGGAAGAAGGGAAATGTTGCACCTGTATTTAAAAATGGTAGAAAGGAGGACTCTGGGAACTACTGACTCCTGCACCTGGGGAGGAACAACTCCATGCATCAGTACAGGCTCGTGGTGGACCTGCTGCAGAGCAGCTCCGCAGAGAGGGAACTGGGACTGCTGGTGGATGTCAGGTTAACCATGAGCCAGCAGTTTGCCCTGGCTGCCAAGAAGGCCAATGGGTTCCTGGGGTGCATTAAGAAGAGTGTGGCCAGCAGGTCGGGGGAGGTTCTCCTCCCTCTCTACTCAGCCCTAGTGAGGCCTCATCTAGAGTATTGTGTCCAGTTCTGGGCTCCCCAGTTCAAGAAAGATGAAAAGCTACTGGAGAGAGTCCATCAGAGGGCTACAAGGATGATGAGGGGACTGGAACATCTCTTGTAGGAGAAAGGCTGAGGGAGCTGGGCTTGTTTAGCCTGAAGAAGAGAAAGCTGAGAGGGGACCTTATAAATGCCTACAAATATCTGAAGGGTGGGTGTCAGGAGGATGGGCCCAGACTCTTTTCAGTGGTGCCCAGCAACAGGACAAGGGGCAATGGGCACAAACTAAAGCATAGGGAGTTCCGTCTGAATATGAGGAAGAACTTCTTTACTTTGAAGGTGGCAGAGTGCTGGAACAGGTTCCCCAGAGAGGTTGTGGATACTCCTTATCTGGAGATATCTGCCTGGACAAGGTCCTGTGCAGCCTGCTGTAGGTGATCCTGCTTTGGCAGGGGAGTTGGACTAGATGACCCACAGAGGTCCCTTCCAACCCCTACTATTCTGTGATTCTCTGGTGGGGATAGGCTTTTTATCAGGGCCTGTTGCAATAGGGCAAGCAGTGGTGTTTTTAAACTAAAAGAGAGTAGATTTAGACTGGATACAAAGAAGAAATTTTTTATGTTGAGTGTGGTGAAACACTGGAAGAGGTTGCCCAGAGAGGTGATAGATGCTCCATCCCTGGAAACATTCAAGGCCAGGTGGGATGGCACTCTGAACAACCTGATCTAAAGACTTTCCTGCTCATTGCAGGGGGGTTGGACTAAGTGACCTTTAAAGACCCCTTCCAACCCAAACTATTCTATGATTTTATGATTTTCATCCTCTGAGCCCTTTGATAAAAGTGTCAATTACACCACTGTTCTAGTTGTATTTCCTTTACTATAGTGCCTGCAAAATATTAGGTAATACCAAAACAAATTAGAAGAAAGCCCTTCATTTTTAAGGTTACTGTTCCTGGCCACTTTCATTCCTATGGTTGGTTGGTTATAGAACAAGGCAGAGTAGAGAACTTAAGATCTGTAAGAATGCAAAGAAATATACTTGCAGAGTGAGGACCCCTACTTTTTCTGAACAGTGTGTTTAGCTTTGGTATTGTGCTACAAGTATGAAGCAGAGGTTTGTGAAGTTTTGACTTCCCAATTTAGTAAGAATTTTCTCTATGTATCAAAACTAAATGAAAATGTATGAAAGAAAGGAAAACAGTGTACTATTGTATTTCTTTGAATAACTTATAAGGGGTTGTCACTGACTTATGTCCTACTTATTTCCATTTTCATCCCTTGAAATCTGATGGCTTAATTCAATCTTAGCACAGATGAATTTTATATTCTTCTAGTTCATGGAGTTCATGACCTCAACAAAGAATGAACAATTTGGATCATTTGCTACTCTGCCACATATTATCAAAAATTTATAAATTTTAACTCTTAAACTTAACATTGTAGTAGAAGTAGCTTTACACATGTACCCTGTGGAGAGGTCATTCTTATTCTTCAGACCTCAACGTTTACTCTTCTGATAGCTTTGCTTGTGCTGTTTTAGAAAGTAAAAGAAACGACATATTAAATGCTTGGCAGGAGTCTTTGCAACATAGGCTTCCTACATAAGAAGAAAGCAGCTAATATTTAATTGTAAATTGAATAGTGTCATCATCATAACACATTTATCAAGGAATTTGAGAAGAAAATTCATATAATTAAATCTGATTATTTTCACAGAGTTCATTGAACAGTAGCAGTATAATTTGCAACAATTATAAAAAGCTTATTTACATGGGTACCTTTAACAGGTACATAATCAAGAGTATTTGTTACAGGTTGCTAGAAGTTGTCTCACAGATTTAGGGCAATGCTGTGACCTGTGGACACGCTGCATCTGACGAATGGAATAAAAGACTTGTTGTGTCACTCTGGTGTAATCAGGGATCACGCTACTTGGTAAGACAGTCCATCCTGAAAACAAAATACACCCAGATAAGCACAGCAGTATTATTTGTCCTTCATCACAACATCCCAAATTTAAACACGTCAAACATGTAACCTTGTGCTTTGAGAGAAATACATTTGAAGAGCTGATGATAGTGGCCTAATGGTGAGAGAATCACACCCTTCATTGTGATTTTATTTGTTTGAATTAAGGGACTGCTATCCAGGTAATTTTTGAGGTAGGCTATTATATTTAAATGGTTATTTGTGGTTTTCTTATGTGTGGTTTTTTTTTGATCAATCCTACTGCATTTTTCTTCTCCTTGTCCCATACACTCTCCTATCTATTTTGTTCTTTTCCTACTCATGGTGACATACACTGCATCGTCTGCTAGTACGAAAATTGGAACAAATGGCCTCTGATGGCAGAGCTATAGCGTAAGTGAAAGTTTTTTGTAATATTTTAGACTGTTCTTCACATTTTACATTTCTGTCATGACAGCTTCATTTAAACCTTGTGCGATCTTAGGGGAAAATGGAAATAGGTTATCTTTATTTTATAAATGATGTGACAGGACTGAAATCAAGGAAATGCATTCCCTGACTGCAAAGTCATATTTTCAAGAAAACTTTGTTATTACAGCAATATCAGCTATATATAAAAAGTTTGAGATGTCATTTCAATTAGATAAATGAAAAATTAAGTATAAGACATTCCCTAGCTGTCAGTATTTACTTGAAATTCAAGCTTTCTGTGCAACTTGCCTGTACATTCAACTTTCTGTTATAAAATGTGCAGAATTGTTACAATATTTTTTAATCCTGTGAATGAACAAAGATCTATAAATAGTAGTATTATACCCAAGGGAATGAAATAAAATATAACATGTTAAGTTAATCCTTTCACACTCTCCATATTACTGAATTTCAAGGTAAGTGTTGGAATATACAACCTGTCATATTTGAAGTCATATGCAAAGAACATAATTTCCTACTAGCGTGTTTCCAAGTGGAAAAAAAGGTGTAGGTTGCTTTCATCTACTTTAAGTTCCATAATGCTCTTGGAAATTGGAGTATATTCAATGCGGAATATTGCTGAGAAATTTAAACTTAGAATTTAAATAAGTTTGAGGCTATTCAGTACGAGATATTTCATCTGTGGTATTTCATTAGTAAGTGGAAATGTGGCAATATCTGGTAAGGGAGGACAGTGAATATCTTCTGCATAATGAATCAGATGTCTGCCTACATGGTAGAATTTCAGCTTGATTAATAAATAAGGCTTGTTTTAATTTGTTTACATGCAGTAACATTTATGGGGAAATACATTTACAGAAAAGAAGAAAACTCATCAGAAAGCAGCATTGTTTATGCTATACTAATTGTAAACTTCTTTTTCCTTTAATGTTAAAGAGAAATTCCCACCCCAACATCATACTGTTTGAACAACATATTTTGTGACAGCTCAGTCTCTGAAATTATGAGTGAGAAGGAGGAAATAAAATTATACAATTTAAAGGAAAAATCCTACTCTAACATAAATAATGATAAATGCTGATTAGACGCTATTACAGGAAAGAAAAAAATGATTCAAGTTTTTTCAACTGCTAGTAATCCATTCAGTTCCCTCTCCAGACCTGCATTCTCCAAAGCTGTCAATGAAATTCTGTTTTAAATCTCCAAAGAAGACAGTTGATTTAGTCCAGATTTACTCTGTTGCAAGGAGATAGGACATATTACAGACTTCTTAAGCAAGACTCCAATTTGGCCCTGTAATGCTACAAAGTCAAAGCATAAACATGCAATTAGTAAAATAAAATAAACACATTCCAAATCATGTATTTTGTCTGTCTCCACCTTTTCGAAGTGGGACAAGAAGGTGTGCTGTCAGCAGGTATAAGCCTACAATTTGTATTATCTGCACAAGATATGAGCAAGCTGTTTCAAATGCAATAATGTCTAGATTCTGGGTGCAAACTATAATGGGATTTGTCACAGTCCTCTTGGGGATGCTTGACTTAAATCTCATTAGATTGCTGATTTGACATTCATTGTTCTGGGACAGAAAAAAATAATTTGCTGAATTCATGCAGGCTTTCTAGATCTGCATTCAGATCAGAGGTCAGTCTCCTATAATTTTACAGAAGTGGTTCCAAAGGGCATGTTTATACTGCTAAACAAAAGAAACAACCAAGAACTGAGCTTAATGACTTGGTTTACTCTTTGGCTCCAATTTGGACTCACTAGCCAGTTCTTTCCTGTACAAATTTTGCCCAGGAGCAGACAGTCCTAAGCAGTGTGGATGTGAGTGTCATGCATGAGACAGAATAAATGACAACCTGTAGACGATCTGGATACTGAGGCTTGTTTAAAAAGAACTGTTGAGAGTAGAGCTTTTACCCTGCCTGATTATGTCATACTGATTTGTGCTGCACATCTACTTGAAGTTACCAGTCTGTCTCAGGCATCACTCATGATGTCCCTAGGTGTTCCACAACATTTGTCTCCATGGATCTGCCTCCATTTCCAGGGTATTATTTTCTAGGCCTTTTCTTCTCCATCTAAATAGCCTATATTCAGAGGCACAATGTGAGATCAGCTTCCTAACTGTTGGTCTCGTTATTAATTGGAGTTCTCAGTACGTGCTGTTTCTGCATAGTCTAGGTGTTATAATAATTTGCAGCCAGGCCTTCCTGGTTGCTCGCGTGGCAGTCTCATGATAAGAGTTCAAAAGATTCGTTTCCAACATTCACCCACACCCACAATTATTTGCATCTGTCAGCATTCACAGTCTAAGCTATTTCTCATCTACCAAAGTGAGTCAGTCAAAGGCTGGTCTGTGATTCTTCATTTTTTGACTATGGAGACGTGGCCTTGTCTGTATGTCTGTAATGACTCTGTCTTTTTCTAGTACTACAAGCTTCCAGGTGCTCTATTCTTGTAGACTACTTGTTCTGTTAGGTGAATCATTGACCTCATTGACCTTGGAGAAGCTTGTCTCACTATTACACCAGTATAAAAGGAGCATAGGCAGACACAAGCCATCTAACATCTACATTTCCCCCTGCCTCAACTTCCTCATCTCTTTAAACACTCTGGAAATTACTCAGTCCTCTAATATTCAACATTCTCCTGGATATAGCCTCTCCTTACAATACTAAAAAAAACCTCTTCATTGCTGTCTTCTAGTCTGCTTCTTTCTCTTTCATGTTTAGAGGAAGAGATTGTGTCCTCTGACTATTAACTCCGTTATAAGCAGGGCTACTGGTTGGCTTTAGCGCTTAATTGAAGTCTCCACTGCTTATTCCTTTGATCTCTGATGATTCATTACTTTGCTACTGCTCCACCCATCTTTTTTATTTCCATGTCACTGGTGGTTTATCACAGTTTTACCATATTTTCTTGTCAGCAAGACATAAGGTTCACATTCCCTAAGTAGGCATCTCCATTTTATGCACCTAAAGCCAGTTAATTTATCTCGTGTTTATATCACTTCTAGAAGGGGTTTCATATTAATTTAAGGTGGGTATCTAGATATCTAGATAACAGATTCAGGTGGTGACTCTTTTCCTTCATTGACTGTATATGACATTGTATTTGGTGAATGCTTCAGGCTTAAGCCACCAGACTTCATGCAGTTTGCCAGGTAATGGCAATAAATTCACTTATGTGAAAACAAAACGCCGTCCTGGTTTATAGTGACATTTTAAAGCACAACTAGATGGACACTTTATGTCTCTTACCCTGTTTGTGACATTATTATCAACAAATACAGGATACATCAACTTAATATATACTGCAAATAAATATGGGTACAGTTAAACAATTTTTGATTACATCATACTGTCACCGAAAATCCGGGAATAAAACCTCATAACACCAATGTAGTGTTAAAAGGCAGGCATTCTTTATTGCAGCGCTGGATGCACGGGGGATAATTCCACCGAACGTGCATACCTCATACCTTTTCCATGCAGTTTATATAGATC
>Ga0065711_1051745_pt1 | contig 10250 bp, 9 predicted proteins | sample Hoacrofraction12_FD_59098 | JGI IMG/M metagenome (GOLD analysis project Ga0065711, IMG submission 59098) | Hoatzin crop microbial communities from Cojedes, Venezuela - Epithelial fraction 12 v2 (version 2) | ecosystem: Host-associated > Birds > Digestive system > Esophagus > Crop | place...
GCTGCCAGTGCCTGGAGGGGCCAACAGGAAGGCTGGAGAGGGGCTTTTCACAAGGGTGTGTAGTGATAGGACAAGGGGGAACGGCTCTAAGCTAAAAGAGGGCAGATTTAGATTAGATATTAGGAAGAAATTCTTCACCACGAGGGTGGTGAGGCCCTGGCCCAGGCTGCCCAGAGAAGCTGTGGCTGCCCCCTCCCTGGCAGGGTTCAAGGCCAGGTTGGATGGAGCTCCAAGCACCCTGGGCTGGTGGAAGATGTCCCTGCTCATGGCAAGGGGGTTGGAACTAAGGTCCCTTCCAACCCAAACCATTCTATGATTCTGTAACGGTAGGAAACCTCAAGGCTCTGTTAATAACACTTTACAGCTGGCTATCAATAACTCAGTGTGCCACTGATTCCAGACCTATAAGCGACTGTGAACATCATGACCTATTACACCCTTTCTAATGCACAGATTTAACAAAGCAGAAAGAACGGGACCCCCAGCTAACAAAGAGTAAGTTGACTTTCTAGACCTCAGCCCTCGGATCACCAGATACAACAAATGCACTCTGTTCAGCTGCTTAACTGTAACCTTCTGTTTCCCGAGATTTAACATCACGCACCCAGCTTGCCTCCTCTGCAACAGAAGAGTCACATGAAAGCATTATCACAAGATGCACACGGATTAAGCCTGGAAAAAAATGGTTTCTTTTACTATTGTTGGAGTAGCCATACCTTCTTTAGAAACAACCCCCTACACACACACAACCACACACAGAATAATTAGCTGAAATCTCTCTGTATACAACATTCTGAGTTACTCTAGAGTCCCCCTCCCTCTCACCAGACCCCTTCAGCATTTTGGCTGTGACGGGCTGTGTACATTCACACCAGCCCCATTACCCAGAGCAGTTCTGTTATTCCCCACCTTCCAGAACAGGAACTGATGAATGAGCAGATTAAGACATCAAGGGTGTGCAATTCTTTCTTAGGCACAGTAACTCTTACAGAAAACCACAGCCCAGCATCTTTTTCAGCAAGAATTCAGAACTTTTTGCTTCAGCTACCTGAACCAAGAACCAGACACCTAAACTGTGCACAAGTGCTAGGCTCAGCCTTCTAGGGAAGTGTATTGCCTTTGGTGCTAAGAAATAGTGAAAAATACCACGCTGAAGTCTTTTATCTTCAAACAGATTAGTGTTTACATAAAAGACGAAGATTTCTGTGAAGTACATGCTGCCCAGGAAAGGTAAAACCTGTAGGTTAATCCTTAAGCTTGAAATTCAAACACTACCAGGTGTTTATACATGTCAGAACGCTGCCACACAGGCTAACAGCAGCACAAAACTGGAATCCAGGAGGTGTTCAGACGGTTTGTCTCTCTATGGCAGAGAAGTGGCTGTCCCAGCGTAGTAAAATTTTATTGATGAAAATGAGAAAGCTCAAGTATCAGGGAAACATGAGGATGCTCCAGCTGTTTAACATTCCCAATTCTTCTTAAAGTACAGACTTCAAGATTAACAGATACTGGTCTCCATGGAAAATCTCATCAAAGGTATACATCGTTTTCAAGAAGCATTCGTTTCTGTTGTAGAAAAAGCTAGGGACTACAGATTTACAGGTCAGGACTGTGCTGGACTGCTAGACTCTGAACAGGAAGTTTGCTTAATAGCCAACCTCATCCACAACTTTGCGATATTATCTGCAACAAAGGACTTAATTTATTAGTGCTTGATACAAAGGCTGTATTAGCATATTCTGCATAATAGGTATATCCTATTTCTTACAGGGCTTTGGTCTCAAGTGCTGTCAAAACAGAAAAAAAACCTGCTTCAAACAAAATATGGACAGTATTTAAAAACATTCTGCCTCACACTTTAGCAGCATTTCTGGAAGGTCCTTCCATTCTACTGCAACTATGATTACTGTTACCACAGCACTGCTGCTCTGAGGTTAGTTTTCAGAACTGGAATATTTTAGATACCATAGTCACAAACTGTACGGAAATTTCACTAAATCCCAAGAGGCTTCTGGCAGGTATCGCCCAAAGCAATTTCTTAAATTGTTTCTTCCCTTGCAGTAGACGGAACAAGTGTCTAGTAGTTCCAGCTCCACAACGACCATTAGTCACTGCTTAATTATACAAGCAGCCTCGGTGAATGAGCAACAACGCGGCATTTATCTGCACTTCACATCCCCACTAGCTGTTTCTGCCTCCTTATCAACGGGGCTGAATTCCAGAGCCGCAGTTACAGGAAAGCTCAGATACCCAGCTCTCCTATCACTGTACATCTGTGCCCATACAGACCCACACCCTGCACGAACTCATTCAGACCCTTGGCCTTTCGATGGCTTGTGTCAGCCGCAAAGAACACCAAGAAACCCCTACAAATCACTGTATGAATTCCTGCAGGTGTACTTCAGAACACGTTATTTTCAGTGGTTTATTGTGAGTAGATCACAAAGACGCGTGCTACAAATATCTAGGCATCAGTATGAAGCGCAGAACTAAGAAAACTTTCGCTACTTTAGAACCCCATTCCTGTAAAAGGAAATTAGTTTAGTTGACAGGGACAAAAGCATTTGAATCCTCAAGTCATGCGCTTCCTACTTACACTGTAAGCCTGCCCCACTGCCCTGTGCTAGCAGTCACAGAGGCTGGCGATGCATTAAAAATGCTGATCGCTTTCCAGAGCACATGTTTCACATTGCTTACCAGTCTGGTAAATTAAGGAAGCGAACTGACTCCTTCGGAGATAGTACATGTACAGTCAGTAGTTACATTGCTGTACTTTCAACAGGAAACAAAAGCTAAAAAAATTGTCTCTCTTTTAAGAGAGCAGCGGGAGGACATAAGAACAATTAAAAGGGCCTTTTGTTGTCTCTGTTTTATCAGGTTCTGGGACCACAGGGGCTATGCTCTTCTCCTCATGGTAGATTTTACACCACAGACCACTCCTGCAGAGGGTGGCATTTCTGTGGGAAGTTACACCCAAAGATAAGTGAGGTTAAAGCAGTTGTACTTGAGTTCACATTGACCTTATATCTACAGAGCTACATAAAAAACATTTGGCAATAAACAGACCCAGTAAACAACATTTCTGGGATAAATTTCTGTAATCTGGGAGCAGAGAGAGAGGAAGGAGAACGAGGAACAGAAAATGCACCCAGACAACTAAAGTCACAAAACAGTGAACAACCTGACTTTAAAGATGAGTGATCATGATTTTTTTTTTTACTGTAATTACTGTCAACAGGAATGAAATACCATATGCTTTCAGAATGGGTTTACAGTGGTATTTCAGTTCAGTTTTCCAGAAACAGAAACCACCCGTGCTTCTGCTAGCTATCTGCTGTGGTGTAGATGTTAGCACCATAACTAGCACTGAACACAGACACAATCTTTTGCAGAACAGACAAGAAGTGCTCTGTTAACTATTTTAAAATATTTCCAACAAGAGCAGCAGATAATCTGAGCTCTGTTTCTAGAAGAAGAAAAATTAAATTATCTCAGACGAAGTTCTAAAAGAAATCCTCAAGGTTTGAAATTTAAATAAACTATGTACAACAAAACAAAGCTAAGTAATAGGGGGTTGTTTCAACTTCACAGGTTTTACATTAAAAAAAAGCAATGTATAGTACGTCTGCCCCTGAAGATAGAAGGTAACACTAAGATAACAGTAACAGAAGAAGAGACTTTTCCTCTTGATACATATATATAGCTCCTAAAGCATAACCCAGATACTTCCACTACAGAATGCACAGAACCAACAAAAGTACAACTTAAATTGCAGTATTGAAACTTTAAATCGATGACAACAACAGATTCTGGTGATCACCAAACTCACACTCTAATTCACTCTCTTGTAACTTTAACAGTTCTTTAAAGACTGCAAGCCCTTTCAAAGCTAGAAAGAAATATTTCTGTATCTTTATCAGGTTTTTGAAAAGCAACACCACGAATTTAATAGGGTGGAGTTCAGTGGGGGGAGTTAGGTGAAGGGATTACGCTTACCCCCTTGTTGATATTTCTTAGGCAACTGACTTACCATACTTGAAATGATGGTCTGATAACAAATGCAGAAAGTCAACAATGACTGAATGTGCTACATCTTTTCAGTTGTGATGAGTGCAGATTATGTTCATAACAAAACAAGTTCTCAGGTGCAAAATTCTTAGAAACGGGACATGTAGCGAGTCAAGTCTGTGACATTTCAAGTGGGAGTTTTTTGTTCAGTGTTACACAAAACCATCTCACAGTCATTAAGATTAATGTCACTTGCTACTTTCCCCTAGGCTTAAGTGGCAAGTTCAAAACTTTGCTTAAGATAACAGAGGTTGTGGTTTAATTACACCAGTTAGTAAAGTTCCTTGAAGGTTCTTTTCAATAAGGAAATGCCACGTGAAACTTTGTGGTCTGGACACACGAGCAGCAGCCACTAACTCCTCAATTCCAGTTCCAATTAATTTCTCCTAAAGTCTTACACAAAGCACTAAAAACCTCGGTGCTTCGGTACCTCAGTTTCATTATCCACAGATTCATGTGCAATATATGCTTCTGTTACAGAAATGACGGGAAATACATCTGACTAATAAACACCACATACAAACACTAGCACAGAAAATCAGTAGTTCAGGTTCTCCGTATTGCCAGAGGCTGTGGACTACAGCAAGGTTCTTTTGAAGAGCAACAACAGAATTTACACTCCTCACCTTTTACAGAGCTCCAACAGAAGACAACTGCAAGATGCAGACAGGGAATTTATTGCAACCTTTGCACCTGACTGCGTAAGACCCTACACTGAATGAATCATAGGCTGGAAAAGACCTCTCAGACCATCAAGTCCAACCATCCACCCAACACCACCATTCCTACTAAACCATATCCCGAAGTGCCACATCTACATGTTTTTTAAACACCTCCAGGGATGGTGACTTCACCACCTCCTTGGGCAGCCTGCTCCAATGCCTGACCACTCTTTCAGTGAAGAAACTTTTCCTAATATCTAATCTCAACCTCCCCTGATGCAACTTGAGGCCATTGCCTCTTGTCCTATCGCTGGCTACCTGGGAGACCAACACCTGCCTCACCACAACCTCCTTTCAGGTAGTTGTAGAATGAGCCGTATCCAGCACGACCACGCTGTGCTTTGCACGGTTCACATCTATGGCTGTGGTACCTCGCTTATGTAGGGGAAAGCTGATGATGCTTGTTGGAAACAAATTCTGCCCTCCCAACAGCCCATGGGAACCAGGCCCATCCAGCAATGCACTGAGGACAACCAGCACTACTGGTATCAAGTACCACATGCGATATCTGGTATCTCTCAAAAGCCAAGCTAAAATGCTGTAAGTTCTGTAAGACTCCCAAACGAAACCTCCCTCTCCTTCGCTCCTTGGTAGCTCCAGTGACACTAGGCTGAAGCATGGGAAGGTTGGAGACATCAGTTCTCACCAGGGCAAGCAGAGGCAAACATCGGTAAGGCATGCTCCTCCTGGTTCCTCCGCTGATACCGCTGCACAAACTCCCTCTGGCTCTCCAGGATACTGAAATCAGCAGCTATAGTGGTGTCAAATACATAATGCACCCCTACGAAAGAAAGCAGTAAGGAAATGTGAATTATTAGAACGTTTTCCATCTCACAGGCTTCTTTCCAAGTTCCAGGTCTACAGAAAAACTTGGAGGATAAACAGGTATATTCCTTCCCCTCTCCAAAATGTCACAAATAGTAGGGTCAAAAATAAAAGCAATACACTGAAAAGCTATCTTCTATGCCATGGATTTAAAAGGACCAACAACTTGCTAACGCTGACTAGCAACACTTCAAACAGTTGTCTGCTTCCTTACAAGAAGCTTGCCGCTCAGCACATATTTGCATTTTGTTTAATTGAATGGCATTTCGTGACTTCTGGGCTATATGCTGTGACTCTTGAAAAGGAGTATTCTTTTCAAGACATGCTGAAGTCACGTATCATCATTCACAAAACCTACGTCCAGCGAAGAGGTGTATCTTCCAGTGCTGACGCTGCTGCAAAGGTACGCGAGCATATCACCAACACAGCAGAGACCTCCTGCCTGCCTGTTCAGCAGCAAGTGAGGCACAGATAACTCATGCATTCTAAGAAAAGTGGGCCCACTAGAATTTAGCATTCCTTTTAGATTAAGAAAATATACTGGGTACAGGTTTATTACCGTCTTCCTCAAGCACATAAACTCCAAACCTATAGGCAAATTGTTTTTTTAAAATAAAACTTTGTATATATAGTATAAAGAGCAAATAAAATACTGCTTTAACATAAAATATGCATATACAACCGTTTTTGCATGTAATTTCTAACTACAGAAAAAAAACCCCAGAACTGAGTATCTTTTAGAGATATAACGTGTCAAAAAGACTGGAAGGCATTTAGGGTAAGAATTCCTTCCTCCCTCAAGTTACAAAATAAGGCGAAATCTTCTTGAAACTCATGACCAAATCCTCCATGATTTCTTGGTAGTGAAGGTTTCAAAGACAGCTCCATAATGTCCTTCTATTCCGTGACCTTTACTATCAACATGGTAGGGCCTCAAATCCATTTCTGAAACTGGTGTACGTCATACTGGTGCACTGTCATTAGTATCACAGAGTGCGTGTTTCGAACTCTAAACTAGATTGTGCAATGGCACTTTATGACTGTATAACCCACAATTCTGCTGAGGAAGCAAAAACCTAAATTAATCTCCCCTTTCTGCTCCACCATCATAACAAAGACAAACTTACCAAGACTTTTGAGGAAACCACAGAGTCTCTTGGCTGCATCATTCACAGAGAGATTGAATTTAGCAGCAAAATAAGGCAATGACTGAGGGCATATAGATACTGCCAACACCTTGTGTTTTGAGGTATCACATTTCTGGTGAACAAAACAAAAACACAGGAAGTAAGGTAAGTAATTACAACAGGGTGAGGGTCCCTACTTTCCCTCCCTTTTCCACGTTGTTCCACAGTGTCCGATGCTTCAGCGGGCCATATCATTAACACCCCTACGAGACAGCTACTAAGTTTCCTGAGGGCAGGACAGCATCTTTCCCTGATCCTGCCAGTGTTCATCACTCATCACTTGTAGATGTTTCTTTGATCTAACTGAGGGAAATCCATCCCTCCCAGGGCAGTTCTCTGGTTGGTCTCACAACGGCATAAGAAGAGTTAAGAGACATCCAGCACCTATACGTTCTAGCAATATGAAACATTCCAGCAAATATTAAAAAAGCTGTACGTTTAAACATTAATAAATAGATAAACTAACCTTTACAAGAGCATGGGCATTTGAAGCTACAAATCCAACCCAGCAAATCACAGATCTGATCCTCTGTTAAGGCTCCTGTGTCTCTATTACTGAACTTGTTGAGGGAAACCAGCAAGACAGGACCCTCAACAAACCAGTGTTTGTAGGCACTGAAGAACCCTTTGAAAATACCCACGGTGGTGAACGATTGTGAAGCTCTGACGACTGACATTCACAAGAAGATGAATCTTGTGTTTTAGCTGGGACCTTTTCCACACCCGTGGAACCTCTGGAAGCCAAACCAGGTCTATGCCACAGACAAGTCTCATCCCAAAAGGCTGGAGACCATGGTTTGTACTCAGACACCCTGAATGCTGTACAATGACCCTTTAAGTAGAGCTTGTGACTGCCTGGAAAGCATCTCCCTTGCTCACCGTCCTCTTTTGGACCCTTGAAGTTCTGATCAAGCGACCTACCTGCCTCTACTGCAGCCTTTAGGCTCTCTTAATAGGACCCGTGTGACCCAAAATATTTTTTTCCCCTTCTCTTTTTCTCCTGTACAACAATATCATACTGTATGGAGAGTTAAACTAGTTCTAAGAAAACTGAATCACTATGTAATGAATCCTCTTACTTATGACACATACATGCAGATTAAGAAAAAGCATCAGTTCTGGCAGCTTTTGCATACCAAGGAAGGACATAGAAGTCCAGAGCAGAACTAAAATAACTAATTAAGTAGCAAGATCCGAAGATCTGAGCACCACACATAGCAACCAGCTTCCAGGAAATCCAGATCTCAACAGAAAATACAATGGCAAAGGAATGACTTTTTAAGTTTTAATAAGAATTTGGACAAAAAATTCTGTTCCAACTATAGTCAGATCAAATAAATATTAAAAAAATTCTACTTGCAAAACCTTACCTTGCTAACTTTGTATTACGTGGATGCATTGGCACCAGAAACACCTAGAACAGCCCTAGTAATGAAGATATGAGTATCTACAAACACCAAACCACGGACTACTTTGTTATTACAGTTATGAGGTAGTTACGTTTTCCAAAAATGTTACTTTCACAGGTGCAGTAACTTTCCTATAGCATTTAGGTTAAGTGTTGTGATCTTGCACCTCTAGCGCAAAATTATTTTCAGTACTTCAGTGTTCAGTCTTGCCTGAAGTTTTCACTTCCCCTTTGGACAAAGTATATCCTGACAAATCTTCACGTTATCTGCCTTGGGAAACCAAGCTGCTTAGTCATTCTGTCCTCTCCTCCTCCTCACAGAAAACAGTGTGTTATGATTTTTGTCACCTTACCTTATTAAGGTTAAGAATACGAAAGAGCTCCTTCTGATTCTGCTGGAAAACTCTGGCTCCTTCTTCTGATGTCATGCAATTGTCACAAGCTAGGCAGTCGCTAAGGAGTACTTTAGCACTAGCCAATGTATGAAACTCATTTTTCTAGGGGGAAAACAGGTAAACAAGTACTTAGTAATGATCAATCAACTTTTAAGACCTCTGCAATGACCCAGCTGAAGAGCAAACATGCTCTCGCTGTTTTGTTTAGAACAAGGCAACCCGTGACACCTGCACAACATGCAAGATTGTTTAGAAGTAATTAAAATACTTTGTTCCATCATTCTTCATGGCTCTGCTCCTATTATTACTGTGAAACTGCAAAATGCTTAAGCATAAACATAGATCTAAATTTAGTCCTGTAGTCCATGCTCTAGTAACTTGATTTACATTGCATTTCAGAGCTGGCAATCCCCATCAACTTACCAAGCAACTAAGAAAACTTTTACTTGAACTACCAAACCTCTTATAACAGCCAGGTGCCTCTCTAGCAGCAAGATGGCTTTGGCTTTTTACCACGAGGTAAAGCAAACAGAACGCAGTCGCACAATTACACTGAACATATATGTAAGATCAAGAGTTTCATGCTTCTCCTTACAATACTGTTGGCAGCTCATCTGCGGGAAGAAGGAATACTCGGATAGCAGTGCAACACAACCAGACTACTTGGAAAAAAAATCAAACAAAAATCCCTCAATGAAGAAGCCACTCCCAGGGAAAGAGTCTTCTGTTGAAGAAGAGCACAGCATCTCTAAGCTTGTCTGATACAAAAATTACAAAGACATTTTGCGCACTTGTAATGTCAAAACCTCTATTTTCTCCTTACAAGCTCTGTCTCTGTTTTGAAGACTTGATGCAAGATTTTTGACACTCAGAATGAATTTTTTTAGAACTTCCACTTCTGTTTTGTGTTTCCATAGTCAGGGTTTTTTCAAATTTTATTTATTTATTTATATTTATATATTTATATTATAGGTATAAAATACATATTTTATTTTTATATTTATATTTATCTTTTTCAAAAATTCTTGATTCTCATGTTATGAGATGTCTGGAAGCGCTCACATAATTGCTTACAACTCCTTGTTGGTTAGTGTCCTATCTAGTACTTGGAAGTTCTCCACTTAAACCTCCTTCGGGGGACGCAACCAAACCAGCACACAAGTAAGAGACGCTACAATTTTCAGAAGGAACGGTACCTCTTCAAAGCCATCACCCGAACTCAGCGCACCAACAGACGTACTCTGCGCATCATCGTTTTTCTGTTTCTTACTGCATTCCTGAAACAAAGCACAAGCCCCAGGCGTGACGCGGAACCCGCTGGCCGCCCCGTGAGACCCCCTTCACCCCGCTGCCGGGGTCGGCACCCACCAACCCGGCTGCTCCGCCTCGCCAGGCAGCGCTTTGTTTCCAACGCCCCGCGGTAAGGGGCAGGGGCCGCGCTCCCGGGGCCGGTCAGCTTGGAGGTGACGCCTCGGGGAGAGATGGGGGGGGCAGGGCCCCGCCGCCGCACTCACCTTTTTGGTGCAGTTCTCGCACTTCATTTGCGGTCCCGCCGGCGCACCCCGGCCCTGGCGCGGCTGCCGAGCGCTCCTCGCCGCCGGGGCTGCAGCACAGGGGCAGAGCGGGGCGGGCCGGTGAGCCCCCC
>Ga0065711_1051752_pt1 | contig 10249 bp, 6 predicted proteins | sample Hoacrofraction12_FD_59098 | JGI IMG/M metagenome (GOLD analysis project Ga0065711, IMG submission 59098) | Hoatzin crop microbial communities from Cojedes, Venezuela - Epithelial fraction 12 v2 (version 2) | ecosystem: Host-associated > Birds > Digestive system > Esophagus > Crop | place...
CTCCTCATCTTTCTTGAGCTGGGGAGCCCAGAACTGGACACAGTACTCCAGATGGGGCCTCACCAGGGCAGAGTAGAGGGGAAGGAGAACCTCCCTCGACCTGCTGGCCACACTCTTCTTAATGCACCCCAGGAGACCATTGGCCTTCTTGGCAACCAGGGCACGCTGCTGGCTCATGGCCAGCTTGTCATCCTCCAGCTCTCCCAGTCCCTCTCCGCAGAGCTGCTTCCCAGGAGGTGAGCCCCAGCCTGTACTGGTGCATTGTAAATTGCTCTAATGCCTCGGATCTGTTCAACAACTCTCGGCTGGTTCAGGTGACATATTCATCTCTGCTGGGCTGCAACGGTGTCTCCTGTAGGCAACTGGACATACTGACACCAAGCAAGTGTTGAATCAGTGTCCCAAATGTCCAGAATTCCCAATGTGTTTTGGCTTAAACACAGGGAAGATGCAGAACCTCCGGGCTTTTGAACATTACTTGTTTTACCTCCTGGTACATGTGGAAAACACCAAGTTGTTCAGACTCAAAAAATGGTCCTTGCAATCGATGGTTGGACTATACTTACAGTGTACTGGGTGTTTGATGTTGTCAGGCCAGACAATTTGTGATGGCTAGTGCCTTGCTCTCCTGTTTCAAAGGAAATAGTCATATGAAGTAGAAGGAGGAATTTGGCCCTTGGGTTTAGGGTCAAAATTTAATTTTCCTGTTGTTCTGTAGCTGTATAGTACCAACAGTACTTCTCAGAAGTAGTGAAATACATCAGAATCTCGTTGGCATGAAAAAAAAAGAATACCAGCTGTTCGATATTCAAACACGACAGTCACATATTTGCATTGACATGAACGAGAAAGGTTTCTCAGTCATTTCAATGAGAGCTTGGATGAAAGAAACAGATCTAAAGGTATCTTCTGCTGCCTTTTTTAACACTGCCTGCAAGGTACTTTTCTGCCTTCTCTTTTTTTTAGCTTATCAATATGTATTTCAGAGGTTTTTTTACTTTTATGTTTAACACATCTTTTTTAAAAGGGAGCACGATCAGTTTCTAAGGACGCTGCTTAGAGCACAGTGGTACAAAAAGGCAGCCACAGACTGGGAGGAAAGCTTTCAAAAACCCACGGGAAGTGACAGGGGTGGAAAGCGGATCTTTCCGTGGCAAGCAGAGCCCTGGCACCTTCCAGGTTATACTTACCTGGTGTATATTGCAGCCTTCCACAGGTGCCAGGTAGTGCTCTGGACTATGGTAGATCTCTATTACCAGTGCTGAAGAAAAGCCCAACACTTTATGGTATTACCGTCGCACATCAAATACAAGAACCCTGAGTTCTGCTTTTCTCTTCAGAAAGCACTGGAGTTCATTTATCCCACTTTTTAATCAGGTACCACTTCTCTTTTGACTAAAGCTTAACCTAAGGGAAAATGTGAGTATAAGCTGAGGAGAAGAATCCTACCTGACTTTAGTCAAAGAAGAGTGGCTTTATTCTTGATTTGAGGCAAGAGGTGGTTTGATCTTGATAATAAGGTGCTATAACCTCCTCTCAAATCAGGACACGAAGAGTTCTTCCACTTTTGTTTCTGCAGATCTTCGGTAGGTGGTTCGGGTCTGGAATATGATTAGCCATCTGCACAAAAACATGAAGCTGAGAATAAAAGAGGCTGCTAGGGTTACATTCATGCGAGCGCGACACTCTAAAATAGTAGGAATTCTAATAATTACACAGTTCAAGGATAATACATACTAGTGTCTCCCTTGAGAATCTTCAGTTCATCTCCTGGTCCTTGTTTCTAATTAATCCTTGGTTCCTTTTGTGGGTTAATACAATTAACAGTAGGGATAAACCCTGTGTGGTGATTAGTCAATCGGATTTGCGAAACTTGCTTCTCTTTGCTGTGGCCAGCAGGGGTCTGAGGAAACCCTGCCGCCCTCTTCAACCTGACTTCATTCTGTAGGTTCTGTAGAGTGAGACTGCATTCAGCGTAATACATTGATTTCTCTTCTCTTCTCATCCTCATTTTATTAGCCTGCTGTTGTCTCTGGCTTTTCCAGGTCTTTCCAGCTGGACGTGAATCAGAAGCACACGGATGCTGCTCTCCCTGCCGCAGTCTCTTTCCTTATATGTTCATTAGCTTTCTGAGCTTCATCTTACAGTCATGGTAGTTACAGATGCAATTTAGGTTTTGTTTTCAACCATCCACAAATGTATACCCACGACCTGGTGTACTTCTTTTCCTGATCATAGATGAGATGCGTATGCAATATTGGCTCTCCTGCTCCCTTTCATCTCTCCTTTTTTAGTGTCTGCTCCTCCCATGTTCATCGGGTTGTCCAGATCTTGGACACCACGCCAAGGGTGTCGCTGGGGAATCTCAAAGGGCCACATTGACCAGCTATGGGTTCTCTAGTTTCCCATGTCCTATCGACCTCAGCATCACAGCTGAACCATTTTGGCTTCATGTTCAAAGCTTCTTAGAACATGTCCTTCACCTAGAGAACTGCTTGCAGGTGAGTATTTATCTTCCGTTGAATATCTTTCCATCAACAAAAAGTGGAAGAAAGATAAGAATTGATGGAATACCTCTATGAGACTTGTGTTTCCCAAAATGAGACTGGTATCTTTGTCGCATCCTGCAGATGTCCTGGGAGCCCTGAGGGTGCCTGAAACCCTTCAGTCAGCAGTAGTTGTTATTATTTTCCTTTCTGCAGAATCTCAGGTTTGCAAATGGAGAAACAGTAAAATGAGACCAGCTACTCTCAGTAAAGAATTGGTTATGAAATATCAATACTGAAAATTAAGAAACAAAAGAACCATTTTTAGAGGATTTTTGATTGAAATTATATCCCCACTGTCCTCTGACAGTGCATGTCCATGCCTTCTGTGGTTGCTTTCTCTGCTATCTAAGTTATCCGTAGTGCGGTGAAGGACTTAGGAGGCAAAAGCCTTCCTCTGTGTGGTTATACATTCAAAATGTGTGACTGCAGAGTGGAAGCCTGAAATGAAAGGACTTATTAATAACATTTTTTATTCATAGAGCAGTAAGAAAAGGCTTCATTTGTTCATCCATTGATCGTCTTATTCTTTTCAATTACCATTTCTAAAAGGAAGTTTAATGTCATCGCCGATTCCAGCAGGTCTCCAGTTAAAAAGAAAACAAAGCAGAACACTTTCAGCTTTGGGTAGGTTTTTCTGTGTCTTTTCCCTCATCATTTTATCTATTTGTTAATAAAGCACCTGGTATCTACCAACCTGAATTGAGGAAAGCTAATTTTTCTGGGGGCTGACAGGACTCATGCCTCCTACCCTAGGTGCCAGTCCCCCACTGTGGAAGTGCCCCCAGACCTGGGGGTCAGAGGGACCTTGTAGCCAGGCTCACTGACCAGTAGAAGCCATTCACCCCCTCCTGGTGCTCTCTCAGTGTCCACTCTCGAGCTTGCCCCACTGCAGGGCTGTGTCCCACCGCATTGCCCACCCACTGTGCTGCAGCACGAGGAAGCACAGGGGCTCAGAGCAAGGTAGTGGTTAAGACCTGATCCTGCTCCAGGCTGTCCATTGATCCCGTCATCCTCCATCGTGCTGCTCCTTGTCCTTCTGCCTTCACCCATCGTTTACACTCCCCAGTCCCCGGCAGCATTCCCTGCAGGGTTCTCCAGGATCTCACGTTCTCACAATATCGATTGTGCCCCATCATCTTCTGAGCTGGGGCAAAACAGTCCACATTTTGTAAGGCTATGACAACAAGATGAAGGCTTCTAAGCTCAGTCCAGCCTAAATGTAAGTAGGAATGCAATCTTCCAGAATCCAGCAGAAGAGTATCAAAGAAAGGAACACACTCAGCCTAAACAAATCTGCTTTCCAATCAACCTGTGTGCAGGACTGCCCTGTAAATAAGCTTCAGAAGGATGTACAAAACTTTGCAGTGATTTAGGATGATGCGTTTCAGCACCCACTGAGAACATACGGTGCTCCAAAATCTAAAATAAATTAATAGTATGTATTTCCATAATCTTTGGGCCTTGGCCGGTGTCCGAAAGCAGACTTGAGTAGAAAGAGAGGAACATCTCCAGATAGCTTTGTACAGGTGGTAAATGACCCTTAACCCATCATTTCAAACTGAATGCGCAGCTCAGGGCAGAGCTTTCTGGCTGTATACAAAGAAAGGCTTCTCCTTGTACTGTAACATTGGAGCAGATCAGCTACATTAATTAATTTATCTTTGCAGTATTTCTTGTCTAGCTTTACTGTTTGTATGAAAGTGACATTAATACAAGTTTACACATGTATTACGGGGGATTAGCTGTATTTCAGCTTGGGGACAATGTTTCTGGTAGTTGGCTTTGTTAAATGCTAATTAACACTAGCCCCCCAAGCAAAGCACTTATTAAACAAACAAACAATCAAACAAAATAATACAGTATATGACTAATGTAAGAGGGAATGATGCTATTTTTAAAAATCAGAATCACTGGTAAAAGAATTATCCAACAAGAGTTTCTTAGATGTACTTTCTGGAAAGCAAAAATAAAAGACAAAAAATAGGCAGCTATCAACACGTAAAAAGCAGCAACTATTGGGGTGGTGCTGTAAACTCTCCAAAGACAATTTACCTTTCCCTTGTCAAAGGGCTTTAAATGATCTCCTGACTGATGAGAATCAGTCAAGATACCTTTGAAGAACTCTGCACTAGGAAAATAAATGCTTTTTGGCTCTGCAAAGTGTATTATTTCCTGGTTCCTACATACCAATAGGAAGAATAATCCAGTTAGAGAAGAGCCATATGCAGTCGGATGTTTTCCATACGTCTCAGTATCTTGTTGCTCTTGAGCCAAAACACAACCCTGTGCACTTGGCTGGCTTGCCAGGGCCGCACTTTCTCACCTCTCCCAGAAATGTGGTTCATAAGTCTTTAAAATATCCTGAGGGTCAGCACGATGGGGAGAAAAAGGAGCAGAAAACCCACTGATTTGTGATGGATTATTCTGTTTCCCCTCTGATTATGCTTTGCCAAATTGCTAAGAGTGTCTGTTATGGGAGAGTTTTTGGTAACTGACTCCTTCGCAGAGACGGTCTAGATTCCCTTGGCTATGGACTCTTTGCAGTAGAGTTGGTGCCCTGAAATAGGGAAATGAGTACGTAAGCAGCAGTACCAGGTCCTGCCCTTGGGTCACAACAACCCCATGCAACGCTGCAGGACTGGGAAAGAGTGACTGGAAAGCTGCCCAACAGAAAAGGATATTTGGGTGTTGGTTGACAGCCAGCTGAACATGAGCCAGCAGTGTGCCCAGGTGGCCAAGAGGGCCAACGACATCCTGGCTTGGATTAGCAATGGTGTGGCCAGCGGAAGCAGGGCAGGGATCTTGTCCCTGTACTCAGCACTGGTGAGGCCGCAACTGGAGTGCTGTGTTCAGCTTTGGGTCCCTCACTACAAGAAGGACATTGAGGGGCTGGAGCGTGTCCGGAGAAGGGCAGCGAGGCTGGGAAGGGATCTGGAGAACAAGTCTGATGAGGAGTGGCTGAGGGAGCTGGAGCTGTTTGGTCTGGAGAAGAGGAGGCTGAGGGGAGACCTTATCGCTCTCTACAACTACCTGAGAGGAGCGTGTAGTGAGGGACGTGTTGGTCTCCTCTCAAGTAAGAAGTGATAGGACAAGATGAAATGGCCTCAAGTTGTGCCAGGGGAGGTTTGATTTGGATATTAGGAAAAATTTCTTCACAGAAAGAGTGGTCAGGCATTGGACCAGGCTGCCCAGGCCAGTGGTGGAGTCCCCATCCCTGGCAGTGTTCAAAAATCATGTAGATGTGGCACTTCAGGACATGGTTTAGCAGGCATGGGGGTGTTGGGTTGATTGTTGGACTTGAAGATCTTAGAGGTCTTTTCCAACCTGTGATTCTACAATTCTATGATTCTATTTTTATGGCTTTGTAATTCTGTCTTACCTTTATTTTATGTGATTTTTCTTAAATCTGATACTTCAACAAGTAACTCACCTTCTCCTTGCAAGACAGAGAGCTATTATTTTTTGACAAAGCAAGCTGATTGCTGACAGCTTTCTATTCAGTGGCTATTTTCAGTATTTATCCCAGTCAACTGCTTTTGATAGCTTATAACGTTGTCTGTAAAGAAAGATATAGCCGCACATTGAGCAGGACTGCTTCTGCACACTTTCTCTGCAGTTTTACTTCATCCTCCCTTGCTCCTTAGTCTAGAGTGCTGTAGGAAGCTCAGAATCAACCTTTTGTTTTATTTCAGATCCAACATACCCGGGAGAAGAAAGATCACCCTCCCTGTCATCAAGCCATGGAGTAGGCTGGGCTAGACCACCTTCAGCCTGTCCCTTGTGTACAGCAAGGAGGGCAAACGCAAGGATGGCAACACCACGGAAAGGAGTGCCATCGTCCCTTGCCTCGGTTGCTCATTTCCATCCTTTCCAATGTGTTGGCACAAGTGTTTAACAAGCCATGTAGAAACATGGATCAGTGAATGACTGGTTAAAAAATGATCCGAAACAGATCAGTGGTGGAAAATTAGTTTTAACCTGGGTAGGTTTTCCCACTTTACCATGAATTTGGCTGCACTGGGGAAAACGTCACCCAGACTATTGCTAATGAGCACTGGCTGAACGGAATAATTGATGCACACACAATTTCTGTGCTTAAAAGTACCTTTTCATTTGGGCAACGAGCTTGTTTGAATACTGTTTATGAGATCTGGCCTTGGTGTTAAGTGCCAGCTGGAATGTAAACTAAACTTTGAGAGTAGAAATTGCCTCGAGAAGCCAATCAGACTATGACAATAGCATCAAAAAATCCCTGCAGCTTCTTGTTTCCTGACTTTGGGTGTCATTGGAGTTCTGTGTTCACTTTGCTTTGAGGAAGCAGAGAGCACAGATAAATGACACTGAAACATCAAACTAATTGCTTTGCCGTCAACAGCTCCTCTGCCAGATGTGTTGGATTACTCATTAACTGACCATCATTTCTAGCACTTTGCTTTCTAGATTACTTTCAATTAATTGCAATTATCCTTAATTTGAACCTAAGACCCCTCTCCTCAAGTCATTATACACTAAATGAGAAGAGGTTTTGACACTAATCTCCCAGCGTTTCTTTTTTTTTTTTTTTATGCAGTAGTCTGGAGTAATCCAGGCAAGAGTACAGCATTATACTAATCTCAGACACACAAATCTGACTCCATACTGAATGAGCAGGTAAGATTCGTGTGTGATTACCACCCACAAACGCTGCTGCAACTGTGTTTCACACTTGGGCGGTTAAAATGGCAACCTTTTCGACAGGGAGAGAAAACAGTTTAAATACCAATCAAAGCATTTGACGTAATTAACGTAGTTTGAACATATTGGCAAGATCATTAAAAATTGAATTAGTTGTTGAGTGATAGCACATATGTGGCACTCTAAAGGACTTCACATTTCTGGACCTTATCTCATGCTCTGTTGAAACTCATTAATGTATCTATACTGAAAGCTGTGATTTTAGAGAAACTGAAATTAAGATTTTGCATGCCTATATACATGCAGAATATTGCAAAGAAATTTAATTACCAGTCATTCCAAGAAATTAAATTTGGCCAGGGGTTCATGTGCAAGTTAAATAACAGTACCTGTGGTGTGTTCTGTACAAAACCAAGGCAATCAGGTTTTCCAGACAGCTCAGATTATTCTCTCTAATCCCAGGGTAAAGATTAAGAACCTGTAATAGGCACTGGTGGCCAGAAATCAGGCACAACAATACTTACATTTTAAAGGTCAGATTCTCACAACCTGTCTGTACTCTATATGGGAGACTAGAACCTTCAGATTAAACTGAATGGAGCCTTCTCCTGTTGCGGCACTATGCACCAGTGGCAAAGAGGGACATGGCGTTTGAAGCCTGTTCCTGAAGCTCAGCCTGTAGTCTTCGTCCTCAAAACCCGCTCAGAGCTCTGTATTTCTTTCCTTTATAGGCCTGGTAAAAGGGAAAATATTGATCAGGTAACAGTGGTGGTGATGACAGCGGCATGTATTATTGTCTTTGGTTTTAATATAAAATACAGAAACCTCCTGCAGGCTAAGCACTGGTACCCAGGACTCTCCCCTTTTACTGCTGTTCCGTGTTTCTCATCTCTTGCATTTCATTCCTCCTTTTCATGTCTTTCTCCTCACCTCTCTTTTACTCCCAGTAAATTTTCTTGATTTCTCCTTTTCACAGTAAAATAACGTCAACGTGACAGGTGGAAGGTAGCTCTGACTCCCACATGGTATTTCGGATACCTTCCTCAGAGGTGGCAAATGTAGTTTTGAACCTCCCCTGATCGTGAAGTGAGTCAAAGCCAATTTCCCAATTCCATCCATGAGACACTGCCTTGTCACCACTGAAATTCTGCTGTATTTTGCATTTTGGGGGAGCTCACTACTCTAGGTATACGCTAGATTAGTTACAAGAATGCCTGTTGGTCAGAACCACTGAGGATGCTGAGGGGAAGCTTGGAGTTTCCCCATAGATACCCCTCTTGTCCTTCCACCTCTCAGAGACCTTTCCATACCAAGGATCACGTAATGCTGCTGCCCTTTGAAAAGCCACTACTTCATGAAGCAGTTTTGATTAACACTGTGTAGGGCCAAAAGTCATCCGTAAGCCTGCCAAAGGCAATGAGGAGAGACAGCTTTTTCTTCTGAGCTGTTTACAACCAAACGGCAGTAGAAATGAAGTAGTGTTGCCCATTGCCTTTCACAGCTGGGCAGGTGGAGACATGGGTAGATTAAATGACTTGAGTACAGTCACAGAGGCAGTATAAGGTGAAACTGGAAAAGGAAGCCAACAATGAAGTTCCTGGCATTGCCTTAGCCCTATCCCTTGCCTTATTTGTTGCACAGACCTTTCTGAACCACAGAAAATCTCCCTCTAATTTTGCTGATGCTAAGGGCAAGAGCGTAAAAACCAGGGTAGGCACAGAGATGCTGCCTGTAGAATGTCCTCCCAGTTTCGGGCATAGTTGTGGGGCTGAAAGAATGACCCAAAAGATGAACTGCAACCTAGGATTCAAACTCTGCTCTCTCCCTATCTCAGGAGTAGGAAAATTAGTTCGGACTAGACTTCCCTGGAGCAAGAAGGCCTGGTCCGGTCTCTCGCTCAGTTCTGCACTGGAACTCGCTGTGCCATGAGTAACGAGTCCGCTGGGAATGCCACTCGCCATGTGACGCCTCTCCCCTCTTCTCCTTGCCCTTCTATTTTCCCTTTTCTCTGGAGCACAGAGGCGTCCTCAGTGTGATGGTGACATAGGAAATTCTATAAGCTTTGTAATCTCTAACAAGAATTTGTATATATATACACATATATATGTTCTTAATCTCAGAGTGATTTTATTTACTCTACCTTATATTTCACTTACACCATATAGATTTCTAAGTCTATTCTCAAATATTTTTTGACTAGGTCTCCGAATGTCCCCTTAAATTCAGATGTCAGTGTATTTGTCCAGGCCTACTTGCAGAACCAGCCAGCTGAGAAATGGAGCATGAATTCATTAGCAAATCATACCCACCAGAAATGACCTTACAACCTGCATGAATCAAAAAGAATGACTTAGCTTGGCTGACGACTTCTGTCCAAAAAAGGAGGCTAACCAGCACAGTCAAAGAGGGCAAGACTCACAGAGAAAAAAACGTTACTATCAATCTTGTAGCATCAAATCAAAAGAAATGGAAAGAAAATATATAGAAATAAGTCTCTGAGGCTGTTCCAGCAAACGTGACAGTTGCTTACTAGTTCTTTTTAAAAAAAAGCACAGGTAGCTTTTATCAGCGTGGAACTGGAGAGCCACATAACGACAGCCTACGCTTTTTCACTCTAGGGAACAGAGCGTTTTACAGCACGAAAGAAATTGCTGTAGTGACCCAGGGGAGCCGCCAATGTTTCTTGGATGAGGACAATTAACCAAACCAATATTGTTAATTTTGCCACAGGTTTTAAATGATCTGGAAAGCAGAATACACACTTTGCCTTAACAGAGTCAACTCAGGCTCTGTGACAGAAGGGAATTTCAGTAAAACCCCGCAGCAGCTGGGGCTGCGAGTGAGAAGCCAACACACCGATGGGGAGGAACAACCCCATGCACCAGTACAGGCTTGGGACGGACCTGCTGGAGTGCAACTCTGCGGAGAGGGACCTGGGTGTCCTGGTGGACGACAGGTTAACCATGAGCCAGCAGCGTGCCCTGGCTGCCAAGAAAGCCAATGGAATCCTGGGGTGCATCAAGAAG
>Ga0065711_1051753_pt1 | contig 10249 bp, 9 predicted proteins | sample Hoacrofraction12_FD_59098 | JGI IMG/M metagenome (GOLD analysis project Ga0065711, IMG submission 59098) | Hoatzin crop microbial communities from Cojedes, Venezuela - Epithelial fraction 12 v2 (version 2) | ecosystem: Host-associated > Birds > Digestive system > Esophagus > Crop | place...
AAATCCCCCAAAAAAAAAAAAAAAAAAAATCTGTGTTCATGCATATAGTCCAATTGCATCTTGGGGCATACAGTCCTCATCCATAAATCTATTTAAGCCTACGGAAAAGCTCCAAAGACTTTAACGGACTGGATGGACTTCTGAGATCTGGCTGAACATAAATGCAAGCTCATTTCCATTCAATAAAGTGTCAGGGCTTTCAGTGTTTGTAAACTAGCTGGAGAAAGCAGAGCTGTTTATCTAGTACTGTCTGTCACTTACTTCATGGACACCAGAAAGCCAACGTCAGGCATTCCACAGCAAAAATTTTTCAGCATATATCACAGAAACTGCACAAATGAAGCTGAAATGGAAAATTAATTTCTCCCTCAGAGCTGTAATATTTCACACCCCAGGTTTGGGTTTGTTTATTTGTTTTTAAACTCTCTGTAGGCTATTCCATTGAAGATAAGTGCAATTTTCTTTTAAATGTCATACTTAAAGGGCTAAAAAAGGAACAGAGCCCTCACTCTGTCAGTCTGGTGTTCAGCGTTCCTATCTGGGTAGTATCAAACCAAGCCATCTCCTGATGGAGCACAGCAAAAAAGAACTTCCGCCGGATCCTTGCTGTTTGCCTCGTAGCAGCAATTAAAAATGTCCATACTTGGATGGTGCTCAGGATCAACACAGCACAGCCAATTCCCACATAGTAGTAAGCAAACCTGTGATAAGGGAACAAAAGACCATACAACCCTACTGCATCTCGTGAGAAAAGCTAGACAAACAAAGAAACAATTAGTCCTCATTTAACTCATCAAAGTAAACACTGAAGCCTGCGATACATTATTGGGAAGCCTTTTAGAGAAGGCAAACATTTGGCTTCTCCTCCATGGGATTACACAGTAAAATAAAATCCCCCAGTACTCTCTTAACAGAATAACTACAGAAATTCTTACTTCGTCATTTCAGCTTCTATATCTATGCCTGGAATTGATGGACAGCTGGAACTATTTACTGAAATACCTGTGGGGGAAGAAAAAGTAGTAATATTTGTGAAAGTATTATGTGTAGAAGATAAATCATGGCAATCTCAGGTCATCAATTTTTGCAAAAGGGTTTTTGCAAAATACAAAATCATCTGGCAAATACACATTTATTTTTCTGAACTTCTGGTCATTACAGTGCCCGATAACTGATGATACAGAAGGTGGTCATGCTCCTTAATATCTTGACAAAGTTGAAGTTCGTTCATACAGAGCACAGCCAATGCACTGCTTTTGTCCTGTTTAAGCCATTAAAAAGATAGCTTAAAACTATCAGGTAATTTGCAGCAGAATGAGTTATCCTCATTATATACTTGTTCAGATGTATACCAGTGCATAGTCTGGGGCAAAAAAAAAAAATAAAAAAAAAATCTTAGCTTCTGCAGCAAAACATAACAGGTATGTAGAGAAGTCTAATTTTAGCTTTTTACCTTCTGACATGTTTGATTTCACGCCGCTTAGCACAAAGCTGTTTGTCATCTCTCCAAAGACAATGACCATAAGTGGCAATCCAACACCGTTTGCAACAGCTGCGATCAAACCAACTACCATCAAAAGAACATCCACCCGATCAGCATATCGAAACTACATGAGCATTAAAAAAAAAAGAGGAAAAAAAGAGTGAAGTTACACCTGACAGTTCACATATTTGCTACAGCACAGCAGACTCACAGAACCCGCTTTGTTTCTACCTACATACCCTAAGTAGCAGCAAGGATCTAACTGAGGGTAAACCCAAGAATGTAAGAATTTTTTAGTAGGTCCCACAAATCTTTAAACCAGTACTCGGTAAGGCTGCTAAGGGAATATTGGCAGGACACATGGTTCTCCCCTAACTCAGCAGGAAAAACACCAAAGTGCACGTCCTACATGTTTCTAAGTGATGATCTTCACTGTACAATATATTGCATTTTGTGTTCCAGTAAGTTACATATTTACTAAGATAACGCCATTGAAATATAAACAAGAGTGAGTTATGGACCAGCACCTGGGTTATATCTGCTAGTAGAAAATGTTTGCAACAGAGATTGTATCTTAAGGTTTGTCTACCCTTGAACATTTGTTTGGTTTAAAGAAGGATGTGAATTTAAACTGCAATAGCTATTGCTGGATGTAGTTAATCTGAAATCAGAACATTTTATTCCTGACTGTCCTAAACCTCTTCCAACATGTAAATGGATATGGAATAAACCAGAAGACTTAAACTTCTCTTATTCCAGAATAAATAAGTCCATGTGCAAGATTTGTTTGGGGAATAGCTGTTGTACAGAAAACTGACACAAAACCATACCACTGACTGTCTCAGACAGCAGATCCCTTAGATGTCAAACACAGGATAAATCCTGTACAAATAGAGCCAAGGCAAGGGCCTGTGCAGTATATATGTCCTAGATCATCCTCAGCAGGGGTGAGCTTCATCCTTCAACAGCACTAGGGCTGAACTGCTCTAAGTGCTACCAATACACCTAGGTGGGTATCTGACCTAACAGGTCAAGTTTTAAAGAGGTCTAGCATCAACAGGTCTCAGTCTTTTTTATTTTTTGACTGCCTACTAATTACAATTCATAAACAAACAACTCATAATGACAAATAAAGAAAACAAAGCCAGCCATCAAACTGGACACTAACCAGTTCAAAAATGCCAACCACCTTTTTCTCTGGCTTCTCATTTTCCTTTCTGGAGGAAAATACAAAGGAGTAATTAAGACGAGCTTTTTCTAGCAAAGCTGTATTAAACCCTCCACCCCCAGTAAATCAGTAGCCATTGTGTTAAGTTTAAAGACCTACGTTTTTTTTCTGGGCTTTAACTGGTCACTTTGTTCAAGATTTTCATCACATTGGAAAGAAGGGTTGTCGTATGCCTTGCTTGAAGATTCTATGAAATAAAAAACAGACTTTTTTTAAACATAATATCCCATCTTTTGTTCCAGTTTCTTGCAGCTCTCATTGCTAATTCTTTTGCATTAAAGCTTAAAGACTAGTTTTTCCTCAGTTTGTGGAACAGCGTGGTGAATTTTCCTTGAAAATTCCTTTCAATTCAGTTCATCTCTACTCCAGAAAAAAGCTTCCAGCTCCATTTCCAAGATAGAAACAAACTTCATTCTGTCATAGATTAAGTCGACAGCCAACTAGTAAACACTAGACAGCCGCTCGCACACCCTTCCACTTCCCCCCATCAGGATGTGGAGGAGAAATAGACAAAAGGTAAAACTTCTGGGTTGAGATAAAGACAGTTTAATATGGAAAAAAAGGAAACACTGATACTAATACTAAGGAATATGCAAACAAAACTATATATCATATAATTTTTCTCACCACCCCATGACTGATTCAGTCAGTCCTCGAGTGACAACTGAGGAACTCTTGAAACCATGAATTTTGGGAAATTCCCAAAGAAATTCGAACTCCTGGACAAGAGAGGGTTTGAACTCAAAGAAACTAGAAGTGCAGAACGACTCCCGCTCCTCAACCAGCTCCCATTCATCCACTGAGCATGACATGTATGGTATGGAATATTTCCACTGGTCAGCTTGGCTGTCTGGCTGGCCTTCCTCCCTCCCAGCTCCTGCACACCTGCTCATTAGTTGGATATGAGAAACTGGGAAGTCCTTGATTTTATAGCAACAACTCAAAACATCAGTGTTATCAATATTCTTCTTGTACTAAATCCAAAACACAGAAGCTACTGAGAGAAAAATTAACTCTATCCCAGCCAAAACCAGGACAATTTTTACAATTAAAATATGATTATGTAGAAAGGCTACCGAAGACTAAAAACAAGAATTAATTAATTCTGCAAATGCCTACACAACTGAATACAAACCAGAAGTCTTACAGAAAGAAGTGGAACTGCTTACAGTGAGGGTTATAATTGCTCTAGGTTACGCGGAATAGATAGGAGTTAACTGAAGAATCATGTCTTTTCTTGTAGTAATGATCTTCATTATTTCTTTGTACGGCAGTAGCTGCCACATGTCCCACTTCCTTTGTGCTAGGGGTTTTAGAAATCTAGATGAAAGAAGCACCGTACCCCAGAAAGATTATAATTCTAAATGCATAGAATGAGATGTAATAAATGGATAAAGCAACTGATGAGCAACCGCAGTAAGGAGCCAGCCATGAATTACATGGGGAGAAAAGGGCTCCATGCACCAGCCATCCTCAATTTACATTTACCTTAACTGCTGAATCACTATGAATAGAATTTTCCACATACTGTTTTTGATCTCAGTCAGTCTACAAAGACTGGTTAGACAACCACTTGAAGGCAATAATGTACCTCCACCTTACTGAGCTTAATTTAGGAGCATTTTCATGCTGAGGCTAGGACCTGCCTAAATAGTTTTACCCATGTGAATGAATTTTGTTGAACTGGGTGGTGTGACTCATGCACAAACACTGACTAGGCGGTGGCTTTAGTTCAGTGTAAACTTGTTGTGGTATCTCCTATAAAACCACTATGGCAATCAGGAAAGACTCATAATGCACCTTTAGATTTGGGGCTGTGGAGTATTTCCTCACTCACACACACCGCTTTCATGCATGCGGCTTACCAGCATCGGAGAGGTCCTTTTCTGTGGAATTTACAAAGTGGTTCTTCATTGTCGTTCTTTGCTGTGTGCTTATGAGGTAAAGTCACACTAATCAATACCTACATTAAAAAAAAGACAAAACATTTAGAAAGTGTAGCTATTTAAAGAGTTCACATCAAACTATTTGGGTTTTTTTTCAGCGGCTCATTACATTTTGATCTTAACATTGTCGTACTTAAATATAACTACTAAAAAAATACATAACAGCACATTAAAAGAACTACTTTTAATGAGATATTAAGAACAGTGCAAAGTATGGAACTTAACTCAGTAGACTGTTTTAGTAGCCTTTTATGCTGAATCCCTAGATGATTCACGTAAAACTACTGTGGATGATGTATGACAGCACAGAGGATTTCCCTCATTACCGTGCATTTGATAAAAATTTAGTGAACAGCTGTAACACAATCATAATTATAGTGATAAAGACTAAAGATACACGTGTGCACTGTGCCATACACCAGCTAAGCAAGATTTAGAGGCGGCAAGTGACTGATGCTCCAAGTTCCCCCAGGCTTCTATTCCTGATGTATCACATACACAGGTTTTAAAAAAATAAAAAGCGAAAAACCAAGCATGAATTTGATGTGGGCTAAAATAGCAATGACAACAAAATGCATAATCAACCTGACATTGAAATTTTTTTTGTTTTGTTTCTTTTTAGCCATTCTTTTTGACAGATTTCTGGCTGTGTTTTTCTTCCCCTCGTGGTTGTTTCAGCTTACCTTTACAACCCAGGCTGCGCCCATAGGTTTGGGTGACTGCGGTCCCCTACGGCCGCTCCGGCCCCGCGGCCGCCGGCCCGGTGCCGGTCCCGGCCCGCCCACGCCCTGGACTTTATAGCCGCGGTCCGGCCCGCCCGCCCTCCGTCCTTCCCTCCCTCCCGGCCGCGGCTCGGGTTTCAGGCGCAGGTCGGTGCCGCGGCCGGGCAGGAGATACCGAGGGAGGAGGGGCCCGCCGGCTCCCGTCCTCAGCAGCCCCCCCGGGAACAGGTCACCGGCCCCGTTAGTAGAGCATCGCTTTCCACCTCGAGTCTCACCATCGCTATAGCTAGAAGAACTGTAGCTTGGAGAGCTCTGCTGCAGGGCAGAGGTGAGGGGGTATTTGAAGAAGAGTCATTTGCCCAGCAAAAAAAATCAGGCCTGTGAAAGCTACCTGCAAGGTCACACCAAATTTGAGGAAGTGCTTCACCCCCTTCAGTGAATTTCAGCTGAGAGTAAAGATACACTGGTGAATTTGAACTAAGAAATGTTATCAGAAGTGTTTTCATTTCCCACTTCTAAACAACATGAAGATCAAAGCTAGCTGAATTCCTTATTTTTTTTTATTTTTTTTTTTTTTTTACAGAAGCTAAGCATCACATTTTACTCTTTTAACTCCCACCTCTTCCCTACAATTTGTGTGGGATTTTGTTTTTGCAAAAGTAAGTCTGTTTCTTGCTTTGGGTTAGCTTGGAGAATGCTTTTTTTTTTTTCCCCTCTAAATAAATCAGGTAAACAAATAAGTTTTTCTGCACAACCCTGAAAACAACAACTCTTCAACTTCCCCACCTGGACATATCTGTTTCCGGTAATGCCTTTACTGAACACTTTAAAAGTGGTTATGAAAAATACACTCAAAGTTGTTTTCCCATCCACTCAAATGCCATTGTCCCAAAGCCGAGTCCCAGACACTTGAACTAGTTACTCAGCTGAAGTCATTCTCAAGTAACAAGTTCAGTTCCCTTTTCCGCCTCCCCCACAGGATTCAGATTGTTTCACATATTGGTTTTCATGCCCTGAAAGAATCTCAGATGAAAAGGCATTATTAGGCATCATCATCTCCTGTCCACTATATGCTCACTTAGATTCTAACTCCCACATGTTGGATCTATTAAGTACTCCCTTATCTCGTCAGCATTGGTCACGGTTTGTATTACAAATTCAGCATCAGCCTGCATAACACACCTTAGTGGCTGCATTCTCTATTACAGAAAATTTATGAAAAGCTTCAGCTTCTGCAGCCGCAAAGAGTCTGCGTTCACAGATTTCAGCAGAAGAGACAGAACAGCAAGCAGAAGAACTTCACTGTCCCAGCCCCAAGGCTCGCAGCTGTATGCAGTATTTCTTTCACCAAAAGCAACAGGTTTTTTCTTATTCATCTGAAAGGGAGCAAGAACAACTCCTCACCATGCCCAGTTTTTGTTAAAACAGGTGATTAACTGTTATTTTCAGACGAAACTACCATCATATTTAAAAATTTAATCATAAGGACATCCCACATGGAAAGCAAATGCCTGGATTTGAGGGTAGGTGTGGGGCTGACAGAACACACAGAGAGCAGAGCAGAGGAACAGAGGTAGTACGAACCCAAAAAACTCTCTTGGACCATTTTTCAGAGCTGCTGACTGCCCACATGTCTTACTTAGGAGCACTGGCAGCTAGAGAGGGTTTGGTATGTCTGAAACAGGCACTTTCACTTTTCAAAACTTCATTGTCAGTTATTCACACACAGTAGCAATAAAGTGTCAGTTATGCTTCAGATCCATTGCTCCACATAGCACGTGCCTGGTAAGAAAAAGCCTCAGAGTTCTCAGTGCAGAAAAAGTGTGCCAGATGCGCAGGGCCAACAACTTGTAGTGCAGAACAGAGAAACACAGGGTGTCGAGAAGAAAGTTGTTTCCTGCTGTCTCCCCCTCCTCCCCATTTCTTCCTTTGGGAGTGATGTTATGCTCCATGCAGGTTAAGAGCATCTCTGGGGGGAACCCAAACAGATTAAAAAAGAAAATGACAAAAGAAGGAGTAAGAAATAGTCTCAAAAAAGAAGGTTCCTGATAGAACCTACTGAGAAACACGGACTCATAGGCTAATAACAGCTAACTACTCTGTGCTTAAATGAAAAATAAATTAGCACAATCTGACACTTTGGCAGAAGCAAAAGTTCTGGACTAAAACATTCATGTGTCAAGCATAGAAGACTCCCATCAATAAAAGAAGGTACAGAAGCAACACAAGAAATGGTACTTTACAGTGAAGCCCTTGTAATTTTGGGGGGACATTACAATAAAATATCATAAAGTGATTTGGAGGGGAAGTACTATTTCTTCTTTTATCCACAAATATTTGTGTAACTTTGGAAAATACTTGCTCTCTCTGAAAAGCATTCTGTTCCAAACAGACACTATTCACCCATGCTTCCACGTGTTTCGTTCATTTGTTCAAAAGCAGTCAGTGACAGGAAAAGCAAAATTAAACACAGTCAAGTATCAGTAATTAACACCAGCCATAACTGACTGAACTAGAAAAGAGATCTACTTTAAAGAATTATTAACTAGAAGCACACCATTATTAAAAACAAACAAAGAAAAAAAAACCCAAAACACAATCTGGAAATGAGAACTCATTTCCCCAGCAAAGCATTAACACTGAAAAGAAGACAATGTATGATATGCAAAAGCAGTAGACACCCAAAGTTACTCGAACATTTCCCCAAAATAACAGTGAAATAAAGAAGGTGCATTGTATTTTACAAACATCATAACTTCTTACTTCTTTTTGATTTCTGCAAAAGACCAGCAGAGCACTAGCAAGACACATCGCAAGCACCCACAAGCCACGAGGAGGGAGTCAGGGCTGGTACTTGACCCATTACCTTAATTGCAGCTGATCACCCACCTTTCCTGTGCAGCTGGCTTATAATTAACAGGACAAAGCTCTATAGGACCTTTATCCTTAGTTGCTGCTCTTTGGTGTTGATTGTTTTTTGACTTCTGCATCAATTATACCTGTGATTAGACCAGAAGAGACTTGCCAGAATCACTTAAAAATAAAATTTAAAAGTCCTATATTTTTATTTATTTGTCTGAAATCAGACCAAAATGGAACACTGATACTGTAGGTCTAGTAGGCTTTGTGGGTTACTTACCGTTAGTTGTGATCAACTCCCACATTTCTACAGTAGCACAGTGTTATGGGTTGGCGTGGCAAGGTTTTGGAAGTATGTGTTGTATTCAAGCTCAACAGGAATATTATTAACAACAACCACTGGTAGTAGCTGTAGTCATGGCACAGTACTTGTAGCCTTATTCTGAGATAGGGTCATGTTTTGGTGGGCATAAAAGGAGCGGGTCATTATTATCCTAAGTTCTTCACTGAATTTACGGAGTAATAGGTTACGTATGTTGGCCTTTTGGGTTATGAATGTGGGACTTCTTAGTACATGTCCTTCATGGTTAACTTTTGTCAGTATAAAAATGAATAGAAAGATTCTGCCTAAGCTTAATTAATGTTGGGGGTGGGGCAGGGGGGAGGTAGGGTTTTCTCCATCACTCCCTGCCTGATCCAGGTTGGTCTGTATGAACTGGCACTACTGAGTACCCACAGGGAAAGAAAATGGCTCTCTTGTCGAGCAGCTGTGGGCTTCTGTGTGGGCTCTGTGCCTTTCAGAGTTGATAGTTTTTGCCCTGTTCTCTGTCACAGTGACCCACGCTAAACCTAGCTGCGGTAGTAAAAAATAGATAGCCCACAGCTTCGCAATACCAGCTGCGACAATGAGATTGGGGCAAACTCTGTTTACTACAGTAAGCTTAATTACACCATTGGCTAAACTAGTCAAAAAGTTTGGGGACATTAATCACATCTGCAAACTAGAAGTTAAAGAACTTTTCTAGTTTCTTTACAGGGAGCAGCTAACTAAAATGTTGTAATTCTCCAAACCAAAACCATGTTATATGTATACTACTGCAGAATTGGCAACTGCAGAGCTATTGGGGATGTGGTACAATGGCTGGGGAAAGTCTGGGTAGAGGTGAGTATTGGAAGAATTAAAAATCAGGTAAAGAAATATTTCACAACACTTCTTGAACTTTCTAATTAAGTCTGAGCTACATTCTCCAGGAGTCCTAGTGCTGTAACCAAGCAAAACAATTATTTGTGGTTTTCCTGAAATTAGGGAGCAGAGCCATATCTGATTCTTCTAACTAAACAGTGTTATATCAAAGTTAACAATTTATATCATAATTGTTTCTAACCAGAACCACTTGCAAGAATTTATTGAGGCTGAAATGATTTTCTAAGTTTTCTGTAGTACACATTTACTCAAAGACAAAAATAACGAATGCATTTTATTTTCTCCTATGCAGTTTGCACATCTGTTTTAGGAGAGACTTAACTGATAAGTATGAAGAATTTGCAGATTTCTCAAGTAATGACTATAATTACTCTTGTTTTTCAAAAAAAGTCAGGTCAATGTGGTTTATTGCTTTCTACAAAAGAAGATAAAACACCTATATTTTTTCTTCGAAGTAACAGAGTGAGGTAAGTAGTAAGATCGTTGAAAGCACAGAGGGCATTCATTGTGCTTAGCCCATTATATACCTTCAACAGGAAAACTTCATACGTTATTCAAAGCGGTGAGTCAGAGTGATAAAGACCTATAGAGATAATTAGTAGAACTGAATGTCAAGATATCACAGAGTTACAGAATCACAGGTATTGGAAGGGACCTCTGTGGGTCATCTAGTCCAACCCCACTGCCAAAGCAGGGTCACCTACAGCAGGCTGCACAGGACCTTGTCCAGGCGGGTCTTGAATATCTCCAGAGAAGGAGAATCCACAACCTCCCTGGGCAGCCTGTTCCAGGGCTCTGTCACCCTCA
>Ga0065711_1051754_pt1 | contig 10249 bp, 9 predicted proteins | sample Hoacrofraction12_FD_59098 | JGI IMG/M metagenome (GOLD analysis project Ga0065711, IMG submission 59098) | Hoatzin crop microbial communities from Cojedes, Venezuela - Epithelial fraction 12 v2 (version 2) | ecosystem: Host-associated > Birds > Digestive system > Esophagus > Crop | place...
TCCTTCTCTGGAGATATTCCAGACCCGCCTGGACAAGGTCCTCTACAGCCTGCTCTGGGTGACCCTGCTTCGGCAGGAGGGTTGGACTAGATGACCCACAGAGGTCCCTGCCAACCCCAACCATTCTGTGATTCTGTGACCCCGAAAGAGCGGGGGCCGAGCACGGCTGTTTGAATCTTCTTATTGATGAGTCGAGAGGGGATCAGCGTTGAGAACGCTGGGAGAGCCGCATCCTGCTGGGGCAGAGCACTCCCAGCAGTCAGAGCTGCGGACGTTTGCCTTTTTTATCCTTTTTTGAAACGGGTTCCTGGCTTCGTGAAGTTCCAGGCCTGCTGAGCCTGGCTGCCAGCGTCGCCGGGCAGTTTGTCCCCCCGCAGTGAGAACCCGAGGCATCGTGATCTGAGCAAAACACCACGTTTCCCTTTTCCGCTCCCTGCAGTGGTCGCAGCTGAGGCGTGGGTGGTGGTGGGTGAGGGGACGTGGAGCTCCAAGTCCCAGCACCCCAACGATTTAGGCAGCACCCAGCAAAGTCGGGTGACAGCAGCAAATCCAGCATTCTACTGGCATTTCGAGTTGGGCAAGGGAAGCTGTGCTTGAAGCTCTCCCAGCAATAAGGCTCCAGTATCCTTGTGTTTGCCTGTGGTTATTCAGGGCTACGTGCTGGAGGAATTCTCACTCCTGCACGTTTTAATTTCTGCTTCCTAAGCTCTTGGTGAGTGTCTGGGGTGCCGGTGTTCCAGCTCCAGGGATCGGGAGTGGTGCCGGGGCTGCCTGCTGCAAACGGGGAGTGGTGCACGGGGTGGTGACAGACCCTGCCGGGCCGGGATTCCGGAGAGCGCGGCGAGCTGGGGCAGCGGCGTCCACCCAGCGCTGCCTTTGCTAGAAAAATTCCACCTCGCCCTCCTCTTTCCCAAAGCGTTGCAGATTGGTGTCTCTGCGAGGGCTTCGACAGCAGACCTGCCCGGCTGGGCTCTGCGGGACGGGGAGGAACGCTGCTCCGTTCGTTGCGTGGTTTAATCCAAAGCTCAGGAAGGGACAAGCCCCGTGTAGCATCCCGGGGAGGGACAAGGTGCTGATAATGCTCTTGACTTCTGCTTGTCTGAAGGCATTTTGTGTGCGTGTGGCCATCCTCTCCGCAGGCTGGGGAGCAGGGAGCCCGCTGGATTTAACACTTATTTTGCAGCTTTCTGCGATGGAGGAGTGGGGTCGGCGCCTGCAGAGCCTCCTGCTCGGGGCCTGGGCTGTGCTGGTGGCCGATGGCCCTGGCCAAGCTGCCACGGCTGGGACCGCGGTCGCTGGGCTGGGAGACGGCGCGAGGCTGCCGAGGAGCAAGGCCCACGGTGCGGAATGCCACTAACGAGGTTTCCTTTCTTTTGGGGGGATTCTCTAGTGGATTTTGCGCTGAAGGTGGTCCAGTGGTCGGAATCGGAGACAGTACGACTGCAGCTCTGGGACATTGCAGGTATGTTCACAAGAAGCATGAGGCTGCTCAGGAGCGCAGGTGAAGCTCTCAATGCCTTGGCCTTTCCTCCTTTTCTTCTTTTTCTCTTTCCTCCTTTTCTTCTTTTTCTCTTTCCTCCTTTTCTTTTTTCTTTCGATAGGAGTCTACTACAAAAATAAATCCTAAAAGCCTGTCGATCCAAGGGGCAGGACTGCTCTGGTCTGCAGCGCTGTCTCTAGGTTGCAGCAGTAATTTAAGTATTTAATCAAAAGCCCATCTGCAGAGAACGCAGCAGCGCAGCTGATAAATCCTATCGAGCCTTTCTTTTCAATTTCAAAGCCGAGTGAATGGGGAACCAGGCTCATCTGTAGCTGGATATGTAGCTTCTCAGCTCCGAGTCTTCTGCTAAAATCCCAATTTCTGGCGTGATGGCCAGGAAGGCCTGAGCTTTGCATGGAGCAGCTCCGCCAGGATCGGGATTGGGATCAGCTGCTGGGCGACCGGTGTGAGCAGAGCCAGCCAATCCTTTGGGTGCCATCATGGCAAGAGGAGGCCGTTGGGTGCCCCCTCGGTGGTGGGGCCAGCTTGGCAGTGGGTCACGCGCCAGGGGACAGCGTTGTGTGCGATGAAGCGGAGAAATGCAGTTCCCTGATCTCTCTAGCAGCAGGAGACCAGGGACGGGTCGGTGCAGGGCGTTTCCAGAATGGCACCTCGGGATCTGGAGGGGTGAGGAGAACAGGGCTGTGGTTTCCTCCAGTTTCGCTGCTCAGACGCGTGCGCCTGGAATCCTTAAAAAGAAAACAGGAAGGAGAAGTTTGCAGCAAGAGGATTGCAGCAAGAAACTGATTTCAGTTTCAGCCCTGAAAAGGCACTGAAGGTTTGGAAAGCAGAGGGGCCGTGCTGGTCACAGCGCTCTTGCCGTGCCCCGAGCCGAAGGGGATGCACCCACCGGCAGGCCCCGCCGCGCTGCCTTCCAGCTCGGGGGTGGGCAGAGACGCTCAGACAGCTTGAGGTGACTCGGAGAGCTCGGATCTCGATGGCTGCGGAGCAGAAAGCCTGTTGACCAGCTGTGGGGCCACATGGGAGCCCGCAGTGCGGTCTCCCTGGTGTCAGAAGTGCTGGTGTTCACGGTGCCACCGACCCGTGTGACGCTCTGCGGTGTGTCCCGTCTCCACAGGCACCACCAGACCATGCCGCGGCACGGCGGAGTGACTCCTGGACGCAGTTTTGGTGGTACGGGCAGGCCGTACGGTGTAAACAGCGACAGCAGCGTATGTCAGCTGTGATGCTTTCTGCTTCGTAGGGAATTTTTCTCTCTGGAGAGCCTGGTTGGGAGCGCCGTGCCCGCAGGAGGCCATGCTGGTGGCACGAGTGCTGCCGGAGCAGGGACGGCCGCGTCGGTGCCAGGCACCGCGGTTCTGCTCGAGGGGAGGCAAACGTGTGCTCGGGGACGCTGAATTTAAATTATTACACCAGGAGGAATGCAAGGATTTCTGGGACGTCGGAGTGTCTGGGTCAGGATTAAGAGCTGCCCAGTTTGTTCCAGTTCTGCCACTGCATTGCTGAGGTGCCCCAGGCAGGACGCGTTGCAGTGCCCATATTCCCTCATTATTTAAGTGGAGATTATTAGTGTCAGCTGAGAAAATGATGTTAAACATGTAATTTGCATGAACAAATCTGAAAATAGTAACTCTGGGGGGGATTTTTTTCTTTCCTGTTGATCCCGAAGGGCAGGAACGCTTCACATCCATGACCCGGCTGTACTACAGGGAGGCGTCAGCCTGCATCATCATGTTTGATGTCACCAACGTCAGCACGTTCAGCAACAGCCAGAAGTGGAAGCAGGATCTGGACAGCAAGCTGATGCTGCCGGATGGGAACCCCGTGCCTTGCCTGCTGCTGGCCAACAAGGTGAGCAGCTCCAGACGCACTCCGCGTGCTTGGATGCGTGCCTGTGTGTGCACGGGAGTGCAGAATGGGAGGAGACCCCTGTAGCACTAAGCCTTGCCCAGAGCTGTCCTGTAGCCTCTGGTCTTTTCAATCCTTTCCTTAACTCTTCTTGAATTATCTGTCTCTAGCAAGGATTCTCCTCCATAATTGGGACACTGGTGGGACTTAATCCATGGATGGCACTAAGGAGAGGTCAACAACTGCTCTGTCGTAAGATGCAGTGCCTTGTGCTGTCCGAGCTCCAGCTCTGTAGCTCCTGGATTATAAAGCTTCTCCTTTTCTTTTTTGGTCTTTAACGTGCAGTAGCCTGGGCAGGTTGTGCACGACGCTGCAGGTGAAGTTTCTGTTCGGCGCTGCCAGAGGGATGGCCAGTGTTCATCTGGATGCAGCGTCATGTTTCACTGCGTGGATTGGTTGCTGTCTTTTAATGATTTATTTTGGTTTCATTGAAAAACTACCTTTATGTTGTTCGTTTGCCAATGTTGGCTCAGCAGCCCTCTCCAGATTCAGTTTGAGACTTGTCTGGTTTGAGCGCCTGAAAGTGGAGATGACTCAAAAACGTGATGGGTGGGCAGGAGAGTGGCTTTTCATCTCCACTTCTTCACAAATAACGCTTTCCCCCGATAGCTGCTTTAAGGTAACAGTTTTGCCTGCGTTAGGGAAATCCGTGTGGCTGTACGTGCTGCAGTCACGCTAACACAAGCTGTTGTGGGATGGGTTTTCTCCGTGCCGCTTCGCACGTCCCTTTGGCATCGGCGTGGCTGCCTCGGTGGCACCGCACTGGTGACGTTCCCTTGCTGCGGGGAGGCTGGGCAGATTTTGGAGGAGCGACAACGCTCCCTTGTCCTGTGCTGGATGAACCTCCGTTCCACGCGTGCTTGGCTGAGGTGTGTCAGTGTCTCAGATGAGATAAATGTATTGCTGCTTGCAACATCCCATTAAGAGCCTTGCCCTGAGAGCTCTCTATCAGCGTGCGATCTGGGAGATGCGGGGGGCTGGACCTGCCTGCTGCCTGCCTGCGCACAGGCAGCACATGGCTGAGGGGGAGAACTCCCCTCCCAGCTTAAAAATCAAAAGGCTAAACTTAAAATGACTGGTTCTTGTTTTACAGTGTGACCTTTCCCCATGGGCAGTGACAAGAGACGAAGTGGATCGGTTCAGCAAAGAAAACGGCTTTTCCGGTTGGGTGGAGACGTCTGTCAAGGAAAACAAGAATATCAATGAGTCCATGAGGTAGGCGCAGGGACTGGGGCTACGTCTGGGAGTTAATTCCGCTTTCAGACACGGCCATTTGGAGGTGAGGGGAGATGCTGTCAGTAAGTAACAAATAGCAGCAATAACGCACAAGTCAGTCTCCCAAAGGGAAACTGAATACTGAAAGGTCAGAAGTTTTTCTGTCCTTGGTGAAGCTCTGCCATGCTTTTGGAAACAGAAATTCTTTGAGCAGTACCAGGGATGTTTTTTTCGTGTGCTAGCCTCTACCAGGAGGATGAGACTTCTTGTGCAAAGATGCTAGAAATTCCTGTGTGATGCACCAGTCCTTTGATGGAGAATTTGGCCTTTTCTGAAAGGTATGAGACTGAGTATTCGCACCTGATCTTGCGCGGGTGGTACCCAGGAAGCCTGTTGCTGTGTCCCAGTCCTAAACTGGACCCGAGGTGCGGTGGTTGCCGTAGGGCTGTTACGGCAGAGTCTTCTGATGCTGCCAGGTACCAGTAGTGGTGCTGGTGTCAGTGCCATGAGGTTCCTTAACCTGACTGTGTAGTCCTTAAAGTTCTCGAGTTTTGTGTCCTTCTAGAATGAATGGCTGTTTCTTTTTTGTCCTGCCTCAAAACTGTGTGGCTCAATGCTGCGCATTTAAAAAAACAAACAAGCAAACCTCACTTACGTTTGTCTTCCAGAGTCCTGATTGAAAAGATGATGTCCTCATCCACCGGTGATGGAAGCTCCTCTGCTGCTGGGAGTGGGGATTATATTAACATAAAAGAGACCGCCCCGCCAGGCTGGGCGTGCTGTTAGATGCACTGACCGCACCATCTGCTTTGGGTCTAGTAGCAATGTCCTTTTATTACCATCATCATTTTTTTTCCTAAACTGGCTGTCACTGTTTTTTGGTTTTTTGTTGTTTTCTTTTTTTTTACATGATCATGAACTGTCTTCTGTTTAGTGCATATTTGTACTCAGCAGAGCATTGCTACGATGACTTGGAGTGAGGAGTGGAAAGAAGAGAGGAGTGAGAAAAGGATTATTCTTCTCTTTCTCCCAGTGTAGGAGCAACTGGAAGCTCTGCTGCCAGTAACGTAGCGTGGGCCATGTTCAAGCACATGGCTTGGATTCATTTTTTTTAATTTTGAGCACTTCATCTTCTGACACGTGATGGCCTGTCTCAGGCAGGGCAAAGGATGTCGAAGGTACATTTTTAATGTTGTTGCACCTTTTATTCCTCACCGCCTGCAGCCACCATACAGAGGCACCCGTGACCTTCATCCGGGGCACGCGGAGCGCAAGTGGTCTCCCTGTGCCTGTGGATTCCCAGTGTGGGATTACAGCAAACTCTTTGCTTCGTGCTTTGGAACAACATACCTCTGCTTACGTGTCCTGGGGAGACCAACGCATCTCAGCATCGCCACTAACTGTCCGAAGGTGTGAAGCCAGGTGTGGATTAGCACGGTGTCCCACGTAACCAGACCTGTAAAATTATCAGCGTGAATTTGAGAAGTGGTGTAGCACAGCCCGCCCTTTCCTGTATACTGACTGCGGGGTTTAACAGCAGATACCTCAGATTTTCGTCCAAAATTGCCCCATTGCCTTCTGTTCGTTCCTGCTCACTCGCCCTCTGTCTAGCACAATCCTATGTATTCTGTTCTGCTGCCACTTTATTAGGGCACTGAGAGCTGAATGAGGAGTAGGTTGTAAACTCCTTTGTACGACAGAACAACGGTCCTTTTCACTTTTAGAACACCCTGTATCCTGCCGTCTCAAACAGCTTTGCAATTGCCGACGAATTGCCTTCCCACAATTATTCCGTAGCGATGAGTGAATGTGGTAGCGGGGATGGCGCAGGGAAGGCAGCTCCCTGGAAGCCCACCTGCTGCTTTTCGTGGTGCGAGGGGGAGGCCCAGGAGAAGGCTTTGTGGGACAAAAGGGAATGAAGAGAACTGCTCCCCTCTTGCCTTTTGATGCCCGCTCTCCCTAGCGTATCCCCAGGTCCTTGTCGTTGAGAACAGGTCTGGCCAACAGCAGCAAAAAATTGGTAAAAGCAGACTAGGTAGTTACCTCGGGGAGTTAACAGGAGGCTCGGTCTGTGGGGCTGGAGCTGTGCGGCGTTGTACACATTTTATGTAAGCATGTGATGTTACAGGATTGTCCTGCCCGTGTTTTAGGTTAGGATTTGAACAAGTGGTCTTCCGTAACGTTTTTCACCTTCTCGAGTAGTTTAGTTTGAAAACAGGACTCTAAATTGGTTTGTCCCGATTCCTGCAGAATTAGGACTGCTTTTCTTTGGCAAAATATTCCTTCTGTCTCTCTTTTCTTACTTTATGTAATCTGTGGAGGGAGAAGGTGGTAAGACCAGGAACTGATTGCCTGCACTAAGCACTAAAAAATTCTGAATTTTCGTCCTCTGGAGTTGAAAACGATCGATAAGTAACCAGTGAGGGCTAAGAAATTTAGGACTAGTGTTGTGTTCCACTGTTTTAATCAAAAGCTGAAATGTCTGGACTAGGATTCTGTTGTGCAAATATTGCCAAATTTGGTTTTATAGGCGCTTAAATATACCCTTTAACTGCCAAAACACATGAAACGTGTAGAGCTGGTTAGCAACAAAGCTGAACTGTCTCGTTGAATTTTACTTCCTAAACATTGTGTTCAAAAAAAAAAGAAAAACATTTTTTTTTAATCCTATAAATATTTCTAGTTCTTTATGGAACATAGGGAGAAGGGTCTAATTTTTTTTAAAGATCTGTCACAAAACCATGAAGACTGATGTGTTATTTATTGATTTCTGTATCCGCACCTCAAAGCGTTTCAGCGCAGAGGCCAAGCGTTAGAGCTGTCCTTAGGGGCGGAGGAGCCGAGGCACACGGCGGCCGTCTCTGCCCACGACCAGCTAATGACAGTAAGAGCTTGGCGCTGGAAGGAAAATTTCTAATTCCTGTTGCGATGGCCGAGCTGCTGGGCCACGCGTCCTGCAGGAAAGCAGCTCTATGCCTTTTGCGCCTCAGCATGGTGTGTCCCGGTGCCTCTTTGGTGTCTGGACCTCTTAATCCGGACCTCTTTTTCATCAGTGCCTCTCAGAAACAAGCGAAAAGCCAAAGGAAGGTCTTTGAAGGTTTTCTTCTATTATACATAATTTCTGTTCTGCCCAGTGGTTTCCGGTACCAGTGCATGCCTTGGGGCTTTTTTTTCCCCACTGCTTACTGCTTGTTAACATCTTAATAAGTAGACAAGTGTCAAAAAACAAGCCTGCGCAACAGAAACGGTCGTTGCTTGAGCTCGGTGTAAAACAGACAGGAAAACGATTTTACTGTGCAGATGTGTGTGTTTTTTTTTCAGAGCTTGCTCTGTGGCCCACAAAGTGCTTAAAAAAGCAAAAGAAAATTAAAAAAAAACAACAACAAAACCCCTTGATTTAGACCTGTAAACTAAAAATGATTCAAAAGCCCCACCTGAACACACTCTTTGCAGCGTGTGAAGAACTGTTGCCTGTGAAATAGATTGTGCCCAGCTTGTGCTAGCTGAAACAGTTCTTGTTTTTAAAACAACTGAAAGGGAAAAGCCAACTTGAGTGAAACCGTTTCTAAGAAGTACTTTAAACAAAATTAAGTCTTGTTCCTGCTGACCAGTGAGAACTTGAATCTTTCAAATACGAATCAGAAAAGCCTCGTCTTTACTCTGAGGAGCTGTGCTTCACTGGCACCTTCGTTAGGAATGAGCTGTTTCTAAAATGAAGGTGCTTGGTTTTCCCTTCTGCAGTGCCTGCTTTGACTTTGTGCTCTTTGTGTGACTCTGGGCCAACTCTACCTCTTTCACTCTTCCACGTGTTATTTTTCATTCCTATAACTTTAATTTGTGGTTGTGGGACTCAAAACCACACAAAGTTTAAAGGTGTATTTTATAGGTTGATGACAGCACACTATGGGTCTGCATAGCTGGAAATTTTTACTGCAATAGAATTTGAAATCATGAGGGCAGACTGCAGTTCAGAAATAAGTCAACAATATCAAAACTTGGGCTTTTTTTTTTTTTTAATCGCTTGCGGTTACAGAGAAGTAATTTGGAGACAGGGTTCTGATGACTGTGACGTTGCAGTATTACCACGCTACTATCCAGAGAAGAAACTGCTGGGAGGTTTTCTCTGTCTCAATCAGTCACTAATGCAGTATTGCAAAAGTTTGAAATAAAAGTTTGACGTTGCCTGTGTAGTAGTTGTTGTTGTTGTTTTGCTGTCCCAGCAGCCCAAACCAAAGGGTTCACGAGTTCAAACAAGAAAGTCTTGCTGTCAGTAACGGGGTGCGTGTAGGGCGTACAGCGTGAACCGCCCTGTGCTGCCAGCCAAACAAACTGGCTCCTTTTCCCTGAAACATCTGTCTCGATGTTCGTAGTCTTACTGACCTACAAGCGGGACGTAAGCATGCAGAACTTTCGCATGTGTGAGTCAGTCATAGTGGCTTTTAATCCAATATATCCAGCTAAGAGGAGAAAGAAAAGAATTCCTTGATGTGGTTGTTTGTTAATACGCCTTCCTCCTTATGGCTCATTAATTCGCACAGTGGATTTTGGGCTGGCTGCGCGGGCAGGCAGCCGCTCTGAATGCCCCTCTTTCTTTCCTGATCAGCTTGATTTTCATGAGTATTGACTTGCACGAAGGACAGGGCGCGTCCAAACTGATCAGAAAAATGGCAGCAATTCCAGCGGAGACAAATTAAGCTCAAGCAAGGCATTAAATGAACTCAAATTACTCCTGTAATTAGGTAGAAAGCTGACCATATTTGTATTGTCAAACCAGTCTTTTCAGATAACCTGACGTATTAAAACAATGTTTTTAAGCACTATTTTTGATAAAACCGAGGACTCTCTGTAAAGATTGAAGTGCAAAGCAGAAGTGACTTGCTGTTGCAGAAGCTGCCATTTTACTGGACTGCGGGGTAGGTTTTATTTTTCCATGGCAAAAGGAGCTCGTTTTTCTAAACAAAATGGGTAATGACGGGTTTGTAGAGAACTAAACGAACCCAAAACCTCCCCTGGAGTTTGCGTAAGTTGTGCGTGTTCTTTCTGTCTGCTGAGTAGCACGGGGAAAAGCGGTGGTGGTCCTGGAGTACTGGTGATGGAGCCGGTGCTGGTGATGGAGCCGGTGCTGGTGATGGAGCCGGTGCTGGTGATGGAGTCACCTGTGGGAATTCACTTTCTGCATTTCTTCACGAGAAAAAGCTTTCCCCCGAACCACGGAAACAAAAGAGGGGCAGCGTGCTGTGGAAACACGGAGGGCTGCAGCCGGAGCGTGACTCCGGTCTGATGGGGGGGGAGGGGGGGTCTCGCTGCAGAGCGCGGGGCCGGGACACGCGTGGGTCGCGCTGCCCGGTGTCGGGGCCCGCTGCTGGCGCCCGGGGCGGGGGGGGAGCTCGGGCAGCCCCCTCGTGTGGCTTCCCCCGGGCAGGGCCCTCTGAAGTCCGGCTCTGAATGGCGGCACGCTTGCATGACAAAGGGGCCGCGGCCGGGCCCTAACCTCCCTGCCTAAGTCGCGATAGGCATGTCGCGCCTCGACGGCGCGGCAGGGCCGGGCCCCGCTCTGAGGGGAGCGGGCGGCCTTGCGGAGCCCTGCGGGCCCCACGCGCGGGGTGGGCCCTGAGCCCACAGCGG
>Ga0065711_1051755_pt1 | contig 10249 bp, 13 predicted proteins | sample Hoacrofraction12_FD_59098 | JGI IMG/M metagenome (GOLD analysis project Ga0065711, IMG submission 59098) | Hoatzin crop microbial communities from Cojedes, Venezuela - Epithelial fraction 12 v2 (version 2) | ecosystem: Host-associated > Birds > Digestive system > Esophagus > Crop | place...
AAAAAAAAAAAAAAAAAAAAAAGAGGTGGAGAAACTCTGTCCTTGTGAGTATCTGGCATTTGGAGTATGTTGATATTCTTGTGTTTGCTTTCTTCCTTTCAAGTAATACATTTTGTAATAATAATGCTGGGGGGGGGGGATGTTCTTTCTTCGCAGATAGCAGCAGTCTGTAGAGAAGCAGCCCTTCTAGCTCTGCAGGAAGACATACATGCCAGATCTGTCACGGGACGGCACTTTCAGCACGCACTGACGGTCGTGACCCCAAGGATTCCCGATTCGTTAATCCAGTTTTATGCAGATTATCAGCAGCAAAGTGGACTGCACGCGCTTTGAAAGGCAAATTAATACATACCCCCATTCATGGTGTGAACTGCAAATTTCCTTTGTAAAGCTATCAAAAGCCAAAGAATTCTGTATTGTGAGTGGAGTGTCCGACGTTAACGGACGTGCAGAATTGTTGTGATAAATGCCCGTGTGGAAGTTTTGAGTGTGACTGATATTGTCCAAAAGTTTATGTTTTACAATTTCAGTGGTATAATCTGCATTTTAGAGGTAATAAAATTGCTGGTTTAAGTGAGTTTATCTGAGTGTATATCTGTGTATCAAAAAATAATTATCAAATTCTGAATTTCTGGTGTATTCTTGGCCCTAAAGAGAGCAGCAACACGTGTCATTTAATGTCTTCATTTGTTCCTGCCTGAACCACAGTTTAATCCCAGGGCCCATCCCAGTGAGATGCGGACCTGGGCAGTGGCCTCGCTACAAAAAAGGCTGAAAATTATTCCGAATCATTTGATTTATGATCTCCAGAAAAGCTGCCAAACAGGCTTGCCGAAAACAGAGCTTTCCGAGATAAAGCTAAGGTATCCCAACTGGTTACAGCAAAATGCTGATCTTTGGTTCTAAAGAACTCCTTTTTACACGTGCAGGAAAGCAGGCACCTTAAAAATTGTACATCCCATGGCTAACCTGAAACCACTGGCAGGCATTAGCGAAAGATTTTTGTTGTTGTTTGCTTGTTTCCCTCAAAGTAAATAGCAATGCTGATTGGTAATTTAAAGCTGGCCACATAAAATCCTAATGAATCCTAATTAATGAAAAAGAAAACCTCCTTGCAAAAACTGTTATAAATGACCACAAAACAGTTCAGGGACAGCTAACATCTTGCCAAATTATTTCTTTATTATATTGTCTGTTGAAACGACGACAGGTGCTTGTGGTTTACTGCTCTTGCACTCAGTATGAAATGCAGTGAAGGAAACTCATTTGCAGCATTTGTTCCTGCAGCAGGAAGACTGAGTTTTTCTGCTCTAGACATGGCAAATAGAGGGAAAGGTAAAGCAAAATCAGTACCAACTTCAACAAAAAATTTTTAAAAAGGTGACAAAAAGCTGAATTTCAGTTGGTAATTCTGTGTTTTCCTGGTGTTTTGGAGGTAAGCAGAAGAGTTTACGGGTTAAAATTTTCGCCAAATCGTGCTTTCACTTGTTGGAGTAAACAAGAGATATCATTTCAGGCTTTATCACATGGAAGGTTATTTTAGGGGTTTGTTTATTGGTGATTCTGAAGACTCTTCTTTCTTGCAGTCATATATGTATTCATGGGAGAGTTATAATTATTTAGAAGTTTATAACTTTTTATGAGATATTTGTGTATTTATCTAAGATAAATTTCTACCATATTTGCTTATATTATCAATATGAAATTTAAAAAATGATCTCTTCACCTTGGTTATGGTTTTTCTCTCTTTACTTCGTTTCACTCTGTACACAGTTTAGCTTTTAAACAGAAATTATTACTATTTTTAAATTACAACTTTTCGATTACTTTTATTCTAACGTCTTGTTTCTGTAATTCGCATTTAATTTTACTGTCACTGAAAAGGATTAGAGGATGAGGAAAAGCAGGTCCTGCACTTAGGTCATCTGATATATATGCAGGTTTTTTGCTTTTTATCATTGGCTCTTTAATAGTGGAACAGACAGAGGGAATTAAGAAAATTATAAACTGGAAGAGTTGCCTTGGGGATCAAAACTGCATCTGAAACTACTTTATCCTTCTGTTCTAAACTCTGTATACACCAGCTTGAAGCGCAGGATGCGAACCATTTATCATACCCATTACATTTCTGATGTTTCCAAAAATTAGATGCCATACCATTATCCTCTGGCACTTTCGTCCAGCATGTGTTCCTGAAGGGAGGAAAGAGAGAGACCGTAGTTTCTACTGCCAATTACAAATTCTGTTTGTCATTCTGTATCCTGAAAATAACACTCTGTGGTGCTTCAGATGAGTAGCAAAGCTAGATCGCCGTTCCTTGGGAAGCGCTCAGATCCCCTGCGAATGCCCAGCGAGGCGTGAGTCTGAGCTGAGAAACTGAGAGAGAGGCAGTTAGGCGCCGGCTGCCCTTTCCGCGCGTGGACTCCTGTTGCCATCAGAGGGAATTCTGCGCACTGAATTTTAGGACATTAGGAGAGAATGCTGGCCCATGACTGCGGTTTGTGCCTCGGGAAGAGCCCATCCCTGCAAACACCTATTCTCTCATCCGCGTGGTACCACACTTACCCAAACGGTACCAGATCTCTTGACACATACCCACATGCCTGAAGCCATTTTAAATGTAGGAGGCTCCCCTTTTTATCATCAGGTTTGCAGAACTTGATTTTTAAAAATTAAGATACTCTTAAAAAAATTAAGTTCTGGCAAATTTGTGAAGTCCCTAGAAGGTTTATGTTGCTCACAAATACTCTGTTTGGAAAACTCGGCTAGTCGGATGCAAAGTCTTACTCCATCCCAAGCCACAGATAAATTGAGATTTAAAGAAAGGCATGATGATTCCCCTCCTGCTTCATAATGACAGATTGTTGTTATCGTGGACTAGCAACTTGAAACCTTCTTATTGGAATCCTGGAAAACAGCCAAATATTCAGTTTTGGACAAAGCACATCAGCAACGTAGTCCCTTCATAATCCAGTCCGGTGAGGGCTTTTGCACCCTCAGCCTCGCATTGGAACTTACTGATGAGGGCACTGTAGGACAGAGCACCTCAGAAGCATCTTCTGCTAGCCTGTCCTTTAAATGAGTGTTTTTTAATTCAGAGCTGAACTTTTCACTGCGTGTTTTACTGAACACATTGTGCCTTGGCACCGAATCAAACTGCTTGCAGTGTGAGGCCTTGTAAGCCTGAACACCTCTACGCTTCAGAGTAAATCGAAGATAGAGGCGTTCTTTCTTCTGCCGGGTTAATCGTGTTTCTTGTTGTTTGGATGTTTCCGTGAGATCTAATTCTAATAAAACGGTAGAGGCTCGGTGAACAGCAAAGAGCGCCTCTGAGAAGAACATTTCTCTACCATCCTCTCCTTAACTGTTGAAGTGGTTCCTAGACTTATTTCTTTGCATTCTTTAGAAATACAGTCTTTTTCCTGTCTGCCATTATCTTTTGGAGCCAGTTTTTGGCCCAAATACTGCTTGAGTTGCAGAACTGTTAACATTAAATCAGCTTTTCAATGTTACAGGCACATTTTGTTTAAATACAAAGTCTAACTTCTTCCTCCAATAACAACGTCTTGCAAAATGGCATAACATGTCTTTTGACAGGTTTTCCAGAAATGACCAGCAGAATATATTTATGATCAAAATGCAAAAATGTCTTCACTTAACTTGGAAAAAAAGTTCAGTCCTCTGTTCTCCCTAATGCACAAAACAGATTTTCACTGCAACTATGATATACAATTCTTAACCCTGGAAAAAAAAATGAAGTTTATTGTGGATGATTTTCCTACAGTCTCTAAATAAGAACAGAGCATAATGTTTGCTGGGTTCAGGTGCGAGGGCAAACATCGGGGACAGAATAAAGATAACTTTCAAAGACGGTTATTCAAAATCATCGAACTTAGTCTTGTCAGCCCTTTCAAATACTGTGTCCTTAAGGTTGGTTTTTCTGGTTTGTGTATTCTGGCTCTTCCCTTTTAGTTTCTTTGCTCATTTTAAATGTCAAAGTGTGGTTCTTCTCCTCCAGAAGCTGGGCACGTGCCAAACACAATGCTCCTGTAACTGGGCATCCGTCAGTTGGAGCTGTGGGAAGGCTGTCTAGGGGTGATGTTTCCCTGTGAAGCAGGCGTCAGACTCTGTGCTGGTGGGGTATGGAGAGGGGTGAAGAGAAATCCAAACGGCAAAGCCTGCTGTGTTTACTGCCCAGTAAGCTGAAGCTAACTGGAGGACACAAGTACACAGACAGGAGAACTGTTCTTCCTTATTGTGACAGACAAGTATCAGGGCTGTGGAGGAGACTGACCCTTAAAGCTCTTGGTCGTTTCTGGCTCTCCAGAGAAAGCAGTTGGTGGGTGAAAGAGTATTACCAATACTGGAAAAGCAAATGTCCAGTGGTTGTGGTCACTCAGTATCTAGTGCTAGCTAGGAGAGAACTTTGAAGGAATTGTATGTAGAAGATGAGGAGTTGCACATGTGGCTGGAAGGCAGGCACCCACTGTCAAAACCTTGGCAAAAGCCCCTGAAATTATTAGCAAAAAGCAGGCATAAAGAACTTGCCGTGCTTCGTGTGGTCGCACAGCTGGGACAAAACCGAACGTGCTTCCTTCACACTTCTGTGCCTTGGGATTACTCCCATGCTGACGCAGCCAGGGGTGTTGGGAGGTGGCTTGCAGCGGGAGCTGGGTACGCACTGACCTGTGCCTCGACCTGCTCGTGGCATATGCGATGGGGAGGCCCACTGCTGGCCACCACTGACAAAGCCAGCACGCAGGGAGAGACGGGGCGAAGGAGGATGGGTAATTGGTGCGTTTCAGCTAATCCAAAGTGACATATTGGCCGCTGGACACGGGAGCCAGATGGCCTCTGTAAAGCTTTTTGTCACTGCTCCAAACTCTTGTCTTGAGGTCCAAGTCCATGTGGAGCTAACGCGTAACGGAGTTGCATTTGGAAAACTGGTTTTGCATTGTGACCGTTACGTATTTGTATTTAATGTTGTTGTTATGGTTGTAGTGAATTGCAATAATTTTTATCTACTATGAACCTCAAAATCTTTTGCTTTTGCTGCTGCCTTATTTTTTTTTCCTTTGACGTGAACAAAAGTACTGCAGGTGATCTAATGTGTGCAATTTAATAAAGAGTTTTTCCTAGGGAGTAGGTGCAAGAGGCATGCAGAATTGCAGTTGTATTTGGGCATGTTTTGAATGGCAGGTTAACATCCGGAAGACAAATATTTCAGCTGAAACCTACTCCTAATCTTGGGGTTCATGTCTGCTTTTTCTGCAACTGCTACCTGTTCGTTTATTAATCTTTTCTGTAGGAAACTCGGCCATGCATTTTCTCCAGGGCTTGATATGTTCTGTGTTAAATCTTTTAAATGGTGTCATTCTTCCCTGCAGACTTAAATCCAAAGGCTCCAGAGTCCTGATAGGAGGAGGAGGAGGAGGAGACGTGTGTTTTCTCTGTTAACTAGTCCGCCAAGGACCAGACCGGTGAGGGGGAAGGAGCCCCGCTCTGTGTTTGTGTGGCAGGCCTCCAGCAAGAGCGCAGGTGTTGCACGAGAAGGCAATGGCAACCAGATGACATTCTTTCCCCTTGAACTAGTGTGGAGCCACTGCTCAGACAGATTACGGGTCCTTCCAACAAAATTTGAGGCTAGCGTGTTGACTGCTTGTGCCTGTGTAAAACCCATGGCAATAAAGCTTGGATTCATCTAACTAAAAGAGTAGGGGAGCGGAATGCTCTCGGTTCCCTCAGCGGTCATTGGAGAGACACTAAAAATGGTCCAGGCAGTGATTTATCCCAGCGAAGAGCTGAACTGCCTTTCTGGAGGCGCTAAAGGGGGTAGCTGATGTCCAGAGATGCCTCTAGGCACTTACCTAGAGAAAGTGCCTAGAGGTAGATGGAAGGAATTGAGAGCAGTAACTCTCAAAATATTGAGAAAAATATTTTACCAACTTGTGCAAATATATCCTGTTTGCATAAATGGTTCTGGAAATGCCGTTGGTCTCTGCTCTCAGTCCCTGTGTCTGTCTGGCATGGCAGTGTGCTATTAACCGCCCCCACCCCCAGTTTTTTTATCTCCTTTACTAACACAGAGGAGTTTTCACATCCCTGTTTGGTAAAGTCAATGCCTCCGCGTCGGCAGAGTGTGGAAAGGGCTTTGATAACCGTCAAGGTGAAGCACTTGTCAGCTCTCACTTTATCCAGGAACGGATTATCTGGGCTGTGGAATAATGAGGTCATGTCTTTCCTCCACACTGCTGGCAAGAGCTTCAGATTTCACACAGGGGTAGCTCCTGACACCAAGCCTGCTCTCCTTAATGCCGTTTAAAGCTATCCTCCTCCTCTGTCAGCAAGTTTTCCCCAAAACCGAGGATGTGACACGCGTTTGTGCAGCCCGGTTTGCACCACGTGTGAGGTGTGCTCGCGGTGCCTGGATTGCCGCCTCAGCGGGGAGCGGGCTGGGTTTGGTGCAGAAGTGCAAGAGGCAGGTCGCAGAGCGACTCGCGCGTGCTGCTGCAGCTACGTGGAGGCAGGCGCCGCTTGCGAGGAACGCAGAGTGGGGTTTGGCAGGCGAGCGGACCAAAGCCGTGCGGCTCTTTCCAGGCGAGCGTCCCACGAGTCAGCTTGCTGCGCTGCCGCCGGTCTAAATCTGCAGCGCTCGTGCAGAGCTGTCGCATCGAGAGCGGCCACGGACAGGAAAGATCCCTAAAGTACACAAGTTGGGGTGTTAAGGCCTACGGGTGCTTAAGTAGATTAGCAAACAAACAAATCCTGTAATATTCTGGAACGCTTCCTCACCACCGTTAAGTAGGGATTATTCCACCAAACTAGCAAATTCTACCCTTGCACCCAGTAAAGTCTGCCTTTCAGATAACTGTGTTCTTTAATAAGCAGTACTCTTGCGGGGGCAAGGGAAAATATGAAAGCATATTGAAAAATTCTGGGTGGGTTTCAGGAAAAGCACAAAAATGTTAAAGGGATCCTGTGAAAACTGAGGTTACTACAGCGCTGGCAGTTGCATACGTCGGGTGCTACACCGGAAAGGTCGCTACAACAGAAAATGTTATCCTTAACGTTTGCTTTACAGAACTCATTGCCATTTTACGTACAAACACGTGACATAATTCACCCACCACTTTCTTCTTAGCACTGTGAAAATCTTGGTTAAACTGTCTACTTTTTATCTGAAACAGGTAGAAACAACTGGTTACCTTGGTCTGATTCCACTTCCAGGCTTTCATCATCTGTAACTTTGGTAAAAAGCTGCTTTTGTTAATATGTAATTCATCATAGTAACCGGTTACGCTTTTACTACAAAAGAGTGTTTTATTTTCCCGAGGGATGAACGGTCATCAAGGGTCAGCTGGTAGTGCCAAGTGCCTTGATAACACAATCGGCTGCATACAGCTTTGTTAGGCGCCTGCCTGCGCTTGCCGGAGAGACTTGGAAGAGGATGGTGGGAGAGCTGTTCTTCACCTACTTGGCTGCTGGGGATCTGAATTTTGGGATGGATGTCTGCTGGGTAAGCGACTGCAGCAGAGCCCTTGGGGAAGAGGAGATAGATAGAGAAAATGTGTGAAAATAAACATCTGAATTAGGAAGATTATCCCGAAATTAACCACTGACTGATTTTAATGTGGAAAGGCGGTGGGGGGGGTGGGGGGTGTTGATGGAGTTGCAAGGAGACAGAAAGTGGGAATACTGATTATAATCAGAGTAGGGGCTGATTTGTGTTATTTTGATGCTGATTCCGGTGTGATAGCAGCTGAAGGAGGGCTGCAGTCACCCTGGCCCTGGGGTGGGAAGTGTCTCCTGCTGCTAAGCACCAAGTGGAATCTGGCTTTGATCTCATTAACCCCATCAGCACTGGACTAGCAGATGTGTTTCTGGAGCTTGACTCTTTCAGACACTTAAGGTGTATGTATGAAGTGGCAGACATTACCATTCATACTTTCATTGTGGGGTTTTTTTTGTGTTTTGTTGGTTTTTTTTAACATCAAAGACTAAATTCTCCTAGGCCACCCTTTGCTTCTGCATTAGTCCCCCTAAGTGTTTCCCGCGCAGCAGGAAGAACACCCTTGCAGTTGCTTTCTTTCATGAAAAAGAAATTCCCACATCTTCCCGCTCTCCTCCAAAATGGACTTCATGACGGGAAAAGGTAACGACTGCAGCAGGGCAGCACACAGTGTTTGCTGTGTGTGCAATGGGACCTCTCTGAAGTGTCTGGAGCAACCGCTCTTGGCGTGCAGGCAAGCCCCACGGGTGCAGAGTTTTTACAGACTTTTTTTCCTCCTGGAAATATTTCATTATCATATCATTGGCAAGGTTCAGCAACGCTACACAACATTTCAAAGAAAAGGTTAAGACACAGATTCTCTTCTGAATTTTTCAGAAATTTAGTGTCAAGAAGAAGGAGGGGAATTTTGCGCTTTTTTCAATGAGAAGAGGAAAAATTGGAGGAGTAAAAATCTCAGAAAAAGTGGGGAGGAAGAGAAATGAGTAGAAAGTACGTGACATGGAAAGTTTCCTCCTTCTAAGCCTGCTCATTGTTTATTTCTAAACTTTACAAGAAAAACAATGAGATAGAGACGAAGGAAAACCCACAGCAACAACAACAACCTCAGAGAGGTTTTATTTTTCTAGAAGCTTTTGTAGCCATCAAAAGGGTCTTGTACCTTCAACACACCATTTTGTTCCTCGCTGCTGGTTTTCATGTAAGTCTGCTTGGTCATCTCCTGAGAGGACCTGACAGAAGATGCCTGGCTTTTAGAAAAGGACTTGCTAAGAAGCTGATGTGAGTTATGTGGAGGAAGCTGCACAAGACAGGAGGAGCTGTGGGGAAGAGGTGACGCAAGGCAGAAAGGATGGCATGACACGAAGAGCAGGGTCCCAGAACAGCACTTTTTTTTTTTTTAAATAGTTTTGTTGTGCCCTACCCCAGCCTGGGCGAGAGCAGCTGTGTTGCACTGTGCTGTCCCCCGAGGCGGAGCTGGAGCGGAGCTCTGAGGAGAAAAGCATCCTTGGACTGGGGTTCTCTGTGTTGCACAAAGCCCAGGTGACCTCAAGAGAAGCCGAGGCAGTGCCCTGGGCTATTTCTGTGGCCGTCACTGTTGGTGATGGTAGCTCTGCTACACTGCCCAAACAAGGTTTAGACCAGTTGCTGTTATAATCCCCCTTTTTTTCCCCTGCCAGCAATGTAGCATCTATCCTGGTATGGACACAGTGAGTATTTTCGATTAAATTGAGGTTACGTTGTCCGAGTTCACCCAGGAAGAAGCTTGCAGAGTATGATGACAAAATCAGCTTCGTGCTGAGCATCAGCTGGAGGAGGGGATTGTTGGTAACGCTTAGGTATTATTTTTTTGTTTTAAAGTCCTCAAGTTTTACATTAAGTACAAAATAAAAAGCCTTAACCCTGTAAAAGAAATGACTGTAGATTAAATTAAAAAGCAAAATTCTGTGTTACTGCAGGTGCCTATTATCATGGTATCTAAAATGGAAGTATATGAATGCCAAGAACATTCAATAAAAACAATTGGGTTTTGTCTGGGAATTCCTTCAGAATAAAGCATGGTTGACTGCTTTGGGTGTGTTTTCAGAAGTGCTTGTCTGGAAGAGCTTCTTGGAGATGGCTTTGCACGAAGATGTGCTGTCTATCTTGAAGTTAGTTGTGTTAGGATTGAACTTAGCCTGATTTTTTGGGGAATAGTCAATATCTTCAATATTATGAGTGCCCTATAATTTTAAGCTGGATTTATCCTATTGCATTGACTTGGGGGAGGGGATGACCGCAGAAGAAGTTGAGACAAAGCTGTGCAGACCAGGACTATCAAAGTTTTGAACTTTGCTCTGAAGTGAATAAGGAGCCTGTAGAGCTTGGAAGTGTGAGCAAAATGCATTCAAGCTGACTTCTCTTTTGAGGCACCTTTCCATGCACCGGAGCAACTCCAGTTATTTTTGTAGTAGTTCCATTCAGCGGTCTCTGGATGGGTAGATAGGTACAACAGTTGGTCCTAATGGGACAGGAGGAAAGGAGGAAAAAAAGAAAAGAAAAAAACCCCTGTTTTCTGAAGACTGAGCACGCTGCATTTATCCAAAAGCAGCAGGGACTCTACTGCAGTGAAGAGCAGGCACAGCAGAACAACATCATGACGCCCGAGGCTTTGATCATTGCTCCTTCACAAACACCTCCAAGGGCTCTCTGCTTTGTGCACTCCTCGTGTTTGTGTGCCCCCCCCCCCCCAAGTTGGTCCTG
>Ga0065711_1051750_pt1 | contig 10248 bp, 7 predicted proteins | sample Hoacrofraction12_FD_59098 | JGI IMG/M metagenome (GOLD analysis project Ga0065711, IMG submission 59098) | Hoatzin crop microbial communities from Cojedes, Venezuela - Epithelial fraction 12 v2 (version 2) | ecosystem: Host-associated > Birds > Digestive system > Esophagus > Crop | place...
AGGAGAGGAGAGGAGAGGAGAGGAGAGGAGAGGAGAGGAGAAACCTACAATAGGAAAAAAATATCAGCTGGTGTGGAGAAAAACAGCTTCATGATTTGAAGGAGATTTTTTTCTATATTTTTCTTCCTTGATTCTCTCTTTATCCTTTTGTGTTGTTAGGAAACTGTAGTTTCTTACGTTAGTGGCTCACAATGTGTAGTAACCCTATTATACACTGTTTCTGACCATTACTTTACAACAGAGCATTATTTTTAACAACAGATTTTAAGCCAGCTTTTTAAATGTGCCTGTTGTGGTTGGCATTATCTCTTCAAAGGAAATTAAACTTTATATCTGAATTTCAGCTATTTCTTTACAAAAAGATAAAAATCAATCTAATTCTGCTTCTAGACACACTGGCCAAATCCAAACGCATGTTACCATTGCAGATTTAAACTAACTGAAAGCTCTTGATATGAATTGGTAGGAACCAGCAGTTTGCTTTCATCAGGTACTGTGGAACAAGACATTTGTGCATTACAAAGTGCTTTTAATCCTACCTAAAACCTTGACAGAAGGGTACACTGAACTCTGAGAGTTCTGCTTGCCTGGTGTAAGGGATGGGGGGAAGAAAAGCAAGAGGAAAAGACAAGGAGTCTTTCTGGGAAGAAAGGAGGAGAAAACGTCAAGCCTGCATATCAATTCATTTTTTGAAAAGCATTGCTTTTACAACACACTAGATGTATAACACTGGGGAGAGTATACAAAGCTGCAGGAATCAGAGCAGCATCTTCTCCCTCTTATTTTCTTTGAGCTGTCACAATAGAGTTTTATATCTGGACTCTACTAAATGAAAAATCCATTTCCCCTTGGATTAATGACACAGAAAACACTTTGGGTTGGAACCTAAAACCTAAATAGGGCCTCATTCCAGCTGAACTCAGGAAGTAAGAATAACCATAGCAGCAGCAACAAAGCTAATAACAGCCTGACCAGAGTGATGCCTTTGTCTACGTGAGATCTGCATTAGTGATTCTGCTCCCATCGCTTTTCTGGGATGTGGGGTGCTGCAGAGAATGACAAAAGTGTCTTTACTTGGTTGTGTTGGAGGTGCTACATGTTTCAGAAGCAGATGATGTCTGGAGCAAGGAAGCTTTCAGGGTAAGAACGGTCCTTTTGCAACGTCTGCACAAGGTCTGGCACAGTGGGTCCAAAGCCCAATTAGATTGCTCGGAGCTATAAGAATACTGGCACAGAATGATATATAGGTTGTGTGAGTGACACCCACGATATTCTTCAAATGCATATTGATCATGAAGTTTCATTAGTGTTAATGGTTGCTACCTACAGAGAACCAAAACCAGGACAACCCGCAATCCAAATGTCTTTTATTTAGACTGTTGAAAAATAATAATGAAGGAAAGATCTGAAGTAAAATACAATAGCAAGTATGTGACCCACATGTGTTTTCTATCACAAACTGCCTGAGCTTTTCCACACAAAATGACAGTGGTCTCTGCAGATGAAAAATGCTTAAAAATGAAAAAGTCTGGTATGCAGAAAGCAGAAAATCAAAATTCTTGCCTAGCTTTATACCTAAAAATCACATCTTGCCACTTTCCAATACTTGTCCTAGGTCCATAGCTGAACAAGTTTTTCTGTATTGAGCTACCACAGCTGTTGCAGAAAGAGGCCTGTGTTTCCACACGGGTGTTGTCAAGGGACCAGATGAGAAATACGTAGCCAATAATCCATTTACTTAACTGTACACACAGTTGATGGCAGAAGGGTCAGTATGTTCTTTTCTATTACCTGGCCAAGGGATTCCCACACATACTGTCAAGAAACTCATTTTACTCCGCTGAGTATAGAGAAGTGGTAAAAAATGTCCATTGAAAACATTCCTTGCAATTTAATGAAGTAAGGGGAGATAACAAAGCCTGCACCCTTATCAGAATAACACAATTAAGCAAATACAATTTACGGCAGTACATTATTTTGCATTTTGCATTATTTTAAAACAAGTTCCTTTCCTGCCTAATCCAAGTACGAGTTGATAAGTAAATGGTCATTTCACATGTATAACACGACAAGAAGAACACAATTAAGTATTGGAAAGGTTTAGACCCTTCATTTAGTGCCAGAAAACTGCTGCATGTCTTCGACATCCTAGTGACTTAGGAGAGCTGTATTTTCCATAGCTGGCCAAAACATCTACTATAAATTGTCAGTTCTTTAGAAGGTCCTGTTGCCTTCAGTAGACATGAAATATGCTTCTGAAAGTACTTTATCTGATTTTTCACTGCATTGGAGCTGAAGTGCCTTGCTGATTGTAAACTCTTGAGCAGTCAGGCTCACTTTGTAATGATAGACATAAATGCGTGTCTCCTGATTTTGTTTTATGAGAATTACGTAGGGAGACTCCCTGAAAGTTAGTTAAATGAGACTAGTATAAATCTGGAACACCAGCATCTCCCTGAATAAATTTACAAGCACTGGTTCCAGCAGGTTAACAATATGGCAGATGGATATCACGATGTGTGAACTCAGAAAAAAAGAGAATTCAAGGTTTGATTCCAAAAGCAGCTCAAGTCTGAGCATTTCCCCAGTCCTCTTGAGCAGGCTTCCTTGACTGACGTAAACCACCTGCTGCTTCAGTTCAAGCCAAAAATAGTCCAAGAACAGCACTTACGTGTCTTTTGCATAGCTTCTGCTCTTCATTTCATTGAGAATCTGAAAGCACAGAAAAGGCAAAAATGCACAAATATGAGCTACCCCATTTAAAATGGTAGATGTCAGCCTCTGGAAGAAGTTAGTCCTGTGTCCAATTCTGGGTTAAGGTCAAATGTTTCCAGTGCTCATTTTATGCTGAGATTCTTCCACTTGGATAAACATTTTTGCAATACTGGGAAAAATATATTTTCTATCCTCTCTATGCAAAAGCTGTTCCTGCATCCTTATGCATCCAATTTCACACTGTGCAACTTTTCTTCTTGTGGATGCCCTCCGTTCGTATGGACAGCCAGAAGCAAATGCGGAGAAGTGGAAAAACCTTAAACTAAATAAAAATATATACATTTTTCTCATCTCTCTGTCCTTTTCGTGTATGATATTGCTGTGGCTTTATTTAGTCATCAGAAAAAGCAAGGATGATCTCCCATGACCTTGGGTAACTACTGAAAATATGGGAACACAGCATAAAGCAGAGTTATGCAGATGCTAAGCTAGGTCTGAATAAGTAGAAATGAGTGGTCTAACTATACCCTGAGCCTCCATTTATCTTGCTCTCCGGTGGTGCATGAAGCTGAACAAGATTAGCACCTCAGGCCCCATGCAGAAGAGAAGTGCCCCTGGGAAAAAGAGCTAACCCTTCTCAGGCAGATTCACCTCCTGCACACAGAGTAGGTTTGCCAATACATGTAAGGTTTTCTACTTCAAGGAAGCCAAGCATCTTACTCCTCCTCCTCAGCGTGGTGCTGTGTCTCCCTCTGATGGCATCTGGGCCACACTTCCAGGCTGATGAACACACTGAAGTCTTGCATAACACAGGATATCTTTTTAGCTCAGCAAATGCATATATTTAGATTAGAGGTTTAAAACCTACTATTCCATCACAATGTGGTTTGCTTTCTATCCCTCTAGTGAATCAAGTCATTGGGACAAATTTCCAGAAGGGACCAGTTCTCAGCCACAGTTGAAATGAATGCATATTTGCAGCCCCACAAGGATAGAGGCGAAAGAGGAGATTTAGCAACCAGTACTTGCTAGAAAAGCTGTAAGGACTCTAGATATTTCAAAGTGAACTCCATCAGTCTGCTCTGAACAACCAGTTTGTCTCAAGGCTGTAAAACAGCTACAAGAATCTGTAATTTCCTTAAGTCCCTTCAGGACTTGCCAGCAGAAATGAGGTATGAAAGACTTCTTAGTTACCTACAGCGTGTGACTGGCACCCTGAGGACCCAAAAGGAAGCTTTGCAGCCACCCTGTGCTGCTTTACTGCCCTTTGAACACTGCATCCTACTGAGTGACTTGGCTTCGAACCGCCGTTTCATCACAACCTGTTGCAAAATATTTGTCCCACACTTCAATTGCAGGAACTCTCTAACAATAATCTCAAGGCTATTACTTTGTTTAAAATGCAGGCATTTACACTCTCTCTCTTTGCTCAGCCCAGCCTGGCAAAGGAATGCTGAACTAGGTAAGTTTATTAAGAAAAATGAACTCTTGTGCATTTGCTGGTGACTGGAAGACTTTGCCATAAAGTGTCAGACCTTAGAATAAGAGTCACCTTAAGGTCCACTTGAATATTCTTCTATAATTAATACTCCTAAACAGGACATAATAGGAAATTCCCACTAGTAACTCAGTTCTCACTAGTAACTCTGTTGGTTTGGCCATGCTGAAAACCTAAGGTACGTTGAGGACCAGATTCCTTTCCTCGACTTACATAAGCAACAACTATCTGTTTATATAGAGTTAAAAATACTGTGGTCATGATTTGTTGCGGTACAGCGCTTAGCAAAATGTCTCAAGGCATTAACAACAATAAAACAACAATAATTTTCCTGTAATGAAAACACTCAGTGATCTAGGATCTTCAGATAAAGATGAAGCAAACACTTCTTGTTACAGGACTCATCTTCTCTATACTCCAGAAAAACAAAAAAAAAAATCTATAGCAAAAACATGTGCAGCACTGCCATTGATTTCAGTGAAGTCACACTTTTTTTTAATGTTTTAGGCCGTAATACTGAGAGTCAGAAAGAACAGCAACAGCTTAGTCTTGCTGCCTCTAGGTCTGAAACTTTTCCATAATATCTGAATTCATTTTACTTCTCAGTAACAAAACAACCAAAAAATAACATTATAGCACAAAAGACTGATACTAGTAAGAGGAGACTGGAATGCTAGAAATGTCTCTGCAGTAGCCAAGACTAGTGCCCTTTGAGTCTTCTGAGGGCATTGATACAGAAATTCACAGGAAACTGTCTAATCAGAAATAAATGCTCTTTCTGCAGAGCATTCTTTTTGTTTCTCTAAGCCACATGTTCATGGAAGGGTGACTGCCTGGTGCTAATGATTAAACCCAGGGGGCCTCAATCCCTGCATTTCTGTGCCCATACAAATTTCTCAGAGAAGGCGGAGACTCCTTTAGAAAGTTCACGTACAGAGGCTGCTGCAAGCATGTGTGAATCTACTTTTCTTTCGCTTTACACAGACCCTGTAGAATTAGCTCATTGATTACCTTACTGTAAAGCACTCAAATGGGGCATGTTTTTATATGTTTCAGGTGATATAATCTTGTTTTGCCCCTGCTGTGAGAGAAAGCAACTCCTTTGACCTATATATTAACCTGGCTGGCAGCTCTGTGACTAGAGCCAGGGCAGAGCGAAGTGCCAGCTAGCAAGACCCACTGGGTGTCTGTGGATTTGGGACCTGCCCAGTGCTGTGTTCAGACATGGGGACCAGGATGATTCAAAGCATGTGCCAACCAAGATGATGTCTGCCTGCAGAATACCACGATCTTGCATTTCCTTCATCAGACTCTTCACTATCTCGTTTCCAGTTTGGCTTCAGCTAGTACTATTTTCACCTGCCTGTCATCTGAGCCCTGTAATTGGGCATTTATTGTTTTAGCAGGGCAATAATAACATTCATTTACGTCTTCTAGTCATTTGCTCTAAAAAAGAAAAAAAATAAAGAAGCCTTGTGTAGGATATGGCTGAGGATATTTTTTTTTGGCGTATTAGGTTTATCCAGGCTACCAATCTCTATCTGGTTAACATTCTGCGTTGAGGTGATAGAAGGCCAAAGCACATGTAGCAATGAAAAGAAACACTACAAGAAGCTGAGCACTGTGGCAATTGGGATGAGTCAGTTTAGTTTGCTCAGACTACAGGAAAGGTTCTGAAAGTGCTGCAGCAAGTCGCTTGTAGGTCAGATTCCAGCCAAGGAGAAGGGACTGGTCAGGGCCAATTTATAGGACCAAATTTGTAATTTGGCCTTTGGGCCAAATTCCAGCAAACACTTTCAGACAGGAGATACAGGAAATTAGGCTGCCAAATTAGAGCTCAGCTTCTGTGCTTGCAGCACGCCAGTAATCTCTGATTTTTAGCGGGAACAGCTTACATTAGCACCTGAGGAGAATACATGTCCCCGTTGGAAACTGCAGGAGGTCACTGTTCCCTCAGTGCACCAACAAATGTTAATCCATCCCATTGCTTTCCCTGCTCTCTTTTTCATACACAGAGAGAAAAATACATTTTAAGTAATGCACATAATCACCTCAGCTTTTGGAAATAAACTGTATGATAACACAGGGAAGAAATGGTTTCGGATGAAGGCTGTTTTTAGCAGCACAGTTGGTAAGAGCAAAGAATTGCTCAGTGCACAAGGGCCATTAAGGCACCAGAAGGTGTCCATAAGAGTGGGACTGGGCAGACTTATACATTTGGAAAGAGAAATATGTGCAGGCTGGCTTCAAGGGAAAAGAGAAGAAAGCATGTCCTGGAAATATAATGTGAAAACCTCCTATTGGTCCTTCAGGCTGCACAGCCCAGGAGACCATGGTTGCTATAGTGTAAGATGGCATTGCTGCTTTCACAGGTAACGATTTAGGTGAGCTCCTATCTAGATACAAACCCTTGAGTTACTGTGCGTTGTCACAGCGTCAGTGCCTTAAACAGTCCTCCCACTCATGCTTTATAGGTTGTACAAGAACAGGATTGCATCAGTCTGGTTCAAACCCCTGAACAGTTAATCTGACTGAGGTTTTTCAGGTTTTAGCAGGTCCTTCTAATAGCTGCTGTGGTAGTGTGCAGTTAACCTTTATGGCCGTGAGGGCCCTATTAAGAATGAGTTATGTTCATCCCCTTTAAGGAAGGAAGGATTATGCTTCCAGATGTGTTGATACACTTGACATATGCCCTGTGATTGCAGGGACTCTCAGGCACCAAAAGAGCGCTGTTTTCACAAAGCTGTGATTTTTGTTTATACAATATATATACATGCTTGTAATGGTAATTTGTGCATAGCACTCAGAAAATGAACAAGAGGGATATTGAGTGAAGCAGTAAGACTCCGCTGTACATAACACTGCATACTGAAAACCCATCCTCACGAACACAGCCTGTGTGAAATCGGTTTCTTTCTGCTTGTTCCAATCAGAATAGCCGTAAACATTTTCAGTTGTTGCTAGCATCACAGCAGTTTGAACACGTAGAATAGCTTGATTTGTAAGTATATGCAATTATATTTGTGAATGAAAGCATCGAATTTGTTTCATTTAGACTAGTGGATGCACATTGTCTCTTGCTGTTCACCATTTAGAAAGCAGCAAGGCAACTGTGTAACTGTTGATGTTGCAGTTGTTACCACTAATAATTACATATCCAGAAATCCATACCCAAACCAAAGGATTTTTTACTCTACTCTTTTTTTAAAAACTTTCCTGTCCTCTGCTCCATGAGCAGAAGAAATATAGTGGCTACCTCTACACTATAGGCTGAGTCTGGGAGTGATCCTAACCCCAGAGTCCTGACAGCTCATTTCCGTATTTCTTATAAAAAAAGGAAACATGAACAAAATAGTCTAAGGGAATCTACCTGAAAGACTATTTTTACTTTTCCACTTTACTTCCCCTCTCCCAACCCTACTATTCTTGTCTCAGCACACCACTTGGGAGGATAGTCACATGCCAATGAATAATCTGCGATTGCAGCACAGGGCAAAAATCCACAACCTTACTGTGCTTCAGCTGACAACCCCCAACAGACAAACTGGAAAAGGCTGAATAATATAATTCACAGACAACAAGTCCTGATTATTGTACAAGCAGACAAGATGGTTCAAAGTTAACACAAGCCTCATAAACATAAAGTATCTGACTTTATCTTAGAAGAATTACTTATGCAATATGAGAATGAGATTGAGAGAGAAAGTACCATTCAATTTAGGTGTCGAGTCAACAAAAGAAACCCAAAGCTATTTAATAATTGAGATCATGTTCCGAAATCAATGCAAGAAGCCCTCCTGGTTCATTTTATTTCAAAGTATTTTAAACCTGTGGGATTACATCTGTTCTGCTATCTTCCGGTCAGACATGGGCACGTCTCAGGGGTGCGTAGCTCTGCCTGCTAGCAGCTACTCCACTCAGAGGCATGTAACACTGGATCTCATTCCAGGAGGGGGCTGGAGTACCTTGAAGATTTCAAGGAAACATTCAGACAAAAAGACAATTGGGGGTTAATGATTTACTAGGGTTTGTTGTGATAGGACAAGGGGTAATGGTTTTAAACTAAAAAAGGGTGAATTCAGACTAGATATAAGGAAGAAATTTTTTACATTGAGGGTGGTGAAACACTGAAACAGGTTGCCCAGAAAGGTAGTGGAGGCCCCATCCCTGGAAACATTCAAGGCCAGGCTGGACAGTGCTCTGAGCAACCTGGTCTAGTTGAAGATATCCCTGCTTACGGCAGGGGCGTTGGGCTAGATGACCTCTAAAGGTGCCTTCCAACACAGACTATTCTATTATTCTGTGATTCTATGACTCTGCAAGAAATCAATGGGAAGGTCATAGGCATATGACCATTTTATGACTGACTGATCAATGGATTAGACGTATTGATCACAAATCATCTAAGGAGTCTCTCTGCTGACTACAAGATGGCTTCAAATGATGTAGAAAAGCTTTCGAGAACACGAGTTCACAGATGTTATTTTTGCTTCTCCTCTACCCCAGCTCCACTTGGGATGACAACGCTGAGTCATATCCTTTGCTTTATTGTAAACCTTGTGACATTTGTGTGTTTTTCCTGGTAGCCTGATGTATGGAGGACAAGATCTGCATAAATAAAACCCCAAGCAGTCATATCCTTAACAGGTTGTTAAACACAAAGATGCCTTGTTTGCTTAAGAAGTCCCTGAGGCAGTGGGGCTGTGACCCTATTCTATATTCACCCTTTTTTACATCTGCCCCAGGTCTCTGGAAGTGCCTACTGATGTAGATATTTAGCTAAAGAGACTTCTGGTTTTACAAAATTCTAGATGCTGCTGGGAGTTTTTGTTTGCTCAGTTTCTCTAAAAACCTAGAAGCATGCTTAAGTCTTGCTGAACAGACTTTGGATCCTGATTTTAAACTCTGACTTTTGAGAATCTGCCCATTCTGATCTGTAGCTCCACCTCTGTCCCTCTCTGAGCAGTGTCCACAAGTCCTGCTCCTTCCATGGTTCCTTCCAGTGAGAAAGGGTTAAGGTGCATGCTGATAAAAGACGACTTGTTCTAAAACAGCACAAACATGCATAGAAGTATTTTCCACATTTGGCTTTAGCTGTTCCTTTTTTACTGCTTATGTTTCATTTTAAGTCCTAGGACAAAGATCAACTGTCCCACTTACTTGCAGTGTGTGTAGCTTAACACATCAGCTACATGTTAGTGACCTAATCCTGAATGAGCACCCTGGAAAAAACATTAACATAAATATCAAATAAATATGAACATTAATAATTTCATTAAATTTCAGTCCAATCATCTGTCACTCTTCAGCAAGACCTGAAGTGTTAATCTTAAAATGATTATGCAAGATGACTGCAGCGATCGTTCACCAAAGAGGGACTAGCTGGTGAGAAATATGCTGCTGAAACATCTGCACATCGACCATTCATTCGATCATTTCCAACAATGAGAAAAGTTTGTCTGTAAACACACACTAAAAAGAGGGCCTAATCCATCAAATAAATTGTTTGCTGCAGATGGTCCCCCAGCTCCACCTATAAGTGTGCAAATAAAAACAGATGACCATATAAGCATGACAAGGAGACCTACTGGGTTATCTTCTCTACCAGTTTATCTCCAGGGAGCCCCAGCATCCACGAGTGAGCCAGAAGTGCTTATAGACAATCTGATTGTTTCTGGAGAGGTTTAACTTTTCTCTTTTCTGCAGGAGTTTTTCTTATCCTGAAGGGTCTAGTACTTACTTACAGGCTTAGGATCTACAGCACGAAATGATAAAGAGCCAAGAAAAGTAAAAACAAGGTGTCCTGGGTTCGGCCAGGACAGGGTTAATTTTCACTGGAATTCAGGAAGGGACACAGCTGGGCGGGCTGACCCCACCTGGCCAAACAGAGCCGGGTATTCCATACCATCTGCCGTCACGCTGGGTTCCATTGTGGGGGAGCGGGGCGGTGGGACCTCACTCGAGGCTCGGGAGCGTGACTCTGTTGTGCGGTCTGTTTTGTTTTGTGTATTCCGCTTATCTGTATCGTTGTTGTT
>Ga0065711_1051757_pt1 | contig 10248 bp, 3 predicted proteins | sample Hoacrofraction12_FD_59098 | JGI IMG/M metagenome (GOLD analysis project Ga0065711, IMG submission 59098) | Hoatzin crop microbial communities from Cojedes, Venezuela - Epithelial fraction 12 v2 (version 2) | ecosystem: Host-associated > Birds > Digestive system > Esophagus > Crop | place...
AAAAAAAAAAAAAAAAAAAGTAGAAGTGAGAGAAACAAGCCTGTGAACACCAAGCTGAGAGCAGAAGGAGAGAGAGGAGGTGCTCCAGGTACTGGCGTGGATACTCCCCTGCAGACCATGCAGAGCACCACGCTGGAGCTGATAATCCCACTGCACCCTGTGGAGGACTCCATGCTGGAGCAGGTGGATGTGCCCTGAAGGAAGCTGCAGCCTGTGGAGAGGAGTCAGTGCTGGAGCAGTCTTATCCTGAAGGACTGCAGCCTATGTAGACGACCCACGCTGGAGCACGGAAGAAAATAATGAGGAGGAAGGAGCAGCAGAGAGGAGTTGTTATGAACTGACTGCAACCCCCATTCCCTGTCGCATCTGCGCTACTCGATGAAATTTTTCACTTTATCATATTTTTTTTAATCACTTGTTCTGGAGGAGGAGTGAGAGAGCAGCTGGGTAGGTATCTGGCAACCAGCCAAATCAACCCACCACACCTATATTAATATATGAAAGAAGCACATTCAATTTGCCTTAAAGTGTTGGTCTCTGAATAGCTATGGTGTGGTGCAACTACACTTGCGAGAGGAAATACAGCTCCAGAGGATGAGAAACGTGGGCAGCAGAGCACACCTTCTCAGCTAAATTAATTTGAAAACAATAGTCAGTGCTCTTAATTTGGCTATATTTAAGATGTGTGTAGGTGCCTTATGTGTCAAAGTCTTGGAATTACCAGAGACCAGCACATTGTAACTGGAAACCTATTCAAGTTCCTTAATATCTTTACTTAAATATATGAGCAAGCTTGTTTAATTATTGAGTACAAAATCCTTTATGTGCACTTTTAACTCACCAACATTAATAAGCAATAAATGTTTTAATAAATCTCAAGTACTTCTGCAAGTCATAATGTACAATAAATATTTTTGTCTATGACTAGTTTTTGCTGAACAATTTGATTAGCAAATCTTCACTTTAGTTTATAGTTCCTTTTTTTTGTTAAAGACTGAATTTATTTATGTAAGGTCTCAACACAATGCGTACAGTGATTATTAAGTAGTATTACTTTATTATTTTGTAGCTATTTAGCTCATACGTGGCATCTTCATTTAAGACTAACTGTCATACTCTGATTTTGCTTCCTGGTGTTTCATAGATAGTATTTTTAACAGCTGACTGTCTCCGCTATGTCTAATAACTGACAGATTGTCCAAATGTCACTGTTACAATCTATAAGACTCTCTTCAGGTTACTGTGCTTTCCATATCACTATCATCTATGCAAGTGTCCCAGACTGTTTTTCTCATATCTTAAAGCTGGTCACAGGATCCACGCTTTGGCCTTGGAGCTAAAGTTTACACATATCAGCATTTTTCTTTAAGCTTAGAAACATTGAAAAAAAAATGAAAAATGTGGAATAGACACAAGAAAGGTAGTGAACAAGGACATTTCTGCCTATTTCTCATACATCCTTCTGTATTCAGACTTCTTCTCATTCAGACATCTCAATCAGACTTTTACCTCAAAAAATTCCTTTCTTCAGGACTATTTTCTTATTCTTAGGCATTTTATTTCAGTCTACCACCTTTTGTCAAGGTTACATTTTTGCTCCTCCAGGTTGGGTCTGAGACCTTTTGTCCCTGAATTAAAATGGCATTGATTGATTCATATCCATAATGCTTAGGACATTATTTATAATACAATAAAAACAAGGGGTCCGTGCCCTACCCAGAAACCTGACACACTTTTCCGTATGATCTGTCCATACTCACAATGTTCATAAGAAGCCCAAATTTTTTGTCTGAATGAGAAATGTACCAGATACAGGCGGGGGGGCGCTTAATTTAACCTTTTGCTATAAAAGCGGTTACCTGAGGATGGCTGCATGCAACGTATGATGGGAGAAAAGATCCATGTTTCAGAGACCTAATGGATTTGACATAAAAAATTCTAGTGACTGTATGATGCCACAAAGGATGCCTTTGATGAGGTCTGTGTCTATTGAACTGTGGCATAACCCTCTGCAACTGATAATCCCACCGCACCCTGTTGTTTCTGCAACTGGGTAAATCACAATGAAGGAGGAGATTTTCCCTTCCTTAAGCACTTCTACTGGCCCTGAGCAGAATCTGGGTTGTTCTAGTTAGCCAGCCTCTGAAAACACAAAGAGTGAAATTTGTCTCCAGATTCACTTGTCTAAATGTAAGTGTCTACAATATAGGGTTTAAGGCCAGAAACCTCCTGCTGTAGTCACTGGAAACACAGTTCATAGTCAATAGAAACTAGTGAGCACATACTGAAACAAAATACTAAAATGATCTGCTAAAATTACAGCATGTCTAGGCAACTGAGTCTCATCCCTACTCTAAGGTGTCTGATCTAGAGGGGAATCCTTCCAGGAGGATTTGAGTATAAAGAATATTTTTTTCCCTTGCGTTCTCATTTTCATGCATTTCTTCCTAGAATGTAAAAAACAGTACTTGTTCCTGTTAGCAATCTAATTCTAGAAAAGAGGCATCACATTTATAGGCCAGATTGAAATTATACAGAAGTCTAACCACTTCTGTTTAGAAGAACTGAAGAAAAAGGAAACTGAATTGCTGCCTTGCTGCATAGAATACAAGTCATAACTGAGTGTTTTAGAATAAATTCACCCTTCTCTGGGAATCTTGCTGCTGTTTCTTTTTTATGTTCACAGGTTTTGCAGATTTTAAGAATTAGAGCTTGCATAGTCACACCTCCTTTTTCCTTTTTTCTAGGAAAAAAAAATAGTACTGAACTTCCGTAACAAAGAGAAATTAATTGATTCTTTTTTGTTTAAAAATTAAAAAAATTGCCTGAATTACCAAGAAGCAGATTATTCAAGGCATTGGAGTAATAATCGTCAATAGTGTAAGACACAAATATGAAATTAATCTAATTTAAGTCTCTGCACAGGTTGCAATGGGAACTCTCAGGAGATCACACAGTTTGATTTTTTTAAAGAATATAATAAAGACTGGAGACACATGACAGGCAGAGGAACTACTTTTGATTATAAACTACCTTTGAGTATAGAGAATTGTGACATTTATCATGGCAACAATCTGTTTAAAAAGAGATCGAAAGATAAAGTTCTCATGTGATTCACAGTTTTGAAAAAGAAGTAGAATCTCTCATAAGCAGATTAAAAAAGTGTTTAACTTCTTAATTCAGTGAAATAATTCCTTTTTAATACAATGGTCATGAAAGTTTTGCTTTTTTTATAATTTTAACACTTATTTTTCTGTGTTCCAATTCTAAAAAGAGAAACAGATAAAACAGATACCAAGACAGTTTGATAACCAAACACACCATGGGATTCACAGCCATTCCCACATCCTTTTGCACCAGTAACCTTTTTCCCCATTATAGATGACAGAAAAAAGGAATTATTTCTTCTCCTAGCAAATGAGGATTTTTAGAGAACGTGAATTCCATTTTACAGGTCTTATTGTCTGTATTTGCAAGTAGCCCCTCTATTTAATATATTGTAACAAATCATTGGTGATAGTGACAATAAGATTGTAAAGTAAAATGAAAAATATTTAATGCTTTTGGGTGGTAAAAATGAAAGGTTTTTACTGTCACATTAAAGTAACTAACCTGATGATTTTAGGGAATTGTTATTAGAATATTATCATACTTTCAAACTGCATAGAGGTTAGCTTTTTATTTTCTTTCTCTCAAAATAATAAGAAGAGTCAATTTCTACCAAAAAAAAAGCCCTCTTTTTTTATTTAAAAATTTTCATAGAGGCTTTATGTCGGTAGAGTAGAGTAGAGTAGAAATACACTGGAAGAATAAAAATGTCACCAGAATTGGATAGTAAAATCTATCAATCACAGACAGTACAAGAAATCTGACAGCAACAATGGGATACTGCTCTTCCCACCCCGAGATAAAATTATATTAAAATATGGAGTAAAAATACAGAGAAAGCAAAATTCCCAAAGCAAATATTCAGATCTTCACTAATTTTGCCTCTAACCCAGCCTCTCCGAAACATGAATGAGAATTTAAAGATCTATTCACTAGTGGCAGACTTTAAATGTAAAAATCAAAACTGTGAGTTAAAGAAAGATCTCATAGAGATAATAAAATCATACATGAGGCCAACTAGAGACAAAACTGACTCTTCAGAATGTCTTTTTTTCAAAAATATCCTGAGTCTTGGATGTTTATCTGAAGAAAAATCTCATAGTTTTTTGAGGATTAGACATAACTACTTAGAGAAAAGGATTGTTTTAAACATGATTGCTTGAAGAGAACGTATTTTTGTGGGAAGGCTCATGATCATTTTTGTTTTGTAGAAAGGAAAACAATATAAATCATCATTCACTACATTCATGGAAGAACTTGATAGAAAAATAAAGGTGATTTCGATATGGTGATCATCTCAAAAGTCATTAAAAATGTTTTTTTTCAGATCATCAGTACCTTACTATTATAAAAAATTGTGACATTTTTGTTTTGTAGAAAGGAAAACAATATAAATCACCATCCACTACATTCATGGGAGAACTTGATAGAACAGTAAAGGTGATTTCAATACGGTGATCATCTCAAAAGTCATTAAAAATATTTTTATTCAGATCATCAATACCTTACTATTATAAAAAACATTTCAAACAACACATTAAAAAGAAAAACAAATATAGCAGCCTTCCAGTACCTGAAGGGTGTCCACAAGAAAGCTGGAGAGGGACTTTTTACAAGGACATGTAGTAGGAGGACAAGGGGTAATGGCTTTAAACTGAAAGAAGGTAGATTTAGGTTAGCTACAAAAAAAAAAAATTCTTTCCTGTGAGTGTGGTGAGGCCCTGGAATAGGTAGCCCAGAGAAGCTGTGGATGCCCCTCCCTGGAAGTGTTCAAGGCCAGGTTGGATAGGATTTTGAGCTACCTGGTCTAGCTGGAACTGGGTGATCTTTAAGGTCCCTTCCAACCCAAACCATTCTATGATTCTATGATTCTATATTGATTCACTGAAATATAATCAATGAATAACTAGAAATATAAGTAGAATATTACACATTGATTCAAGGAAATAATACATGCCCTAAAAGACTCCAGTTTTCTGACAATTTCAGAATTACTGTGGCATTATAAGGTAATTCCTGTTAAAATATAATTAGAAATTTATAACTCTTACTAAAGTCATTATGTGGTCTCTCTGGAAAATACAAGCTCCTTTGAAGTCAGTGAAACGATGCCCACTGACTTAATGAAGAACTTAATACTAACTCATTTAAAATGTAACATGTATTAGCCTTATTATTTAAAATTAGCTGGACTTTGCATAAACCAGCAGTATATTTTGACCTGGTTTTGTGTAACTCAGATGCACGTGCAAACATAAATGATACATAACTTAATGTAGAGTAGATAAAGAATGTTCATATTTTGTATTAAAAAATGCATAAAGGCGCACTCCCTTTTTTCAGAGTGGGACACAGTATCTTCTTTTATTCCATGAAATCTTCAAAGTTCTTATCTGTTAATGGGATGAAACCAAAACCTTTGTAAAGTTGTTTTAGGACAACAAAGACCTACATTCAGGTCAGACACTAATGAAGTGGTCATTCTGTTTTTCACCCATTTGCTAGCTGAATGACTTTAACCACAGCTTCAGATTATTCAGATTATTATCTCTCTCCAGTTTTTCTAACTCTATCCAAATAACTAAAGTGTCTTTGGACCAGAGACAGACCAACTTATAATAGGTAAAGACAGGGATCAATGTACTTGGGCATAATCTGCTGCTTTTTGAATGGCTAAACTTAACCAATTTTCCACTGGCTCATTTGAGGGGACTGGATTAGTAAGTCACACAACTTCAATGATATCACAAAACACATTGATAATGTTCTCATATGCTAATATTAATTAGGAGGCTAGGGGTATCCCACCCTTCCTTCTCACAGGAAGACTATCATAATCTGAGCTCTTCTCTCGTTCCCATGTCCTGTGGGGAACTGGAAATCTTTTAAAGAGAAAGATTTATTGTAATCAATAAATTCCTGTGGAAAATTTACATTTCAATGAATCAGTATTTTCTTTCTGCAAGAAGATATATATTATCAACACATATGAAGTTCAAAGATTCTTCTGTATGCATGATCAAGTGTTGGCACGGAAATACATGACGATATGAATCATTGAAACATGAACAAAGCCGCAACGATACATAAGTTCTAATGACTTCCACAAAATAATTTTCTTGTGGATTCCTATGTATAGACCTTCACCAGCCTATGAAGTTTGCACAGGTAAAGTTGCTGGATGTATAATGATATGAAGCAGTGAGAGAAAAAACAAAGTAATTCCATATGAAGTACCATGTAAAACCTGAGAAAACATATAAGACAACTTCCTTGTATATTACTTTGCAAAAAGGTGTGACTTGCATATTCAAATCATGTATTGGAAAAAACACATGTTGAAATTTCAATTTTTTAGTTGTTTCCTGTTTAAAAAGTATCATCTCTCTCTCTTGAATGCAATCTTTTTTTAGGAGTCAACATCTGTACTTCTTGAGGGATGAATTTATCCTGAGTAATGGATTAAAGCTGTACTGTCAAATTGGATCATTAATTCAAAAACAAATAAGGGGAAGGTTTGCCTAAAATTTGCAGAGGGAATTCACACAGAGGCAGAAATAAAGTCAGCTAATATAAAATTTTGTACTTTTCAACAGTGTATTGCATGTTATTAAGATGTTACACTCAACAGGAAGATTGTTATAACAGCCTACCACAAACACAAACAAAGAAGCACAATTACTCTTTAAAGGTTTTAACCTATCAAAAAGCATTTAATGAGGATACTCACTGGTCTAAAACACAGCATATGAGAGCAGTGTAATTATTACAAATTACTTGCATTAATAACATGAGGTTATATTTTAATGCGAATTAACTTATAATAAAGCAACTAATTCTAAAGTTACCAGAAAACTGGAGTCTTTTACTGCATGTATTATTTATTTGAACCAAGATTTAAATATTCACACTCACATTTACCAGTAAAGAAACAAATTTTCCAGCAAAGTATCAATTTATATTGCTTTCCTATTCATGCTTTTATATTTCCTGAGGAAAAGGAATAAAATAATAGACATTATAGTTATTTATTTGACTGGAGAATGGCCTAAATGCTTTCTTATTTCCACAGCAGTAGAAGGAAAGTAGCTATTGCCAGTCTTACAAAAGTGACAGTGTACAGCACCTGCCTGTTGAACAAATTCAAACTTATTATTTCTCAGTTTTTAGCAACTTTCCAAAAGAAACTACTGCCTATGACTTTATGCCTCCTGAAGTTGAAGACAGAGGACTTACTTTGCTATGTCCTTTTATGACCTGGATTCTCCTGTAAAAATTAAAATTTTCAGGAGCATCTTTTTTGAATAATCAGAGAAATACAGAATACGATATTGTGTGGTCAAGGTATAATCCACAAAGTTGTGTATCACCTGAACTGCCTTTAAACTAATTAGCTACACATAGGAATAAAGTTGGCATCCTGGAGGAGATGGCCACTTTGTGTGGTACTGGAGTAATAAAAGGGTAATTTACTAGCCTGGAGAATACTGGGATTCCAATTAACGGGGCAGGAAGGAAAGATCTCTCATCTCCATGGGTTCGTTCACTTCCATCTAACTTTTCCTTCTCCCTAGCAGGGGGGTCCTTCAAGGTGTTTCCTTGGACAAAGAGGGGAAAATAACCCAAATTCTTCTGACTGGTCTTCAAGGTATGTAGACACTTTTGAGCTTCTTGAACCAACAAGTTATAAAGTAAGTGAAGAAGTAATATGCCGTACGCTTGTTTCACCTAATTTTGGGCCAAAAAGCACAGCAGCAATCACAGAGGAACCAGAAAGCTAATTAAAGATACAGTCCTTGCTCAGACAGACATGATGGTTAATAACATGTCAAGCCTCCCATTGCAGGCTATAAACTTGATTCTGAAAGGTACTCCAATGACATAGTGGATAAAAACACCTTCTACGCGAAACCATGTTTTTGTCTGAAATTAGTGCAAAAGTCACAGTGGGTGCTACAATGGGGCAAGGCACTCTCTTGTCACATTTCAAAATGGGATGAATTATTCTGTAGGATCCTTCATTTCCTGCTCTCCCTCCACGATCATCTTTCAGACATGTTCTCTCAAAGACAGACCACCATCACTAGACAGACTTATGAGACAGGGAATACACACAGTCTATTTCTGGACAATTTTGCAAGGTTAAAAAAAATCTGCATTATATTCCATTAAAATACATCATGCATCATCATTAAACGTCAGTTCTTCTGGCTAAACAAGAAATGGTTAATCCATTCCACAAAACACTGTGTAAAATCTGAGTATAAAAGCAAGAATTAAAAGTTAGGGCAATATTTAGACAAAATTTGAGGTTCACAGCAAGAACTTTTTCTTTTAGTTCTTTTTTGGTAGAATTGAGGCATCCTGAACCGAGTGAACATATAAAGAGTGAAGTCGTGTAGTCCTTCCAAAGACACCTGAGCAAGAACACTTTGCATTAACAATGGGGGATTAAGAAGAATATTGTTGTGTGTAAAGAAAATAGAACCTTAAATCCTACTTAGGGTTCTCTTCCTTTACTGAGGTAATACAGAATTCAGATGAGAGTTTAAAACAATATAACAGACAACAAATATCATAAAGGAGGTCTTTTTGTGTTTACTATCTGGCGCATTCCACCTGTCTTCTTAAGTCTTTGAATCCTGAGACACTCACAGACAGCAGAAATCTAATGGGAAACCCTTCACATTGCTTCCACTATGGTGTGGACCCCAGTGCTTTACTTTTGGAGCTGAAGATGGTGAATGGCATAGAAATAGCTGAAGAGGTTTCCCAGAGCACACAGGAACAGATTAACTGTGTTACTTCTTACCATGTTGACAATTTATAAGACTGAAAGTACAACTTTCAGAGTTGTTTACTTATTAGTCTTTGTCTTCTTTGTTTAATTAGACAATAAATGACTAAGCAAAAGGGCTGTGAACTGTGCTAGAGACTAGTTTTGGACCATATTTATATTACTTTAATATGATTTACTTTCTGAGACGAAGATAGTGGCCTTCCAGTGCACTGGGATAAAGGTGTGTCAATAACAAGCCTATTGTTAAATGGCTGTGGTAGAAGCGTTGAAATATGTTGAAGTAAATCAGCAGATCCAGACTGGATTTTTCAAATACAAAACCCCCCAACATATTTTGAGGGAATATCAGTTCATTAAAGAAATTATTATTATTCATTTGAATGTTTAGTCTATTTTATTTGTATACATATATTTTAAAGTTTGTTTCCTAATGAGTTAAAATAGAGATTAAGACTGCTTAAAGATTAAGTTGTATAATTTTTTTAAGATGTTTAAAAGTAATCCAGGGCTCTTCATTTAGCATTTGACAGTCTGTGTGGTTGTATATCACCTCCACTTCAGACCGTGAATCCTCATTCTTCATATTCAACTCCTTCAGTGAATCTCTCTCAATCTGTCTTGTGATGATTCATTTAAGTCCTATGTGCCTAATAGCAGATGGTTTTTTATAATAAACACAGTTCAAGATAAATTCACTCTTTATGTCACATTTAGATTTTCTGCCTAAAACAGTCTTTTCCTCTTCTTGTGTCCCAGTCAAGTACTTTGAATGACCATTACCTGAGTGCAACCATGTGTTATAGCATAGCTAAGATTTGTACTCAGACTAGTTAATTTGTTCAGTGAACAGTAACAGTTCAATCCAGCACATTTAGGGTGGGAAAGGCTGATGAAGTAACAGAGAGAAGCAGCTACACAAATGAGCGATACCATGATCACTGTTGCAATTGCACTTTCTTCCAATTCCACCTGTTCATGTGAATTGGTATGACTGAATTGATATTACTCTTCTAATTTGGGAAAAGATTGTGCCCTGACTTGCGTAGGCCTGTCAGTGGTGAGAAGCGAGATGGAGAAGTCTCTACAGAATTTGTACATTTTCAGGTTGTCCTGGGTTTGGCCAGAACAGGGTTAATTTTCACCGGAATCCAGGAAGGGGCACAGCCGGCGGGTGGGGGCTGACCCCACCTGGCCATACAGAGCCCGGTATTCCATGCCATGTGACGTCACGCTGGGTTCCGGTGGGGGGGGCGGTGCGGCGGGAAGGCTCTCGCGGCTTGGGCGGGCGCAGCGCCGGTCCGGTTTCGGGAGAGCGGCTGTTGTACGGTTCGTGGTTGTGT
>Ga0065711_1051758_pt1 | contig 10248 bp, 19 predicted proteins | sample Hoacrofraction12_FD_59098 | JGI IMG/M metagenome (GOLD analysis project Ga0065711, IMG submission 59098) | Hoatzin crop microbial communities from Cojedes, Venezuela - Epithelial fraction 12 v2 (version 2) | ecosystem: Host-associated > Birds > Digestive system > Esophagus > Crop | place...
GCTCCGTCACCCTCAGAGGGAAGAAGTTCTTCCTCATGTTCAGACGGAACTTCCTCTGCTTCAGTTTGTGCCCGTTGCCCCTTGTCCTGTCACTGGGCACCGCTGAAAAGAGTCTGGCCCTGTCCTCCTGACACCCACCCTTCAGATATTTGTAGGCATTTCTAAGATCCCCTCTCAGCCTTCTCTTGTCCAGGCTGAACAAACCCAGATCCCTCAGCCTTTCCTTGTAGGAGAGATACCCCAGTCCCCTCATCATCCTCGTAGCCCTCCGCTGGACTCTCTCCAGTAGCTCCTCATCTTTCTTGAACTGGGCAGCCCAGACCTGGACACAGCACTGCAGATGGGGCCTCACCAGGGAAGGAGAACCTCCCTCATCCTGCTGGCCACACTCTGCTTAATGCACCCCAGGATCCCATTGGCCTTCTTGGCAAGGCCAAGAACTCATTGCCGTTTATCAGCAGGCTCACCAGCATCGTTGGAAAGGCTCCTGGGGACTTACCAGGCACTGCAAAACTGTAGAGAAATGATCCATTTCTTTTATCATTTGTGACCCTTGGTGATTTGGGGGATTTTGTTTGTTTTCTTTTGTCTTGTCTCATCACAAACGGATTATCTGATGCGGCGGCTGGGTGAAGGGCTGCAGGAGAGCCGTCCAGCAGCTCCCACATCACAGGAGATGGATCAGGATGCTGCTTCTAGTTATGGCATCTCCAGAAACCAAACACCCACATACAGTAGGGCCAAACGGAAGGATTCATTTATAGCCTCCGGGGCATCAAGTAAATGGTGACTGGTGTGGCTTTATAAGGCTCACAAGAACTGATGCAATGCAACCATACACGGGTTTGCCAGCTAGGCCATATACGCCTTTTCTAGGAGTGCTGATTCACCGTGCAGCAAGAACAAGATTACTGTAGTGAAATAAGGAACCAGTAACATCAGAAGATGGATACCTGCACTGCCGAAGGACCATAGCAAGCCTTCCAATGAACTGAATGTGATCATCAGGTGTTTTCAGCCTGTCCTGGCCCTCAGACAGACAAACTGACAGTGGTCCAAACCTTCACCCCAGTTTGTCCGGCACACTTCAATAGCTGGTATAAATGGTCACAGGCATTGTGTAGTCTGAGATAGCCTCACATGTCTGGTGGCCAAGGAGGTTTGACCATCCCCTCTGCTGTGCCCCAATGCAGAAGCCCCAGGGTTCCGTGTCCTGGATGCTGCGGGGTCGGGAGGTGGCACCAAACTGCAGGGTGGGCTTCAGCTACTCCTACAGCCCTGAGTTTTAAAGACTTTGGGTAACAAAGAACATTCCACAACCCCTCAGAGGCGGCTCTGGAGATTTTTTGCTGAGTGTGACCTCCAGCTGCAGGATCCCACAGCCCCCTTGTGTCTCTGAGAACAGCCTACCTGCCACAAAGATGCTCAGCACAGTAATACTTGTGAGCTCAACCTTCTTCCTGTGTTTCCTCCAGGTGAGTTGGTTTGGAAAAACGACCAGCTGGGTTCCCAGGTGGAATTTCTGAGACTGGAAGTGAAACAACTCACCAGCCTTCAGGAAACCGGGGCTCTTCTGCAGGACAGCCAGAGGCACAGGTCGGTCCCAGGTCACGGCAGGAGGTGGTACCCGCATCCCAGCAGGACTCCTCCGGCCCAAAGCCATGCACGCTGTTTCTAATACCCCTGCACCGGTGGCAAACGGATGAATTCGGGGCTTTGACACATGAGCCAGCTATTTCGGTGATCATTAGCGCACACCGGACACTTCGGAAGGCTGGAACTTGTTACAGACTTTCAAGCCAAGATATGAAAATGCCAATTTTGTGAGCGGAAAGTCAGGAATATGCTGGGTCTGATGAAACTGCTTTTTTTAGAAAAACTATCTCAGGTCAAAACAAGAGAGAGGAGACTGCCTTTTGCAATCACAGCCCTCCACCTATGTGCTTCCAGCTGCCTTAGCACACGCTGCCAATCTCTTTGAAAGGTTGCTATCAGTTATTAACCACTGTAAGCCTGCCATGGATGAAATCTTAAAATTAATCATAGCTGCAGTTGTAGTCATCTTGAAATACAGAGCTCTAAGCTATAAACTCGCAGCTCTGGATATGTACTTTTCAAAATGTCATTTTGAATAAATGAAAATCGTTGTATCGGGTTTGGAAAAATCTTTATAATTATGGCAGGTTCACTCTCCTGAATGCATGCTCACCACAATTTTTTTCTGTGACAGTCTTGCCTGGGGTTTTAGCGTCCACAAACAGCCTCCTACTGCAGCAGTCGAGCGAAGAGAGCAGCCACACCGTTCACAAAACACCTCGTCCGGCTGGAAAAGGCACCAGGCGTGAGACATCATCCCCACTAGAAAGAACTGGACCAGTACCACCAGTGCACGGCTCTAGCCAGTCCTGCAGTTCCTCCTGCGAGGACAGGCTGAGGGAGTCGGGGCTGTTCAGCCTGGAGAAGAGAAGGCTCTGGAGTGACCCTAGAGCAGCTGCCAGTGCCTGAAGGGGCCTATAGAAAGGATGGAGAGGGGCTTCTCACAAGGGTGTGTAGTGATAGGACAAGGGGGAACGGCTCTAAGCTAAAAGAGGGCAGATTTAGATTAGATATTAGGAAGAAATTCTTCCCCATGAGGGTGGTGAAACACTGGTACAGGCTGCCCAGAGAAGCTGTGGCTGCCCCCTCCCTGGCAGTGCTCAAGGCCAGGTTGGATGGAGCTCTGAGCAGCCTGGGTTGGTGGAAGATGTCCCTGCTGATGGCAGGGGGGTTGGAACCAGATGATCTTCAAGGTCCCTTCCAACCCAAACCATTCTATCATTCTATGATTTTATGATTCAGAGCAATCGTGCCATTGTCGTCTGTGCAGGGAACAGAACAGCCCTCAAATACAGATTGTGTTCAGTTTTGTCTTCTATAACATCTCATGCTGCTTTTAAAGCTGGTGAATCTAATCCTCGGGGTTTTTCTGATTTCTCTGCATCTTGCTGCTCCCATCTTTCCCTATGTTCTTACCCTTCTGCTGCAGTTATTATATTGACAGAAAGTGGGGATGACTCCCGCATAATAACATTTTATCTGAAACCATGCCACGCTGGGAAGATGGCCATTTAGTTAATCGAGTTCCCTCTAACATGGTACTGAATCAATATTCCAGCAGAGCTCTGGCAACACGTAGCTGGCAATGGAGCATCACATGTAACACTGGTGGTCAAACCACTGTCTCGGGGCACTGACTGCAAAGGATTGGAAATTCTGCTCCTGGGCTTACGTGCGCGCCTCTGAGTGAGCGCCTGACCCACCAGGATACCACCCACTCTCCGAATCCTCCCCGAGCACCACTTACAGTCCAGCCTGCGCGTGTCAGAAAACGTTGTCCGTCAGACTAGCAGTGAAATGGAAAAGCGCCGAGGGAGGCAGCGCAGGTACGGCGTGGTGGGGAAGCTGTTTCGCCTGGCCTGAGCCCAAGGACTGCACTGCACCAGCGCGACACGCTCCGTGGAGGGACGCTCGCTGAGGGAGCCGACTTTCGGAGCAGCACCAGCTATGAGCTCTGCCTGGTGCTCCTACACAGGGACGGAGAGGGTCAGACCTTGCTGGGCTGATTGGCATCCACTGTCTCACTCTTCTAGGAAGGAATCGATGTCCGTGAGGAACAGAATGGTCAGTCCTCACCAGCACCTCTGGTCAAACCACTCGTCCCAGAGAAACCTCTCAGGGGAGCCAGATCCCTCGTCCCAGGCACACAGCTTGCTGGCGAAATGTGAAGCACATCCAGCCATGCCCCCAGATGATTTTAGAAACTCTCTAGGGAAGCAGTTTTACAGTTGAGTTCACCATAACCACTCAGCTGAGCCTTCAGAGCTGCACGTCTCATGGGCGAGCTGGGACATCAGCCTGCAAGGGGGTCTGGGTTGGTCCAAACCGGTGGAGCGGGTGAGGATTCATGGTGGCAGGGCTGGGGCAGGACTGGCTGGAGAGCGGCCAAGGGGAAGAAACAAATGGGAAGGAGAAAAAAGCTCCATGTCTGGGGCTTGGATCAATGCAAACAACATAAATACTGGCTGAGACACCTTCCGCCCGCTGGCTCCTCCGCTGCGAGGGAATTACGCGCTGGCTGCAAAATGTCTCTCTCAAGCTGGTGTGGAGCCAACCTCAGAGCAGACGCGTGGCCAGAGCAAATTCACTAGCGCAGGGGAAATGGCTGCAAGCCCTTTTGTGTGGGCCGTGTTGCTTTTCATCACAGAAAGTAGTCCTGTAACTCATATCTCAAGGTCTCTGCTGTCTCAGCAGCCTGCGACACCGCTTCAAGCTTCACTGGCGGAACGGACGGAGCTGCTGGTGCCATGGAAGGTCCGTCACCTTATGGTCTTCTCGAAGGCAGAGACCCCAATTTGGCCTCTCCTTGTCTGTGCCCACTGTCCTGAGGACCTCTGCTTTCCTGCCCACATTAGTAACCAAGACTGATGTTTGAAGGCCATATTCCTTGTACTTATCTCCCTGCGAGGCCGTGTCACCACCTGGCTTCAGTGATGGGTCCATAATGCAGATCACGGCTGCGGTACCTCACCTGCTTTTTCTAAAGGGCCTCCACACCCTTTTGCAGGGAAGAACAGGGCGAGCCTTGTACACACTTATGCAGCCCACAGCTCCCCAGAGATCACTACTCCGGTCTTTAGAAAGTTTTCCATTTTTTGGTGAAGACCCACATCAACATCTCATCGTTCCCAGGAAGCTGTTCCCATCACTTCAGGACAACTGACTTCTTTTTGGGTTGGTCTTAGGCACTTTGCAGCCACTAGACCCTGTTGGGTCTTTGTTGGTGCTAAGTCTCCTGGGGCTGGTTTGGCAGGACCGAGATACCAGACTAGACAGTGCCAACCAGCCTGGGCAGAGTGGTCTGGCCACTGCCACCCTCACCACTCAGCCCTGTCACCACATAGGGATCCGCACGTGCTGGAGCTGCCTCCTTGGGAACAAAGAGAAGGTTGGAGGAGGAAAGTCCCTTGGAAGCTGTGAAGCAAGTGGTGGAGAGCTTGAAGAGGAGGCCGGGGTGGGTAAGGAGCACACTCAGGCTGGGCGGTTTGGCAGTGTGTGGGAACAGCCAGCCACAGCGTGACCTCTGCCATGGGGGCTTCGCAGGCTGCCGAGGAGCTAATTCTGCTGAGGATTCCAAGCAGGATGCAGCCGCCTGATGGCAAGGCTGGCCATCCAGGGGAGGTCCTGCAGTCCCTGCCCTGGCTGCTGCGTCACCTGAGCCACAGCAGCTCAGCTCCCTTTGCTTCTAGATCAACTTACGGAGGTAACTCCACATGAGGACCCACGTGCTCTCCTTGCTGGCTCGCAAACTGTGGGCATTCAGCGGTGCTCGGTGGACAGCCGAGCTACAGAGGCCCCCAGCCTCAGCAGTGGGGTGAGCGGCTGGGGGAGGAAAGACTGCTGCTCCCGAATGCCACGCTCTGCTGCTGCACCTGGGGATGCCAGAGCTGCTGTGCTTGCCACACACAAGCTTAAAGCCAGGCAGAAATTCCCTTCCCGGTCTTGATTTCCCCATATCAAAAGCGTGTCAGCACCCACAACTCCCCTCCAGAGCCGCCCTGACACAGGTACCCCCCCCTGCTCCACCGCCGGGTCCTGACCAGAGCCATGCACGGGCAGGGGATGAGTCATAGAATCACAGAATGGTTTGGGTTGGAAGGGACCTTAAAGATCATCTGGTTCCAAACCCCCCTGCCATGAGCAGGGACCCCTTCCACCAGACCAGGGTGCTCAGAGCTCCATCCAACCTGGCCTTGGACACTGCCAGGGAGGGGGCAGCCACAGCTTCTCTGGGCAACTTGGGCCAGTGTTTCACCACCCTCATGGTGAAGAATTTCCCAGGAGGCCTGGCCTGCTCTCCTTGTCACAACATGCTCCTCCTGCGCACAGCCTCCAAGCCCGCACAAGGACAGGCAGCAGCTCCGCAGCCCACGAGGCCGTGCAGAACAGCCTTGCCCTGGGCATTGGGCACCTCGTTTTTGTGGCTGGGCAATGGAGTCAGGAAAGGGTTAAAGCCCTCCCCAACAACAAGTCTTCGTGGGAGGAACACTGGATCTCAGGAAGCGCATTCAGAGGCACAGCCAGCAACCACTTCCCTCCGACCCGCCCAAAGGAGGGATAAGAACCCCCCAGCCCTCACCCCCAGCCTGCCGCTGGTAGACACTTACTGCTAGACCGTCACTGGCAGACCCTCACTGGGCGTGAGGCTGAAGCCAGCCCAGAAGAAGACAACCTCTTCCTTCTCCCGTGTTCTATAAAGCAGGTGGCTAGGATGCAGAAGGCTTTGAGCTGGCAGGAAGCGAGCCCTCCCAAGCCACACGCGTGCCCCCAGCACATCCCTCGTGGCGTGGGCAGTGCCAGCGCCATGGCCGAGCTGCCTGCCGAATAACCCCTGTGGTTTCCGTGCGGAGCCCAGCTCCAGGCAGCCGACCATGGAGGTGGGTATCAAGCTGGAAAGCCTGGCACTGCCACTCAAGCCGGCTCTGCCCGTGCCTGGGATCAGCGTGGCAGCTCAGATGCACTCAAGCATCCCATTCCGGAGCCGCCATCCCATCCCAGAGCCCAGCCTGTTCCCAGGGATCGTTACCAGGAGCTCGTGTGTTTGGTTGCAAACAGAGCAGGAGCGGGAGCCAGGCGCTCGTGTTTGTGTGCCTGCAGTTGCTCAGGCAACTCGGGGCCAGCCAGGAGCTGCCAAAACCGCCGCGGCCAGGGCTGAGCCCACGGCACGGCTACCCCAGGGCAGCAAGGCCAGTCGAGCCTCCCACCGCCCGGCCGGGCGAGCGGGCAGAGGGTGTCTTGCTGCTCGGTCCCGCTGAACACAACCAGACCGGGGGCGTCAGTGCGGACGGGGTTTTATTGCAGAGCCAGGTTACAGCGCGGGTCTGCAGCATCCTTTGGCTTGGGCTTCACGAAGGCAGCGGGCGGCCATGGGGGTTCGAGTCAGAGACCCTTGCTGGCGGCCGGGCAACACCAAGCTCTCCCGGGGAGCATCCCGGGGCTGGGCAGTGCTGGCACGAACGGCAAGCGGCAAAGCCGGGCAGCCCCGTGGTGAGGGCACCGGTGGGGAAGGAGGGAGGCGGCTGTGGTGGAACTGATGCGGCGTGAAGGCAGGTCCCCAGGAGGTCTGCGGGAAAGGCAGGCTGCGGTCCCCGGTGGGGCTGGCAGGGAGGGTGCCCCGAAAGCCAGGGCTGAGGTAGGGGAGGTCTGGGTGCCGGCGGGGCAGGGAGACCTGAGGAGCAGTGCTGTTAGTACGGCGGGAGCTGCTGGGGGTGACAGCACAGGGGGGGACAGGATGGGGTCACAGCACAGGGACGGACAGAACGCTGGGGCAGAGCACGCGGCCCGACAACTTCCCAACCACATCAGCGCCGGGCGGCCGGCATCCCGCCAGCCTGGGGCTGGCCCCAGCGCAGCCTCCCGGGCCCCACGCCACGTGGGCACATCCCAAGGCCGACGTGAGCACCGGCCCCATGGCCGACCCGCAGGGACCGGGGCGGTGGGCGCCATGGGCACCCATCCCTACTTTTTCACTTTGGCGTCGTAGGTGCCCGCGTTCTTGTAGGCACTGACGTAGCCGCTGGTGTCCACGATGTTCTCCCGACCGCTCTTGCCCTTGCCCTTGCCGCTCTCGTCGAAGCGCTCCTTGTGAGAGCCCGTGTACTTGGAGGTGTCCGTCAGCCTCTCCACGGCCCCCACCGTCTTGGCTTTCTGCCATGGGGAGATGGGACACAGGGGTCAAGAACGTGCCCCATATCCTCTTCATCCCCTGCCCCACGCAGGCTCCTGTCACCCACTGAGGACCCTGCCATGCCCCCCGTGTGCAATCCCCAGCCCACCCAGATCCATGAGGTCCCCCAGAAAGTGTCTCTGCTCTGCTGCAGGCAGAGCTCCTTCCCCCCCTCCTGCTCCCAGGCACTCTCCACTCACCGTGACGCCCACATTCATCGGCTCCTTTCCCGCCACCAGCTGGCAGATGGCTTCGTACGCCTCCTCCTTGCTCTTGTCCTTAAATCTCTTGGTGGCCAGCTCCTCCAGCGCCTTCTTGAACTCCTCGTAGTTGATGACGCGGGCTGTCTTCCCTCTGCAAGCACAAACCCCAGGCTGCCATCATCACGTCCTCGGGCTGCGCCTCCAGACAGAGCTGCAGCGGGACAAGCTGCATCAGGGAGAGCCCGGCTTTGTCCTCCAGCAGCCTCAGGCCCCTCGCCCACCTCTGAAGCGCAGCTACGGCCAGGGTAATCCTGGCTACAGGGGCCAGGCTGGGCACAGCCTGTGCTGAGCTCCACGAGCTCTTCAGCCAGGTGCTGTTACAGTCCCTGGTGCCAAAAACCTCACCCCTGCATGGAAATGCCCTGGGACTCGGGGGCCGGTGGCCGGAGGGGTCACGCATCCATCCCCACTGCTCCCAGCCTGCCTGGGATGCCAAGCACCCTCTCTCCTCTGGCAGGCAACAGTCCCTTCTCCGGCCAAATTCGGAAGGATAAGCACAGCGCATCTCTCGGCCAAGCGCTCAGTGTCCGTCTCCAGGGCAGCACAGTCACCCACTCTCTGATGCCCTGAAAACCTCCCGGCGCTCAGACCCTCCTGGCCCCATCAAGGAACAAAGGGATGCCCAGACAGAGGGTGCAGCGGGAGCAGGCTCCCCACCCATCCTTGCTCCCGCAGCCTGGTGCAGAGCATTGGGTGCCGCCATGCGCTCGGGGACCCCAAAAGCAGCCCCAGGTGTCTTCAGCCCTGCAGCTGCCCCTGTGACCTCTGAGGAGCAAAGACCAGAGCCCACACCAAGCTCAGGTGTGGGCTGGCCAGGCCCAGAGATGAGCCACGCCACGTCACACTGGACAGCCCTGAGCACCCACCCTCCTCCACTCCCTTCTCGCTAGATGGGAACCTGGCACAACTGGCCAGGCCCACCCCGACACCTGGGAGCAGGAGCAGGGGAACAGCCTCTGCACCAAAACCTGAGCCTCCCCCCCCCCCCCCAGATTCGGATTAATCCATAGTTCGGTGTTGCAAACGCAGCCACACAAACTCCCTGTCGGCAGGACGCCGTGGAGCAGGACACGCTGCCCCGTGACAGAGGGGCCGTCAACAGCTGGGGTACCGCGCCTCGCCGGGGACCATCGCACCCAGGCACCGCTGCCCTGCCCGCACCCCACGAGCACCCACAGCCTCCGAGCAGCCAGAGGCCCCGAGAAGCCGAGTCACTTACTTCACCTTGGAGAAGACGATGTCCACGTCAGTGCCGGTGACGCTTTTGCCGTCGGTGACTTTGCAGTCCTTGCACAGCTTGGCCCAGTTCTTCCCGTTCATTTCTTGCCCCGTAGCCTTGGTGTCGCCGTAGATGGCGAATTTGCGGAAGCTCTCTTCCAGGGACGCCATCTCGGTGCTGCCGGCCATGGGGCTGCGGGACGCAGGGTAGAGGGGCCCGTTACTGCTCAGGTTCCGGCTGGCAGCGGCGGCAGAGCTCAGCAGGTCTGCGAGGGCAGGAGGAGGACGGCTGGCGAGGGCGGAAGGACGCGGCAGGAGCGGGGCGTTGGCAGAGCCTGCACACGTGGGGTGGGAGCCGGCGGCGGTCTCGGACGAGCGCCGAGGCCGACGGCCGAGAGGTGTCTTGGAGGATGGGGGGTCCCAACCGAGAGCCGTCAGCGGTGAGGCTGTGGTTCCCGGGGCCGGCGAGGAGTGAGCGCATCAACCCAGCCCCTCGGGACCACTCTCGGGGAATGACGCAATGCGGCCGCCTTCCTCCCGCTCGCCGACCATGAGAAACGGCACCGCCGCCTGCCTCCAGCCCCACCTCTCCCCTGCCCGCCGGCTCTGCCAACGGCCGTGTCCCCCGGCGTGGGGCTGCCGGCCCCCCAGCTCTGCGACCTGACCCCCCAAGGGCCGGGCCGAACGCGGTGCCTCGCAGCCACCGGGCCTCTGCGCCCCGGCACAGCGCTGGGGTCACCGTCCCACCCCGGCTCCCCGCCGGCCGTCGCCTCGCCGGCCTCGCCCTGCCGGCTCAGCATCCCTCGCCATGCACCGGACCCCCACGGCACCTCCTTAGGGCCGGGGTGAGCGGGGTCCCCAAGTGCGGCCCCGGTACCCCGAGGGGCAGAGCGGGGCCCGGGACTGGGGGTTGGGGGTCCGGGGGGGCCTTGGGGAGGGCCGGAGAGCGGGCACGAAGGAGCAGCGGGCTCGGCTGCTGCGCCTCCGGCCTCCGCGTTGCCTGGC
>Ga0065711_1051759_pt1 | contig 10247 bp, 9 predicted proteins | sample Hoacrofraction12_FD_59098 | JGI IMG/M metagenome (GOLD analysis project Ga0065711, IMG submission 59098) | Hoatzin crop microbial communities from Cojedes, Venezuela - Epithelial fraction 12 v2 (version 2) | ecosystem: Host-associated > Birds > Digestive system > Esophagus > Crop | place...
CCCTTTTTTTTTTACTGGACTTTATTTTTCTACCCATCCGCCATTCAGGGAATTCCTCAAGCTGTACTTCCCCCATTACCAAAGAGGCCTGCGCTTGAAAAAACCAATGGTGCCACCGCGGTCTTTAACACTGGTATTTTCCAATACCAGCAAGCTCTCGCCAACATGCAGCTGCAGCAGCATACAGCCTTTCTCCCACCAGGTAAGTGCTGCTCGCGGGCCTTTTCCTGGGGAGGGAGAAGGGGGAATTCTGGAAAAAACAGGCGAGGAGATAGCCGTGTGTTCCTGACGGCGAGTGTGTGTCGGTGCTTGCGCGGCGGGCACCGGTGCCGGGACGGCTGCTGCCAGGCGCGGGCGGCCTCGGAGAGCCGCGGGCAGAGGAGCTCTGGCTGCAGGAGGGCTGGCTGCTCTCTGCTGCGCTCGGGAGCTGGGTGGGTGTTTTCCGGTCTGATGTGAAAATCAGCGTCATGCTCTGTCATCCCAAAGCAGAATCTGAAATCTCTCTTGTTCCTCTTCCCCTCGATTAACTGCTCTCCGTTACACATCTCTTAAGCTGTCGTGTTTGTTCCTCTTTGCTGTAAGACCCCTTTGCCTTCGTGTGCTTAGCAGCGGTTGCTCGGAGTCACACACCTGAAGGTTTTGATTCGAATTGAGGTGCAGTGACTGTGACAGGCACAGGCAGGCAGCCTCGCAGGTAGGCTAATCCTGAAGCCACGCAAGAAATCAAGGTTCAGGCCTCAGCGCTGATTTTGGGCTACACAGATCCGAGGTGCGCTTGTTCTTACTGGAGAGCCATCAGACCTACCCTTGGCCTCGTGCAGTTGCTGAGGAATTGGTGCCCGTGCTGTTTGCAGAAGCAGAAGTCCCTGCAGGGGGCAAGGGATGGGACCTAAAGCTGGAATACAGGGTTTGGTTCTGCAGGCAGCGCTTTGTGAAAAATGATGTATCTCGTATGTCAGGTGACTTGATGGCTGTATTAACGCAGCTGAGTTAGTTTTTTGCGTTCGGACCCACATTAAAACAGCACTGTCATTGTAGGGGTGTGCAGAGGGCGTCTGGGAGGTCTGCACTGAGAAGGCTGGCAGGAGTCTGTGAGGGCAGCCCTTCGTAACGAGGCTAGTGGAGGGGAGGGGAGAAACGAAAATACAGCTATTGAAGTTTTACCCCAGAAATCTAAGGATTTTATCCTAAACATTTTTGGCAAGTATGTTCCCAGGAATTCAGTGTAATGCCTTTTACCACTCTTTCTTGATCTGGCATACAACCAACCGGTAACTTAAATGGCACAAAAATCAAGTTGCTTGATGTAGTACACTGTAATAACTTACCTAGGTTCCAAAACTGCGTTGCAACCACTAGAATACATTCATAAAAGCTTATTGCAAAGCTTGTTGGAGCCAATAGAAAGTCTCTGATGGAGTAAGCTTTAGGTCAGGTCTCCAGCCCACTGAAATGTCTACAGAAACGCTTGTGCAGTCGCAGTCCTGCCTGTAGATACGAAACAGGTTCGCAGGTTTGTGTTGGCAAAGCCAAACTCATGCAGTGCGTAAACCACGCCACTGTCCAGCTGCCGCCAAATCTGCGAGGGGCTGGAGGATTTCTGGGGGCCCTCGAGCTGCTCCGAATCGCACCCTTTGAGCTCGTGCAGACGTCACTGACTGGGGCCTTCGGTGTTGGTGCTCCCACCCAGCTCTTCCTCCAGCAAACCGGTACTGAAACCTCCAGGAGTTTGCGCAGTGGCTCTTGATGCTTCATTTGCCCACTGGAGTTTAGTATACATTAAACAAGAAGAGTAAAGGATTTTTGAGCATGAGCCACTATAAATTCTCTTTTCATATTTTTCAGATAGCAGCAGTTTGAGCTTTCCAGTAATCCAGTACTTTTCTGAAAGTTTCAAAATTTTGTTTGCCACCTTGCCCTTCTTAGTTTTCCCCACTGAAAATTAACGAGCAGCAGTCCTGTTTGTGCACAGTTGTCTGGACGCAGAGCTGCTCTGCCAGTCCCTGTGAGCGCAGGGGAGAGCGCAGAGCTGGGTGGGCTCAGCTCCGCTGCCATGGGGCAGAGGCAGGCTGATGCAGTGGGGTCTGAGTTAAAGCGGCGTTTTTCAGGTGGAGACACCCGAAGCGTGTTACTCATGTGTGTGCTTAGTTGCTTCAGCTGCAGTTTATGAAACTGCAGCAGGTCTGGAGGGCTGGATGGTGGCAGAACCTCCACGGTACAGGGGTCTTGTCAGGACCCTCCGCTCTGCAGCGCACCTTACTCTCAGTGTTTCACCCTTCAGGGTTTTCCACTCTTTGTGTTCCAGGCAAAGCCAGAGACCTCCTCTAAATTGCAAGGTTTGATTCTGGCTGCCTGTGTGCCAGGGCACGTGAAAGCAGGTAAAGGGATCGTCCGTGCCGGGGAATGGACGCTGGCACTCCAGCACGCTTCAGATGGTGAAGTGCTCTTAGCTACCCCTCTCACCGCTCTCAGAGAACGCTCCCTCTTTGCACAGCTCCTCTGCTGAGGTCTCCCAGAAACCTTGGTGTGGGCAGCTGCCGCCAGACAGAGAGGGGAGTCTGAGGGGCGTTGCAGGAAAGCCCTGGGAACACTGGTGGTGTTGGCAAGCTGAAATGAGGGGAGTTAGTCTGCTGAAGGAGGAGGCTCTGCGTGCCGCAGTGGAAGTTCACAGCTTGTTCTGGTGCTTTGGTCCTGGCTGCTGGCTCTTGAGGCCTCGGCAGACACGCAGGCGAACATTTCGCGGTGGGGCTGTGGACTTGCCGAGCACCGGTTGCTTGGCCTTCACTCCTGCTGCGCACGCTCTGTGTCCTGCTGTCGCTGTGAGCCGGCTGGGCGTATGTCCGTGCGTGCAGAGAGCTCCTCCGCGCAGGCAGACGAGATTCATGCCCTGGAGCCTGTTGCCATGCCGTGCCTGGGCTCAGTGTCCTCTCCGCTGTGCTGGTACAGCTGTTCCCGGCCCCTGCGTGTCACCCAGTGACCAGGTGGTCTCCCAGAAGCGTCACCCCGCAGAAGGAAGGGCCCGGGTTTGCAGGATGGGTGCTCCCAGGGGCTGTGGTCCTGATGCGCCTGCCAGGGCCAGGGCCAGAGCTGCTGCACGGGCGCAGCCGGCCGTGGCACGGCTTCAGCCGCCGCTGCTGGCCGGGACGCGCACGGGGCACGGATGCTTTCCTGAGACGGTGTCTGCGTAAGCACCGCTCTCCGTGGGACTGCTGGGGCTGCGGAGAGCACCGCTCTGCTCCTGAACGCCAGCGAGGGAAAGAGCAGGCACAGCCGGTCACCTCGACCGGAGTGCTGGGGCTGTCTGTGGTGGTGTTTTTAATTAGGGTTTAGTAGATTGGACAGAATAAATAGACTGAGGGGAATAATAAGAGAGAGAGAAGAGAAAAAAAATGCTTTAAACACCCATAGACCTAGAATATTTATAAAAATAGCTTTATTCCGCTGCAGAAATAATCTGGTTGTGAAGTTATGATCAGTTAACGGAGCACATCCTTCAATTAACATTCTGCCTTGTGCTGAAAAGCTAGGGAACATTGGAAACTGCACATTTATTATTCATGCATTCTCATTAGTCAGTCAAAGCTTCTGAAGTCAAGATGAAGGTCATAGCAAAAATGATTTTTATTACTGGTAAGAGGGTCATACAGCATTGTGTCTGCATATTTGCAAGTTATTGCACCCTAGCTAGTATTCTCATCTCTGCCTTATGTTCATTTGCTTCAATTCCCTTTCAGAACTGCGTGTGCTGGTTATAGTGTTGATGATGGTAACTCAGGCTAAAGCTTTGAGCTGAAAAGCTGTACAGTGGCATTTCAGAGTCATTATGAAAATCTAACTTGTCCTTAGCATGTAGACCTAATTATGCATGAAATGACGTAACATTCCAGATCCGATGAGGTATGTACAACCTGATAAACAGGGCACTTCTGCGCAGAGGCGGAACTCAAAGGCGCTTCCCTGTAACCTCATTAACACCAGAGAGATGTCATAAGAGGGACCGGGAAAACAGTTTTACCTACTGTTTGTAATTTATAGCCAAATATGGCTCCATTTTTTAATCTTGCAAGTGGTCCCATTGGCTTCAGCCCTGATTTGTGCATGGGGAGGTCAGAAGAATTATCCCTCTTTTAACCTTGCTTTGTGAGTGTTTTCAGCCTCTTGCGTGACACAGAAATAGAAGAGTAATTAGGAAACATGATGATGCCCTGTTCTTTGTAGCCTTACAGATACAGTGATGACAGGGAATAACCTTGTCCCCGGCAGTAATCACAGCAGCTGACTTTCCCCGCGTAGTTAAATGCTGGTGAGGCAGCGTGAGCCGCTACAGTGCTTGGCAGCAGCTGAAGCGATTTCCCGGCCTCGGCAGCAGCATTGCCCTGGCTCCCGCCGGCACTCTGCGGGAACACGGTTCCATTTCCACGCCGCTCTCTGTTCCCAGATGTCAGAGTTCATTTCAGTTTCTGCTGCTTCCGGCATATAAGTCGTTTATTAAAAAAGGATATTCTGAAATATCAGTATAGCTTTGCCTATCGTATGGGAAGCAAAAATAGAAGACTCCGAGTTCAGTCTGGTGGGAAGCATTTTGCTATGTAAACAGGATTACTAACTTGGAGGTCTTCTAAAAACGACACCGTAATGGCCCTAAAACCGCTGTCCCACTGTTGGCTCTCAGTCATGGGGCAGATGTCACCAGGTGCTGTCACTTTCATTATTTTTGTGTAGCCTAAAGGGAGTCACAGGCTGTGAGCCCAAACACTGGCAGCTTAAAATACGTCCTGTAAAGTAGAAAGAAATGCCAAACAAGTATTGTCCGGTGCTGCCGTGAGCTGCCTGGGAGCCCTGAGCTGTTCAGTCGCTCCTCTGAGCTGCGTGTCCAGCAGACCGACGCGGGGACAGCCAGGACCGCGTCCACTCCCCCGGAAGCTCGCAGGGCTGGTACCGATACGGCAGACGCACAGCAGGCAGATCCACCTGCGCCAGGCTGATGCAGCCGCCAAACCTCGGAGCGGCCAGGCTGCGGCTAACGAAGTGGCGCAGATGAAGCCGCGGCTGCGTGAGGAACCCTCGCTGCAGCCCGTCCAAGCCGACAAGGCGGCTGCGGCCGGAGGGGCGAGCGCGGCTCGCCTGCCCTTGCCGTCCATCTGTCACGGCAGGACGGGACGGCCCTGCACGTCACGGGCACTGCGGGCAGTGGGCACAGCCCTGCCAGGGATCGCTCCGGCCGCTCCGCGCAGGGACGCACCTCGGGTGCCTGCTGGCTGCTTCTGGTCCGAGGAGACAGGGACAGGGCTGTCACAGAGCCGGTGTCAGAGGGCTAAAAGCTGTAGGGCTACACAAGTTGTAAAACAAAGGCGCAGAAGCTTTTCCTAGCCGTGCCTGTCCTGCCCGCTGCTAGGAGGGCAGACACGATACACCAGCACACGGTTCTCTCGGCTCTTTCCCCTCCGCTGGAGACTGGTTCTAACGGATCACTGTGCTGTTGTCTGGTTTGATTGTGCTGACCGTTACGTGCCACTGTTCCCGTAATAACAATTTTTCTTCTTTGTTCAAATGAAATTTCTAATGACACGTGTGATGGGTTGTTTTAATTCTTTTCCCTTTCCAAATCCACCTTCCTGTTGCAATGCATGATGGGCAGGCTCAATATTGTGCATGACACCCGCTACAAGTGTTGGTAGGTGCCAGCTTTGTTTCTTGATTATCTTAAACCTGTGGTGCAGCTCACGGACCCTCAAAATCCACTGCTAGATTTTAACGTACAGCTCTCGTGCCAATCCGTCTCCCTGAGCCTCCTGCACTAACACCTGTCAATTAAATGCGGTCGTTTTATTTAATTGACACGGGCACACAGACGTGGTTAATTATGTGTAGCCGTTGTTTGAATTGCGCATCGTTCCTTGGTGGATTTTGATTGGACTATGAGTTCCAGTGTTTAGAAACTATCTTCTGTTAAATAAAGACTGTACCTTACTGTAGCCACATAGACCTATACTGTCCTTCAACGAGATTAATTTTTGTTTGCAGTAAATGTTTGGGTTGAATTTTTAAAGGACAAAAATTTGTAAATGTAAGGGCATTTAAAAATTCCTCTGTTGATTTTTGTATTGAAATGGTTAAGCTTGTTTGTGTCGATTTCCTTGATTTGATGGTAACAAGCATTTTCCCCTTTTTTTCTCTTTCATTCCCTCCCCTCTTTCTCCCTGGAATGCTGTCCTGCTTTGCACTGTGGTTGCATGTCACGCGCTGGCCATGATGTCTCGGGCTTTTTGCTGTGGTAAATTCCATGCTCGATTACCCCACCTCACGTCGCGCTGGTCCCCATACTGCTCCACTCTTCGGTATGTTTGCTTATGTGATTTTCCTTCCGAAAGTTCCCATGGTGCACGGTGCTACGCCAGCCACTGTGTCTGCAGCAACAACATCTGCCACAAGTGTTCCCTTCGCTGCAACAGCCACAGCCAACCAGGTTTGCTAATTTACAGCTTTGTTCCTTACCGACAACTTGAAATTGGTGCTTTTCATGAGCATGGGGGTTTGGATTTTACCTCTTGTTGGCCTACACATTCTCTCGGAGACCTGCAGCACAGCTGAACAAGCCTTTATCCGGGCTGAAAAGGTGCTGCGGTTCCATTTCTGATGCTAAAAATAATTGTTAATAGAGTTTCTGACTCAGTCCAAACATTTACGGGCCGTGCTGCTTCTTTCTGCTCTCAGAGGTGGAAAGAGAAAGGAAGAATACATGAAGCCCATTATTTGTTTCTATTTCTGTGAAGCCGACAGTTCCTGTTAGCGTAGAGCCCCAGTGACAGCCAGAAAACCTTGGTGCAGAGGGGCTGCAGGGTCCTGGCTGGAACAGTCTGAAGGTGTTCTGACTCCACTTCCAAGAGCAAAACAAAAATCAGCACGGGACGCGCAGAAACTTCCTTTAAACCTTTGTTTCAGCTTGCGAGTCTGCTAGGAAGGGGCCGGTTACCTGTCGCCGCAGACAAGCTTCCGTTAGGAAATGCCCGTTAGAGCCTGGTTTTGTTTCTACATAGCTGCCCTGACTGTTTCCATCTTTGGGTGTACTTCAGGAACAAAAGAATAGTGTTTTGCTAGGTAAAAGTCCTCCCAGGAAAGGCAGAAACTGGAGCTGCGCCTGCGAGCAGGCCGTGGGCTGCCGGCTCCGTCCAGCCGGGCTGTCTAAAGCGCAGATTGTGCAGTACGGCTGGCGGAAAGTGCAGCGGTAAAAGCTGCTTAAAGACCCTCTTGTTCCTCTTAAAAAACAAATTATTTTTTGAGATGTACTAGGAAGTTAGAGTTGCCGATGGTGTGAAACTGTCAGTTCTGGTCGAAGACGCAGGTATTCTTCTTGGCTCAGTGGGAATCACACGTGTGCCTTTTAGGAGAGGGATCTGAACGTTTTCATCAGCATTTTGCCGGTGTGGTTCTGTATGTGTAATTAATTCTGGAGTTAAATGTCAGTTGAAGGCAGGCTGACCTGACGTACGCAGCTCCCTCAGTCGTTGGAGCTGACTCCACGAGCAGTTCCCAGATCCCGTCGTGAGGCTGTCGGGTTTGCAGCTGCGGCTGGACGCTGAGCAGCGGTGCCCGTGCCCTGCTGCTCCCGCAGCTCCGTACCCCCGTGCTCGGGGCTGATCCCACCGAGCTGGCGGCCCCCGGCATCGCTGCCATGCCACAGGCGCTGCCGCGGCGGGGCCGAGTGCCGCAGGCTCTCGCAGGGTCAGGTCCAGCGGCTGTGGCTGCCAGCCTTTCCGCCTTTGCCTGTCGAGCACTGCCAGTTTGTGCTGCGCCCAGCTGTGCGTTCCTTGTTAACCCGCCTCCTTACTGAGCGCTCCAAAACGTTATTCCAAAAATTGCACTATCGCAGGGATATGTAGGCGTGCACATCCCGAGTCTCAGAAGTGACCCGGGTGTTTTACAGCTCCAAAAGCTAGCCAGGTTAGTCTGCGTAGCAGGTAGCGCTTTCTGCTCTCGAGAAGCGTTTGCCTGATGGCGGTGCCACTCACCCATTTGAAGTAGCTAAAGAATTAATTTATATTGTGGAAAGCTGCTTTAGAGGTAGGATGGCCTCTGCACAGGTGTCCCCTGAGCAAGCGACCACCTGCGTGCCCAGAGTGTCTTCATGTCATTTATTGCACCGTACAGTTAATGGAAGTGTCTCTGTATCCTCCCTGAGTCCGGAGAGCAGTGAGAACAAGGCAAGCCGCAGAAAAACATCATTATTCCTAAAAATCATCTCTGTCTAAATAACCACGCGCTGTCCCGAATAGATCACAGGGAAACTTGCTGTTGTAGAATCTGCCCATTCCATCCATGTCCTCCCCGGAGCCTCATGACACACTTAGCGCAGTACCGCAGCCACACCTCGATATATATATATATACCAGATATATGTATATACTGCGTGAGCAACGCTGAAATTATTCAATGCCACACGACGCCACTTGCCTGCATGCCGAAAGTCTAAAGAGCTGGCCCTGCATCTTCACTGACTGGTGTAGAAGGTCCTTGGTACACTCCGACAGCGCTGTCCCCGACGCTGCCACGCAGTGGGGTGCACCAGCCTGGCCGGTGGCAGTCGGAAACGAGGGTACGAGCCGCTTCCGTACGCTTGGAGCACGTTTCTGTAGGAGCTGGCGATGCGGCGGAGTGGTGTGAAGTGGCCAGGGGAGGAGAGGGCAGGAGGCGTGGGAAAACCGGCACCGGGGCCTGGAAACGGTTCAGCTGGGGAGAAAGCTCCCCGTTCCCTTTCCCGTGGGGATTCCGAGGTCAGCCCCGTGCCCGTCAGGAAAGAGTCTCTTCAGGCGCAGCAGCCGCGTGCCGTGGTGCAGACCGGTGCTGCGTGCCCCAGCGCATTTCCCCGCGTGTGGGCACATCTCCCTGCTCCTCCCGCCGGGCTCCTGGTCCTGTCCGCACGGCAGGGTTCCTCGGGGCTCTCCCGCAGCCGGCGTGCCTTCGGGTGCCCCTTCTCCGGGGACAGACCCGCCCGCGCAGGGTGGGCTCGCTCCGGGGGTTCAGCCCGCGTGCCCTGCTCGTCCGTGCTGCCGGCAGCCTGCGCCGGCTCTGACGGGCATGTTCGGCGGGCAGCTGAGTTGGTGGGGCTCTGCGGGAGGGCCCCGTAGGGATTGCTAGCTATGCAGACGGGCGTTTTGGGGAATTGTTTCACTGCTCTGGGGAGTCTGGGCTTTTCGGCCGATCCACCGCAATGCCCGCAGCGGCCGTGGGAAGAGCGGGCAGCTTGACTCGACAGTGGGCTTTCACCAGCCGTCAAAATCAAGCTTGGGGCAGCTTAGGTTTGGCGTTCAAAAACCGAGACGGTGAAAGCAGTGAACACTTCACAAAATCAGACTGAGACAAGGCCACTGCAGAACTGATCATTTCAAATGAAGCACTGAAAGCACAGAATTTGTGTAGGCCAACAAAAAGGGCTATTTTCAATTACTGCACTGCATGACTTTTGTAGATTTTAACTTCTCTTGTTTCCTAAACAACCAATAATACTTATTTGTATTTGTCAAGTAGTACTTAACACAATGTTTTCCAGTTTTAAGTTGCTATCGTAGCACTTCAGCTGACTTTAACTTATAGTTACAATATAAAATCCACCAACTCACAGCTGATCCTTACTTTTCCAAACGTGTTCTGTAGCAAAATGCTGTGTCTCTGGGTCGGCTCCTTGCACGTCTTACTCACTGTTCACATTTTTTGCCTGTAGATACCCATAATATCTGCCGAACATCTGACTAGCCACAAGTACGTTACGCAGATGTAGACATTTTGTCATCGAACAGTAAGTTCCCAGCGTGTTGCTGCTTGCAGTTTTCTTACCTATGCGTGGGCATAATTTGTCTTTTGCAGGGGCAGAATGTTGTTCTTTTCTTTCTAAGAAAGCTAGTGAGACCCGGGGGAGGCGGCCCTGAACGTCGCTGGCGTGCCACGCGTCGCTGGGGGGGGATCCCGTGGGTGGCAGCGACCCTGTTAGCTAGTGTGTTGGGCCAGGTGTCCGTACGCGTTTGTACGTATGGATGGAACATATTACACGTACGGATAAACTTCTGAATAGCAAAATCAGAGAGTCTAAAATCAGAGCTTTGGGTTCTGTTCATAAAGGACAATGGCTCTCGCACTGGTGTGAGCCAGGTCACAGAATCACAGAATCACAGAATGGTAGGGGTTGGAAGGGACCTCTGTGGGTCACCCAGTCCAACCCCCCTGCCGAAGCAGGGTCACCCACAGCAGGCTGC
>Ga0065711_1051760_pt1 | contig 10247 bp, 4 predicted proteins | sample Hoacrofraction12_FD_59098 | JGI IMG/M metagenome (GOLD analysis project Ga0065711, IMG submission 59098) | Hoatzin crop microbial communities from Cojedes, Venezuela - Epithelial fraction 12 v2 (version 2) | ecosystem: Host-associated > Birds > Digestive system > Esophagus > Crop | place...
GAGTCTCCTTCTCTGGAGATATTCAAGACCCGCCTGGACGCGGTCCTGTGCAGCCTGCTCTGGGTGACCCTGCTTCAGCAGGGGGGTTGGACTGGGTGACCCACAGAGGTCCCTTCCAACCCTGACCATTCTGTGATTCTGTGATTCTGGTTTGAAAATGCTGAGCTCCCTGTTCCTCCACAGCCAGCCACGAGCAGAAGCAGCCACGAAACTTTCCTTTGTTTATTGGCACATGGTTGCGAAGTTTTTCCAGCTTTCTCCTTGTGCAGTGAGAGGGGTTGCCAACTAAACTCTGCCCAATGCCTGAAGGAAACTGCTCAAGTAACCTCTGTGTCTTCCCACTGTTGTATCCTCCCACTTAATTGGTCACACTGGGAACTAGACCAATATGCTGATGGAGCTCTCCTTGTTTCAAAGCCAGTAGAGAATTTGGAGCTCTTCATGAATGTTACCTATTAGCTAATGTTGCAAAACAGAATAAATTAAAAAACAGATCAAATTGATATCACAAGTACAGAAAGAAATCCTCTACTTATCCAAAATAATACAATGCTGCTCCTTTAAAAATAAAAGTCCAGCTTTGCTTTACATTTCCAGACAAACAAACCACAGCTTCCAGGGTTTCCTCAGGTGCAGTACTGGCCATGTTGTTTCCTAAGAAGCATTTCAACCGAAGTGATGAAGACATCTAATTCTCTAAGACTACTACACATTTGATGTATTAGCATACAGAAAGCAGAAAACTGCACTGTGAAAGGCCTGGAGTATGTTATCAGTTGGGCATGAGTTCAATTTACTAAGAGGAATATGGAGTCCGTGCGACTCTAGGGACGATTCTAGCTAGAAGAATATTTAAATATATAACACATCAGCATAGATGGCTGTCTCTAGATATGCTGAAACTTTGGTCACTATAGTAGCTGTGACTCATGCAGGCAGTCTTCGGCAAGCTTTAATCTAGCGAGCTCGGGCATTACAAACCATGTAGTAATGCAGCACCCAAGGAGAGCTGAAAAATCTCTGAAGAGAAGTCTTGTTCTGAGAGAGGCCAAAGATCTTTTCCTTCCTTCCTTTTTAGACACAGCATAAGGGGAAGGGATAATGAGGAAGGGAGAAAAATCTAGATAGAAGACTGGAAAAAGGTAGAAATTAGAGAGGGGAGGGAGATAGAGAAAATGTAAAAGAGAGCAGTGTACAGAGCACCAGGAGGACTGGCTTCCATTTCTGTTTTCCATTGTCTTGTCCAGTGTTAACTTGTTGGAACATGAACCATTTCTTAGTGTTTGTAAATAACCTGCCAAAGTGGGCTATCATTTTCACTGCGGGCCACGACAAGGAGTAGGAGGCTAATGTAGAGTGGAGGTTATGTCTGAGAGTAGAAGTCAAATATTGCCTTCTTAAATACAGAAAATAATGGATATACAAAATGAATGTAAACTCTGAGTTTAATAACCTACCAGTTAGGACAAAGTAGTAACCCTCCTAATGACTGTGTCAAGATTTTGTCACTATGTCTTGCTTAAAACCTTGTTTTCCTAACAGTAAGGATTCTCCAAGACCTTCTCCTGTCATCAATTCCTTACTACGTAGTAAACCCCCATTAGTCCTTGCAGAATAGTTCACATGCTGTCAGGAAGCCTTTCGCCCAAGTGCTGACCCTAAATCTGAGGATATCCCTGAATGAATGTGCATTGTGTAAACAAACAGGCGACTCAGAGTTATCATGCGAACCTCAGAGTGGAAAATCTTCGTCAGTGCTGCACCCAAACTGGCCAAGGAAGAGGTCCAGGATTCCTTATTTGGCCCAGAGTGCTTATTTAGCAAAATTCCTGGTTTAGCCCTCCTAACCCTCTAGGAGAGACCTGTGAAGAAGTTGTATGCACATAGGCAATGATACAGAAAGAGAGAAGGAAGGGATAGCACGTAAAGCAGGACCAGTTTCAGCAACTTAATTTTCAAAGGGCTATTTTCTTTTCTTGTTTAATCAATCTTATCTGGTCAAACTTGCCAACATAGCTCCATACTGGCACAAGGAAGACTTGTCCTTGCTTTAAAAAATGCAGCTGGACTATGTTAATTGCTAGTAAATGGCAACAGGCGTTTTCAGAGAACTATGTATGCTGCCACATCCCCATGACATCTGCTGCTTCCTCTCCTCTTCCATTTACCTCAGTTCTCTCCCATATCTCCTCACAACCACCTAGAGAACAGACAGCATCTGTTCTGGTCCCTTCTGAGCCCTCTGTGTGCTGCCTGGCCAGACACAAAGCCAACAGGACAGGTTGCTGCTCTACTTATGCAACAGCTTTTTTGCATTAGTGGGTACTAGTCGGAGTCTTCTCCACTGAAAAACCGTGTTTCACAAGGCTCAGGAGCCTCCTTTGATATCTCAGAAATATCTGCCCCATAATCAAATTCAGTTACAGTTGGAGGAATGGGTACAGATGGATGGATGAAGGGTCAACGTTCTCCCTTAAGACATATTTCTTTAGAAAATTGTGTTGAAAAAGTATAGTGTTAATATTGCCACAGCCTGCTATCCAAATGACAGGTTGATTAAACCTTAATGCTGCTGTTGCTGCTGTGACATACTGGAGAATTCATACTCATTTATGCATTTGGCCAGACTAACTAGTTTCATCTGAGTATATTTTGTATAAGTGGCATGTAGAAAAAGCTTGAAAACATTTCATGATTGCTCTTATTGGGTGAAAGGAATGTATTTAGTATTAAAATCCATGTAATTGAGACAAAACCTCTTAAAATTTCATCTCAGAATTTTAAGCCACATAATAAACCAATAAATAAATTGAACATAAATCCCAACCACCTGTCTTTTCTTTATTTAGCACAGATTAGCAGCTGGCTTGGGCTTTTGTCAAGACTGTGGGAAGGAGTTAACATATTTAAGACAAACATTTCCACGGCTGACTTGCAGTGCAAGTTGTCTTCCATAATTCAACAGCCGCATCAACAAAACGAGCAAAACAGCATTAGAAAATGCATTCCTCTCAAGCTGCTGGAGCAGAGAGTCCTCAGGTCAAGGGTTCTAGGAGAAATGTGGGCCAATTTAACAGCACTTCCAAGGGGATCAGTTCACAAGCCATCTGTATGTTCATCACTGGACAGAAAATCAAGTTTTTCTATGAGAAAGCAAGCCTCACATACAATTTTTTCTTCTTTCACAAAGAATTATATCGTCATGTATCAATAGTTCAATCAGAAAGAAAAGAATGTTAAATAAAATAAACCGAGTGGGGTTGTTTAGAAATGTCGAGCTTTCCTCCCCACCTTCAGAATTCAGTTATCTACTCAGGTATCGAACCCACCCTGTCCTTAATTGTTTCTCAGTCAATCATTTTAATGCCTGCTGTTTCGGCTAGGACACAACAGGACTTTTGCATCTAGGGGCAGCGTGGGGATGTCGCACACTGTCCACTGTCCTCGGCAGCTCACGCTGGCTGGAGGATTGCTGTCGTGAGTGAGGGTTAGAGGAGATTATGGATGGTTAGAAACAGGAAAGTGTACTTCTAAACTGGGGCAAACTGGGGCGCAGAAAAGTTGACTCTTCTGCCAAGAGGCCTATGGATAGGTCAACAGGGCTATGAAAAAGAAGTGAAGTAGCCAAAAATATTCAATTTGTCCTTAGTTTGTGGTGGGTTTATTGCATATGAAGATGAACTGAGACTGATGCCAAATTCCTGTTTTATTTTGCTTTCAATAGATTTTGCTTCTTTTGAAGAAAAAAAAGAAATGTTTTCCTCCCTTTCTCAGTCTGCTGTTTCTTTTTTGGTTCTGGGACTTTTCGTTTTTACTGACATTTGAGTATACTATATAGCAGCTGAGGTTTTGCTAGAAAAATGCTCACAATAAAGAACCAGTAAGCTGTAGGTATTTCTCATGCAACGAAGCAGTCTCACAGCCCTTACTAACTTGTGCCCTAGTGCTGGAACACTTACTTCTTCATCCAGTTGCACAATGCCTGCATACTAACCCCAGTTTACCAAGGGAATTGCCCTTTTTGGTCTCGAGGGTTTCACTCTCCCAGTCCTTACTGGGCTTGGTAGCAAATCCACACGGAGCATCGTGAGCAGCAAGGCTGGGACCAAGGAGAGCTTTTTATGGTTAAGACCGCTGAACTGGATGCTGGCTTCTTTTCCCAGTGTCTGTACCCCAATATTCAACATCAAAGCTTCACAGGGTTAGGCAAGAAATCAGCGAGAGCAGCAGATGGACAGTGTATGCAACACTGAGACTTCAAGCAGCACATGATCCCAAGATGTCCGAATTCAACAGCTTGGACTCGTTTTGTGTGTTTCCCCTCTGTTTTTTTAAGGCATAATTGTCATGAAAAAATTCCCACGGAATCTAACATGATGCAGAGCTCGCTGCTGAATGAGTGGTCTATTAATTAGACATCTCTAGAAAAAAGGCTGTTCTGCTCTCAGCAGATTAAACCGAGCCCTTGAGATATTTGAAGTTTGTTCTGTCACTATCAGATAAACACAACAGAACATGCCGACCTGCAGAGGTTCATGACTAAACTGTTTGCAAGGTTAAAAAGAAAGGGAGAGGAAAAGCCTTGTTAATCTTCTCCATTCCTAATTTTAATAAAAAGTAAATATTTTCGTAAAAACATTTCAAAGGCTTCCACTTTCAGCTATGTGGCAGGTCGAGATTAGGGAAAAGCCGAGCACCTCCTGAGGTTAAACACACTATTTGTCTCTGTCTTTCAAACTACATCTGAGTATATTTTGCAGATAAGTTTAGCTAGGGTAAAGCTCAAACTCCTTTCCTTTGACTTTTTACCTAGAAATATACAGCCAGAGATGCAGTAAGTTCAGAGCAATATTTTCCTCTCATTACAGATATTCTACTCAGTTCTTAGAAGTAATAAAAAATTTTATTACATGAAGGGTAGAACGATTTGGAGCTCCTATTCCATTACGGACAGAACACTTTACAAGTAAAATAAAATTTCTGGCAAATGGCATTTTAGACAACTGGAAAGCTTTAAGAGTGCTATTAGATATGCTTTGTTTACCACATTCAATCACTCAGATTATGAACTCATGTATTAGCCTCACGGAAGAGTGGGATAGTTTAACTGACTTCTGGTAGATAATTGGCCTTGTGTACTTTAATTCTGAGGCAGGCAAACTACTGTGATGATCTGCATTATATTATTAAAATTCGTTTTTTTTAGCTTAGATTTGGGACATGGAATTGGGCTGGGAGGGAAGACCGTTTCTACAAAGACCGAAGGAAACTGTTTTCTCCTCACTGAGCCTTGTGCGTGGATGGTGCCCCAAATTTGGGTGTGGTGCCAATGGAATTAAATTTCATTTTCCTTAAAAGAATTACAGTTATCTGTCAGGCAGAGAAAATATATAACACCCCACACATAGCAAAAATAGTATTCACAACTTTTACAGAGCAATCTCTTCCAGGCAATACAGGATAAACTCCCTGCAACTCTTCTCTCAGGCCCGAACGTTAACATATTCAGACTCATTTTATAATTTAAAATCTCAGCCTGGGAATAGACTGTGTAAGCATTTGTATCTGTCTTGAACAGCAGACACAGATCTCAGCTGTTGTGAACTGGCAAAGGGCCAGAACTGTGAAAGAAAACACATTTATTTATAACGATTGGCTTTCTGAGCAAGGAAATTGCTTTGATTTCCTTCACTGGTGAGAGAGACTGAAGTACAGGTGAGGGTGGGCAGGCAGGTAGGCAGACAGACAAATTTTCCCTACAGCAATACCGAGAGATTTGCTGGGGGAAGAGGACCCCAGCAAGAGCTTCTTCCTTGCGGAGCCGTGGGACTGATGTCCAGCTGTCTCCTCTTGCTGCGGGCCCCCAGGAGCCACACAGCCAGGGACAGTCCCGGTGTGGTCACCCTAAAACCCCATCAGAGTGGGGTTTATGCTGCAAAGAGGAAAACAACACAAGCTACCAAAGGCGGTGTTTCCTTGTGGTGGGAAGGGTAGAAATATCTCATCCTGCCTCCCAGCTACAGGAAGCCCATCATGATCATCATCGTCAGTGCTCCCTTCTTTCTGCAAGGCACAGCCCGCTCGGGACCTCAGGAGATGACCTGGCCGTGTAACCGAGGACCGTGGTTAGCAGATGCCGGGGAGCTGAGTGCCCTGCCGATGGCTTGTGAGTGGTTTTCACTTCCATGCCCCAGTGCCATATTGTGGCTATCTTGCCACTGCATCGTCTCAGAAAATTAAATGCGTAGGGATTTAAAAGAAGAAATAAAGGAGGAAGAGAATCATAGAACCATAGAATCACTAAGGTTGGAAAAGACCTCTAAGATCATCAAGTCCAACCGTCAACCCAACACCACCATGTCTGCTAAACAGGGCACTCTGCAGGTGCAAACCCTACGCAAGGGCAAGATTTCGGGGGGATTACTAAAGAAATCATGTCAGTGAGTTCAGGCAGGATATGTGCTGCCACAGAGGCCGTTTTCTGCAAGGCTTGTTGACCAGCCCCTGCAATCAATCCATGGTTTGATAAAGCGATTCCTTCCCTTGAACACTTCTCCAGTGAAAGGTTCCTGCTGATGGTATCTCAGCCTGGAGTTTCTTTGTGAAGAAAGCATTTGATTGCCACTCACTTCCGACAAAGACATTTATGTCTTATTTCCAGCCTTTGTGTAAATCTTTTTTCTTCCCTACTGTACCTCCATCCTTCCTGGAAAAGGTATCTTTCTTTTTGCTTTATGCTCATAGATGGAAATGTCAGAGGTTCAGAGCAGCAGCTAATCCTCACTGTAGGAGGAAGCAGACTCCGTGGTATGTTTTTAGGAAAGCTGAATTTAGGACTAGGTCTTTTCTGAAACAGTTGGTAAAATGTTGTGTTCCGTTACCTACGGATAATTTATGTGTTTCTCAAGTCATAGGATGCAGTTAGTTCTACCCTGCCACAGTGTGGCCAGGAAAGATGCTTATTCCTTTCATCTAAAAAGTTCAAAATTAAAAGCTATTTGTCACCATCATGACAGCTGTGTTTCTTTCTCAATGGAAAACAAAAGTTGAGTCTGCATTTTTTAAAACTTCATATAAATCTATATGAACTCCTGGCAGGGAAAATAATCCTGTGTGTATGTCAACATTCCACAGCAGGGTTTTAACAAAGATCACATGTTGCACATGGGAGAGCCAAAGCACAGAAACATTGCAGTTAAAAACAAAACCCCCTGCCTATCTGAATAACACAGCCTGAAAACTATTAGTCTGAACAGCTGTCCTGTGCATGATAGGCAATAAAGGACAAGTTCACTCCAACAAAGCGTAAAAAAGAAAAGCTGCCACAAGAATATGCTTAACTAACAAAATTTCACCCATGTTTTACACAGCATATATTGTTTGTTGATCTCAGTAAATAGATTCTCCCATAACTTTTCTGTTCTTGCTTTCTTAAGCTCTGACTATAGCAAGAGTTTAATACAGTGCACTCCTAATGCTCAACTTCAGAGTTAATTCATTACAGAAGATGGGAAATAAAAAGAAAAATTACTTATTATCATTGGTCTATGGAGGGTTTTAGCCTAGTCATTATTTGATTCAGGTGCACAATACACTTTCCAGAGTATAGAATTATGTGGTATGCTCCCGTATCGCCTGAGTAAGAAGTAATCTTGTTGACTCATGATCCTAAGGAAATTTGTTTTGCAAAGAGTGGACTATGCGCTACTGTGATGCATAGGGAGAACAATAATTAAAACACGTTTATCTTGTTTTTCTCATCAGTTGCGAAATCTGTTGAGAGCTTTGGTGTTTGAATTTCCATATTTCTTGACAGAAGGGGAAAAGCAGGGGCAGTGGCTGTGCATGTTTGTTCCAAATGCCCTCCAAATAGTCTTTTACCCTATTTTGATGGCCTTTGGCAGTAATTCAATTTACCAATCCATACCTTTCAGCCAGTTAGAGCCTGTTCTAGCAGTAGGTAGATGTTGTAATGTGCATAACAAAATGTTAGGACAGGATCTGACAGCACGGATATTAAGAATAAATTCACAGCTACAATCTAAGTATAATTCATTCCATATTCCAGTTGTTGCATTATCACACATTTGCCCATAAACCACAAAAAGCTGAAAACGGTCAAAATATTTACTCTCTGCCCTCCTCAGGGTAAGAGATAGGAGTCTGTTTGTGCACTGGATGGTCTGGCAAACCAAGTGACCCACATACTAGGAGCTGGCACATTTATCCCTTGCAGCAGCAAATTTCAAGTCAGTCAAAAGCTCTTGGCTTCAGTTTCGCTGCTTTCAGGAGACTGTTTATAGTTTGTGACTTCGCTGGTGCAATGCTGTGTGAAAGCATAAGATTACAAAGCCCAATTTAAAAACAAATGCAGTTATGTAAGGAGACGGTTAAGTACTGAAAGCTTTACTCATTGCTTAGCCTCGATTAGTGAAGAGTGTTCTGGGTGAATCAAATCTGTGTAAGGATTTGGGGATTTAGGTTCTGAGGTTTTTTTCCCCAAAATTTCTCTGAATATCTTTTATTCATTTTTGGATACTTAGTGAAAGTCTGTGTTTGGAGGTTTGTTTTGGTCAAAAGAAGAGGATTTTTTTTTTAGAGCGCAGTTAAACGTAAGTAGTTTAGAGATAAATAACATTCCTGCTCAGTTAAAATACTCTTCTATTGCTTCTGTACGTGACTTGGCCCGGGAGTGATTATTATTCTCCCTGCATCACACAAGTGTGTAGCAGATATTTTATGGTTGCTTAGAACTGGCAAAAAAGGCAAAGGGTGGGGAAGGAAAGACAAAAACATCTTTTGGTGACTTGGCCCTTGAGGGTTTGTCTGGAGAATGAAGGGGACTCGGAGTCCTTTGAAGGGATCCACACACGTTGTTCATATGGGTAAACCCTGTGCTGGTTAATCATTCAGTAGAGTCAGTGCCACACTTAAGCCAAGAATAAAAGTAGCGCCACTCAAGGAAACTTTATAAGGAGCTAAGTTTGGGATGCGACTTGCTTTAAACAAATTGGGAGAAGGGGAATAAACGAGTGGATGATCAAGGTCTGCTTAGAGCTAGATATTAGATTGGCCTAGTTTCAAGCTACAAATCAAACCTAGAGATTACTACTTGCCACTTGCCTGATACCCATTCTCAAAGGAAAAATAGTCAGCCTCAACATAAAAGGGGGAAGTCATGTCAGTCCCACATGGAATTTTATTGGTTAGAGCATGGTATTAATATTAGCATGCCATGTATGACATCCATAGTATAGCACACTGTTCTGGGCATTGGGTTAAAAAAAAAAAAAGGCAAATAATCCGTCAGAGGCCAGAGGGAGTACATATAGCCCTTTACATATAGCCCCAAACAGCCAAATAAAATCCAGTGGCTGCAGCTGCTGCAGATTCCCTGTAAACACATATCCTAGCCCCTCTGACATTACTGATTTGAGGAAAAGAATAGCTAGCTGTGTTTGAGCCCTCCACTCTCAGGAGAGATGTTTGACCAGTTTTGTACTGGGGTGCCTAATAGGAATGCAACCCAGCAACCCTCGTCTGTGCCCATATCCATCATTAAAATGAACATGGCCTGAATGCGTCTCGGTTCACTCGCTCCTGCTTTCTCTGCCGCCTGAAAGGGCTTGGACCTGGAGCTTTCAGGGTCAACACCCATGGGCTTGGGTTTTCCCACTGGAGGCTGCGTGACTTAACGTGAAGACAAAACTTGCACAAAACATGTTAGAGCTTGCTGGCTCTGAAATATTGTCACCCATCTGGGGTGCATTAAGAGGAGTGTGGGCAGCAGGTCAAGGGAGGTTCTCCTCCCCCTCTGCTCTGCCCTGGTGAGGCCCCGTCTGGAGTCCTGCGTCCAGTTCTGGGCTCCCCGGTTCAAGAAAGATGAGGAGCTACTGGAGAGAGGCCAGCGGAGGGCTACGAGGATGGTGAGGGGACTGGAGCATCTCTCCTACGAGGGGAGGCTGAGGGAGCTGGGCTTGTTCAGCCTGGAGAAGAAAAGGCTGAGAGGGGACCTTATAAATACCTAAAAATATCTGAAGGGCGTCAGGAGGATGGGGCCAAACTCTTCTCAGTGGTGCCCAGCAACAGGACAAGCGGCAACAGGCACAAAATGAAGCAGAGGAAGTTCCAGCTGAACATGAGGAAGAACTTCTTCCCTCTGAGGGTGACGGAGCCCTGGAACAGGCTGCCCAGGGAGGCTGTGGAGTCTCCTTCTCTGGAGATATTCAAGACCCACCTGGACGCTG
>Ga0065711_1009961_pt1 | contig 10246 bp, 8 predicted proteins | sample Hoacrofraction12_FD_59098 | JGI IMG/M metagenome (GOLD analysis project Ga0065711, IMG submission 59098) | Hoatzin crop microbial communities from Cojedes, Venezuela - Epithelial fraction 12 v2 (version 2) | ecosystem: Host-associated > Birds > Digestive system > Esophagus > Crop | place...
GGGGAGCCCAGAACTGGACACAGTATGTCAGAGTCACTGATGACAGGAAATTAAATCAGTTTAGATGGAAGCCAAAATAATAACAAAAAAACATTTTTGTTTTTTTTTTTTTTTTAATAAGATCTCAAGCTTTACGAAACACAAACCTGACATAGTTTTAAGGTCAGAGGAGTAGATGGAAGTTTTGAAGGACTTCTGATTTAAAACTCCCGCGTAAGACCGAGGGTGACAACTAACACAAATTGCGGCCAACCTCGCTGCATCCCGAGGGGGCTGCTGGGATGCCTGGGGACGGTCGCTGGACAAATTCAGCTAAGAGAGTCTCAGAGGAGTCCGAGAGTCCCTGCAGCATGAGTATGCCGTCAGGAGTGCCAGAAGCTGAGAGCTCCACTGCTCCCGCCCGTGATGGCCTCTGCTGCTACTGGCTGCAGAAGACGCCAGCATCCATCCACCTCGTGTCGGAGAGAAAGCGCGGTCGTGCTAGTCACTCCCGTAAGATGCTCGACGCAGGAATCGTCATTCCCACTACTCTCACGTTATGTCAGGGCTGCAACAGGCTGGAGCGAGCTACAGTTTGGCGTTAGCTTAGCAAGGAAATCAAGGCATCTTTCCACAGCTGCGCAGAAGACCCCTCTGTTGCTGCAGTCTCACACCAGCATGTTGTTCTGGGCCCCTTTTCCATATTCAAGCAGGCAAACAGTGAAGCTTTTACCAGACACTTGGTAAGTTCAGATTTCATTTCAGCTACCTAATCAGTTGGTGCCCAATCCACATCCTCGCGTGTGACAACAGCTGGCAGCCGACGTAAAGAAGGTTTTGAACTTAATCTTCACGTGTGCCTGCAACCTTCCCCAAGATGCCGCGGTGGGTCTTTCACCCCTCTAGTTTCCAGAGTGAATGAGAAGCATGGAAGTGGGGAAGCTGCAATAACAGCTTCCAAATTCATCTCCAGAAGCAAAGAAGCCAGAGTCTAGAATAAGCACACACTGCACTGCTTTGCAGCACCAGGGGAGCTCAGAAGGAACAAGAGACAGGGTTGGAGCAAGAGCTACAGGCAGAGTGACACAGTACACCGACCCTGGACACACACCTACTTACAGTTACTCAGGCTGTGTATGTGAGACCTTGCACGAATACATACTTGCATATCCAATGCTAATACAGCAAGCGTCACACACAGGGGCATGCACACAAACAGTGGCAAACAGAGCTGGGAATCAAAAAATCAGATCACAACACTCTAGGGGAAAAAAAAGAAAAAGAGGAAAAAATAGCCCAAGCTCTTGGCGTTTCTCTTCATGTTTCCTTGGTCTTGTATTTGGAATACAAGCAATACAGAACCCGCATGGTGGTCTTCACATCTCCATTCACGATGGCTGCGGACACACAAAGCAGAAACAACCAAACCAGAGGGGAACTGTTAGCAATCTTTGGAATAGAAATGGACTACAGCTGCCAAAGAGGATCTTCCACCTTTCCCCATTTATAACTAGATAATCTAATTGGAACAAGAAGAAAAAGAGGAATGACACAGCCAGCAAGTTATTTATTAAATGAACTTAAGGAAAAGGGACCTTCACTGCACTATCTTGCTGGAAGCCAGGATAAATAATACATAGTAAGAAATAATTCTTCACTAGCAGAGAACAGAGTAGGTAATTTAATAGGACTTTACAGCTTTAGTTTTTTATGATTCTTCTGTGTCAGGAATCATGCTGGGAATTACCTGACACTATTTTTTGGTTGCAATGTTTCTATCATGTTTTGATGCTGTTGGCTGTTTTCTATTTTTTCTTTCAGGTTTCAGCTTCCGTGTTCTTGGCTAAACTGCTCTTGTATTGAATACTTGCAATAGAGGAGAGTAACTGATTTAGAGGGTTTACTGTTCTCACAGTGCTGTAAATCACCAGGAGAAAGACTAACAATGAAACGCTAGTAAATGAGATCCTTGAACAGTCTAAATACTGCAGCTGTAATAATTACCCCTAAACCATATTAAATTCAATCACTAGCTGAGGATTTTCCCAATGAAGCCAAAGGACTTGCAGATGTTGGCACCAGTATTTCTTACACTGATCAACTCTGTATTTGAGGCAGTGCAGAACAGCAAGCATGGGGTTAACTCCTTTCATACAAAAGGTGGATCTCAGCACGGAGACCTGAGCTCACGCAGATTAACCTTTTCAAAGTTAACATCAATAGCTTTCCAAACTCTCAGCTCTGTGCAATACAGCAAAAAGCCCACAATCCATGCATGCCCATCATGCAAACTGCCAATATCACCAAAGCATTACTGGAAAAAGAAAACAAAAAGAAAAACCAAAGAAAGGCCTAAATTCTATCCTTTTCTCTCCATGACGCCATGGGTTACGTACCAAACACATGCACCCAATTGCTTATGAGTAACTAATCACAGAGTCATAGAATCAAAGAATGCTTTGGGTTGGAAGGGACCTTTAGACATCATCTAGCCCAACCCTCTGCAATGAGCAGGGACATCTTCAACTAGATCAGCTTGCTCAGAGCTCCATCCCTGGCCTTGAATGTTTCCAGGGATGGGGCCTCCACTGCCTCTCCGGGCAACCTGTGCCACTGTTTCACCATCTTCATTGTAAAAAATTTCTTCCTTATATCCAGTCTAAATCTACCCTCCCTTAGTTTAAAGCCATTGCTCTTTGTCCTGTCAGGACAATATAATCATATAATAGGGGAAGAGATAATGCTTTCTACTTTTTACAAAGATTTGATTTCCTTATTCAACAACCAGCTCTTTGAGTTTGATGGAGGAATGACGGGGCGAGGTTATGATGTGCCCTGCATGAGGTCAGGCTAAGAACTCACAGCACCATCCATTAATGTAGCCACTTCCCTCGTCCCACCAGGAGATGGTCAAAGATTCTTCTGTGGAGCATTTTTTCGACTGGAAAACTGGACTCACTGGACTCATCCAAAAAGAATTTTTTTTTTTGTGGTGAGGCAAGAGAGAGGAACACGCACGTACATTGACTCAGCAGTGAAAGCATTCACTTGGATGTAGGAGATCAAGATTCTGCTCCCAGGTCTGAACTAGGCAGAACAGCAACTTAAAACCTATGAACTTCACTTTCAGGAGAGCGACCCATCAGCTTTTCTGGGTTTGAATAGAGCAGTCAGTGTTTCTGATTTTCAAGACATATTCTGCAAGGTGTTCCTCCCACATGAAGCAAGCTTGGTTTTAATGCAGTAAAACTTTTTATTGAGCTAGGAAAAGAGCCTTCCCTCTAGCTCAGCTACTGTAATTTCCCTAGGAGCTGCCATTGGCTTAAATCTTTAACAAACATTGACTTATTAAACAGTTTAAGTTTAGTGTAAAGTTACTACAATTATAACAATTCAACATTTTTAGTACAGAAATAAAGACTGTTCAAAACAATTCTCAGCTTTACTATTATTCACTCTGAATGGGGAGCTACGGGGCAGCCATATAACGAAACCTGTCAGCGTCACACGGCAGAACCTACTTTGCTCCATTACTGTAACTTCTGCTGAGGCAGGATATTGGCAATTCTATTCCAGACAAGTTTGCGTATCACTACTCACCTTCTGAGTTCACAGAAAAATTCAGAAGACCTCCATCTGTCAGCAAGTCCAATGCCAGGTTAACATTGTGAAGCTGTTGATGAGAGAGAGATATCGATCAAGACAACAGAAAGTATTTCCCACCCAACAGGGCAGTGGCCAGGAGGTTTTAAAAAGTATTTGTCTAGCAGCTGAATTAAGATACAGATTCATAAATATGTACTCATATTAATCTCCTTAGTTCTGATGGAGTGCTCTTCAGAATTTCTACCAATTATCACATAAAATCAGATGCAAAATCCATCTCCAACAAAATCTATCCCATGAGGTGGGCAGGAGAGTCAAGTTATTTAAAAATAGACCTTACATGTCAAAGTCTTGTGTTAATGGATGTTTCCACAGAGAAAACAGGCTAGATTCATGACTGGATCTAATAGATGTATGGAATTCATTTCTATTTTTTTTTTAACAATGCCCATACTCTTACTACATTTGGAACAAAATAAAAAAAACCCAAACATAAGGAAAAGGTTCTCTGTATTTCACTCAGAATTACGAAGACTGGAAATCTCCCGATCAGCTGTAGTTGTGAGCTAGAAGTTTATGCTTTAACATACAACAACGTCTATACAGGATAACAGCGGTGATGATATCCTTCACATAACTCATGAGAAATGAAGCACATGTCCACGAATGAAGGCTAGGCCTTTTTTCTTGATTTTTCTGCAAATGCTTCTCTCTCCCTTTCCCACATAAAAGCAGCATCACACGCATGTGCAGTAGTCACAAATGATTTCTTAGAGTAACTTAACATCCCACAGCTAGCTTCTTACAGTTTAAGGGCCTTTGTTTGCTTGGCTGGTCATTAGCAAGTTCCCTTCCTCTAATGAAGTAACAAGACCTGAACGAACTTCAGATTGTCTCTTCTTACATTCCTCAGGCTACCAAGCAATCTGTCCTCGGGGAGGCACATCCTAACGGCCGCCCCGCTGTGCCACGTTATCTTCCAGCAATCAGCACAGGTTCCCCCACACCTCAGCCAAGCAAAATCTGTGTGCTCTGAAGTGAAGCAATAGATTTCTGTTTTACCTCGTTCTCTGATTTACAAGTAACTGAGACTGACAGTTGGGATTCGGGCTTGTTGTCCTCCTCTGATAGCCAGCTGACAGGAGAGCTGAACCTCGTACAGATCTCCACAATTTTCTGATCGGAATGAATACATCAAATGTTTCCATAACGAACCAGCGTAGGCTAAAGGGGCACATTTCCCGCTCTGTATGCACATGAGGTTTGTGAGGAACAATAATGTGCAGATCTCAACATAAATCTTCAGATGGAAATACCGGCAATTACCAAACAAAGGCAACCTAGAAAAATAAGTTCTTTCACCCAGTTGTGCTTCCAGCTCAAAAGAGCTGGACAGTTCTCTGGGATTTACAACCGGCCAGAGGCCAGGGCATCTGGGCTATCTCAGCTCTGGCAAAAGTACCCAGCTCATACAGTTTTGATAAGCACAGGGGCCCTCCTTCATCATCATCTTCATCTCCTGACTGCACAAAGTTCACCCCTAATTTCAGCCTGACCTATTTTGTGACTATATTCTTTGTCTCAGAATACACACCTTTCTATACACACAAGTGCTCAGAGCTGGACTTTATTTACAGTTACTTCTAAACCTCACTTTTTGGTAATAAACACCCCAAAAATCTGCAACCAACCTACCCACGCGCAGTGTTGTATTCTTGCAGCGGTAAGTGGGTCGCCTCCCGAATTTCTGCTCCTGCTTTCCTCACCCCTCCTGTCCCTCTGACATGGCTCCTGCCCTCCCTTTTTCTCGTCTCCGTTTCCTCCTCGGTGTCACTGCTTCCACCCCAGACTCCCCTCCTTGCGATTCACGAAGCGCACGTACCAGCCCTGCCCCACAAGCGTCCAGCTCGAATGAGAGCTGAGCCACCGCACCGGTCGTAGCAGTGCGTGTGTGTGGTTGTCACCATTTTTAACACAAATGACATGTTTAAACATCAGCAAAGGTTATATTTTCATACTTTACTGTACCAATTAATGTCTAAAATGACAGGGAGTTAGAAAGCACGGGGGAACTGAAAGACATCTTCTATGTACAAATGAGGGTTGAACTACGGTCGCTCAATATTTTTAGTTATAGTGTCATCCCGCTTTTCATCTTGCAATGAACATCAGAGGAGAAACAAACGGTAAATACCACTTTGGCAAACCGTTCTACAGTAAGTCCAGTACTTAGAAGTAACTTCGATAAAATGAAATTACTAGGATGTAGAGAATTGTACTGAACCAGTACAGAGCCCCATTATATTCTCCTCTGAGGCCAGTGACCAGCACATGCAGGGTAAGGGCCAGAAAGTCTGAGCTCTGACTCATACCTAAAACGTAGGGGTATCTCATTTCTTGCAAGAGATCTGTGAGGCTTGAATAGGGCTGATCCAAAAAAGGTTATCTATGAAATTTTAATTTAAAAAAATATTCATTGACTTCCTCTGAATAAAGTTATCGGAAATGCTGAAAATTTATTTCCAAGTCGATGGACAAGAGCAAACAAATTTGAAAACTGAGTGGAGGAGGAGAACAGGAAGAAAAATGACTGCAAGGAAATGCTTTGATTTTGCTTGATTCAACCTTTCAAAACATATTTTCCAGTTCAGAATCACCTTAGATAAAAAACCCCATGAATTTTCCTAATACTTTTTACAGTCACCAGCGGACAGCAATGAATTTTTGACAAAATTTGAACCTAGGTCTCAGACAATTGTGCTTTTAAATGTTTTGATGAAAAGCTCCACAGAAGCACTTATTAATTAATATGTGACCTCTGAGAATTTTCATTACAAATAAATATTGCCCAGGGAGATTAACTGCAGCGAGGTCGGGAATCAGACAAAAGCATCGTCTGTGCGGGGAAGCTGGACTGCAAACCACACCAGAGGAGAGATTCCCTTCTCCGGCAGCTCTCAAGCAAAAAGGATCTGACACATCGCACCTTCAGAGATCTAACTGAACACAACCCAGGAAACATTGCTACGGTTCAAGATTTTCAGAACTACACAAATGAAAAAACCCTACCCACAGCAGAGACAATCTGAAAATAGCTCAAATATCTCCAAATTTTTCAACATCCTATATCTGAGGAGGAGGCATTCATGCCAGCAGCCCAGCACGCACTACCTTCTGCTGATGCCACCTTTTTCTTTCAAAGAACTGCCAAAACCTGCCCGTAGAGGTTGAAAAAGGGATCGAGCAAGTCTGGCTGGGTAGGTTACAGCTCCCGGCCTTGGGGGAGGAAAATATGTAAATTCTCAAGAGCTTAGTAAGTACAGAGGGGGGCTTCAAAATGTTCTGGTCATGTTAAGGTATATTTTTAGGACAACGTAAGGAAGCCTCCAGCGATCCAGTTCTGCTATGCAAGAGGCGTCATCCACTTAAAAACGCTGTTTGCAGGACAGCCTTGTACGAGGTCGCATCCCAGTTCCCCACCATACAGACCCTCTGTATTTCAGCAGAAGGCTTCAGTAGCCTGTACCTGAATGTATCTGCCAAAGAAATGCAAGTAACAATAGTTTGCTTCCCATGAGATGAGAACTAATTTTGAAGACGACACCGACTTGTTCCAAGGTATTTCCACAGCACCGAGTACGGGTATTTGTGCTGCCCCAAGCCACTACCCTGCACACAGCGTGCACACATACGACTTCGCACGCAGCAGCAGTTACAGCAAGAGGCAGAGCTCTTCGCTGACACACAGCAGCATTAAATACACAAGATGTCTGAAGCCTCAAGCTCTAAGTAGTTAACAACTTAATAGGCAACCTACCATCTCCGTGGTACTGGCTGGAGTCAGGAAGAAGTCCCTTAAATTCAGAAAGTAACCCTCCAGTTGTCCAATTAACAGAAGTAAAATAACTCCATCTGCAAACTGGACGAAGAATGATCTGAATATTATTTATTACGTTGGCTTTTAGTAAACTACTCCAATAAATGCCACTATAGCGATAAAGGAATTTAAATGGTGCTCTGGCAAGCAGACAGCCTAATGACTGAGCTCCCTCGACCTCTTCTGCAGTGAACTTCGTACGTCGTTACATCAGGCTCCCAAGTTCACATTAGGGAAAATACGACCTTGTAAAAGCACAGCTATTAAAACTATTCCAGATGTAACGAGACTTCAGAGGACCCCAAGTGACAAATGCATAACTATAAATAAAAAAAGTGCCTAGTGCCTGAGATTTACGACAAAACACTTGCAAAACTTCCTTTCTCACAGCTGCCCAGCAGGAAAACCCAGCAGAGCGCCGGAGCGCAGCTCTGCTTCTCGCCCGCACGGCGCAAACCGCAAGGACTGCCGCCGCGCCCAGGTTTCGAATCAATGCTCGGAGCAAAGCAAGAGCTGTGGGCTGGTTCCTGCGTGGGCGCCTGCAGAAGCAGGGAATGAAACAGCGACGAGGGCCGTCCCCGAGCTCACTGCCCATCGCTCGCTCCCCGGCGAGGGCGCGGGGAGCAGGATGCCGCAGCTCCCCGGCCCCGCAGAGGAGCCGCCGTCCGCCCTCCCGGAGGCGGCAGCGGAGGAGCAGAGCGGAGACACGGTTGTCCTCTCTGCGGTGGCACCCAGCGAGGTGAGCCCGAGCGGCCTGATGAGCACTGCTCTTGCAATTTCACCGGCTCTGCAGAAGCTTGGCGCTCAGAGGATGGGACTTAGAAATGTAATGAAAATGAAGCCTTCCCACCGTGAAGCAAATCCAGTACTAAAAATCACTAAGCACCAGCAATCAACTGGGCTTTCTGCTTAATTGTCCGAACACCCTCATTTCCATCCTGACAGAAAGAGCATCCACAGGAGCTGGGCAGACTCTGAAAATTACTCCCTGTAGCATTACAAGGGCAGCATTCAACACAAAGCTCTGTTTTTTTCACTACTTACTAGCTTCAGAAACCTCAGAGGCTGAAGCCTGATGCCTTAACCTGAAGCTAGAAATAATTGTTCTGTTGCCAAGTTTCAAATTACTACAAGAAAAAGGAGGGATCCGAATGGTGAGAGGAAACGCTCAAATGGCTGACAACACACGGGCACCACGCAGCTTTGAGCAGGCTACCTGCGATTCGATGTCTTTCACATTTAATCCCAATTTTCCAACATGCTGGTTGACAAACTGCAAAAACACCTAAAGAAAACAGAAGGGGAGGGGAGGGTGGAAGAAAAGAAAACTTTTTTCAGTGAAGTCATGAATTATACTTTACGTTATAAATTTTGACGTCTATTAAAAATGTAAATTACCTTTTTTACAGCATCCAGTTTATCTGGGGCACGGCTGAATAATTCATCAAAGGCATCATCATCTGTATCAAAACAACATTAATTGGTATTATTTGGAAAAACTGTCAAATCAGAGATTTGAAGTGGCTCCAGAAGGAGAAAGGTGTTCACACCTTCTAAGTCCCGGAGGAAAAAAAGTCATAGGGAGACAGGGAAAAATCCTGCTTCTGTATTTACCAGANGACAGGGTGACAGGCCTCCCTTCAGCCTGACTGCCTCAGAGAAAACAATTTACTTCATTCAGCTCTGGTGTTTGTGCCTGCAGAGGTTCTCGAGAGTTGTGCTGCCACTGGTCTGAGCAATGGCGAAGTTTCTCACCTCTACAGTTTATCTCTTTTCAGTTATATTTTTTTAACCCTGAAACTCTGGGACAAAATACTGTAAGCCGAGAAGGAGAGCTGTGCATTTAACTGCTCTCCCCCAACAGAAACATCGGTTACATCAAATTTGCAGAAAAACAGTCCCCTTCCTTCAAAAAACCACAAATTGTGTATTTGGAGATGGTGCCCTTACTCTGAAGATTCACGGACCTCAAAAACGACCAGTGCTGCGGTCCAGTTCAATGGCAGGCACCGAGCTGGTGCCCGCAGCGCTGTGCCGGAGAACTCATACGAGCGTAAAGACTTCCAAGGAAATGGGAGTCACTGAAACCCTTCTGAACGCCCTCCCTCACCTCCACTACCTGCCCAGGTTCAGCGAGAGCAGGGTACATCTCCTCACCGTAACCCGGCCACAAGACTGCTCCGGTTCACGCGTGAGCGAAGCACTGCGAACACCCTTAAAAATGAAGGGCGCTGGGGCAGCGTGACTACATGGAGAACCAGCTTCTACGGTGCAGGAAAGCAAAGGCGGGTTTGCTTAAGGAAGATCCCTCCCAAAAGCCAGCGACAGAGCAGCCTCTGCTGAGCAAGGGTTTCCTCGGGTCTCCCCGTTCTCCTGTCAGGGGTTTGCTGCGGCAGCAATGTCAGGGAAGAGGTGAACCCATCAAACAAATCACTGAGCAACGCCCTGAAAGCCACAACGTTCTCGCAAACCAGAGAGCCCTCTCCTGGAGCCAGGCGCTGGGATTTCTCATTTATTGAGCAAGCTGTGCCAAAAACAGAGAGGGAGAGCATTTTGAGGAGCGAATTGCAGACTTCTCTTCCCAGCAGGATCAGCCCACTGGAAGAAATGCCTGATTACAGGTGCTTTTTTCACAATTTCAGCCCACACTAGACACCACTCAGTGGTCATTCTCCTTCCCCTCTACTCTGCCCTGGTGAGGCCCCATCTGGAGTCCTGTGTCCAGTGCTGGGCTCCCCACTTCAAGAAAGATGAGGAGCTACTGGAGAGAGTCCAGCGGAGGGC
>Ga0065711_1051761_pt1 | contig 10246 bp, 10 predicted proteins | sample Hoacrofraction12_FD_59098 | JGI IMG/M metagenome (GOLD analysis project Ga0065711, IMG submission 59098) | Hoatzin crop microbial communities from Cojedes, Venezuela - Epithelial fraction 12 v2 (version 2) | ecosystem: Host-associated > Birds > Digestive system > Esophagus > Crop | place...
GGGTCATCTAGTCCAACCCCCTTGCCAAAGCAGGGTCACCTACAGCAGGCTGCACAGGACCTTGTCCAGGCGGGTCTTGAATATCTCCAGAGAAGGAGAATCCACAACCTCCCTGGGCAACCTGTTCCAGTGCTCCATCACCCTCAAAGTGAAGAAGTTCTTCCTCCTGTTCAGACAGAACTTCCTATGCTTCAGTTTGTGCCCGTTGTCCCTTGTCCTGTCACTGGGCACCACTGAAAAGAATCTGGCCCCATCCTCCTGACACCCACCCTTCAGATATTTATAAGCATTTATAAGCTCCCCTCTCAGCCTTCTCTTCAGCCTAGAGATGACCTGACACAGTAGATATTACATGCACTAAAATTCACAAGCAAAAGTAAGAGCTGAAGTGTTCTTGCAGGTACTAATAGCAGCAATGAAAAATGTAGTCTGTTGTCTGTGTGTGGTAAATACATTTTCTTTGGTTTTCTAATTATTTTTTAGTGGCAAAGTAATTATTTATTCATGACCTGCATAAGGGTCAAATAAGTAAAAGTCAAAGGGCAAAAGAAGTTGTTATGCTAGATACATATTATTTAATGATCCAGTTCTGTGATTAAAACTAATCAGTGCATTCCCAAATGGCACTTTTCAGGGAAATTCTGAAGATCAAGGAAAAACTTAAGCATAATGCTTCTATTCTCTTAACACAAATATCAAAATCCTTCAGGATAACAGTTTTCTCAGGGGAAATAAATCATAAAACACAAGAGCTAATGGACTAATTATGAAATTATGAAATTTTACCAAAATATTTAAAGCTACAATGATAAAGTAGTTAGGACGTACAAGTCTTTTAAATCAGATCAGATGGGAAAGATGCTGCAGTGTTGGTTCTGGGACTGTTGGGTTCAAGCTCAGCCATCAGGAAGAGGATTATTTATGTCTATGAAATACTGAAGAAATAAGGAATAATGGGAGATGAAGCTCTCTGCTACTGTTTAGATAAGTCATTACACTAAGACTAATTACAGTCCTCCAAATCTAGTTCTTTGGAAACAATTGCATCTTGCCATCCAATCAGAAGACGAAAATACTGGTGCCTGAGTTGAAAGCAGAAGTAATAAAACCCCAGTAATGATTGCTTCTCTGTTATGTCCAAGGTATTTCTGACTTGGAGTATTGCTGAGAGTTAACACTGTGCAGAAAAGTATTCTTAGATATTAAAATTCTGGCATGAAGGCTCATACTAATGTGAAATGATTTCTCAAACAGGTGATTGAAATGGGTAGAGAGCTTCATGCTATTGTGAGAACAAGACTTTGCAGTTTGACCACAGAGAAGTAGAAATAGAGGACTGTGAATACCTTGCCGCTTTATAGAGCCTGTATATGTAGTATAATTATATTTTTGCTGCTAAAATTAATTTTAAGCAATATATATTTGGACCAATTGAACTCCTTTCCATAAACATTAGTTCACAGTTATTCCCATGTCTGAAGCTGAGTTTACATATTTGTATGTTTTAAAGGCCTAAGCATGACAAAGGCAATATCAACTGCAAAATGGCTTGCATAAAAGGAACGTAACTTCTGTTTCAGTTAGATCATCCTTGTACAAATATACCTACTCACAGTTGAAATGTATGAAGTAATAGAGTCCATCACATCCATTTGACCCAGCAGTCAATTTCTTCATTTCAAGCGTCAATTCCAGTTTTCATTTAGTTTTGCCTTGCTTGATCTTCCAGTCACCAGATTTTTCTAGTAATTTTTTTTGCAGGTTCTGCATTTTGTTATTTTCAAATTACTTCTTACTCTTTTTTTTTTTTTTACATAAATGGACTGAGTTTCTTCTTTTACTATAATGCAGATTTTCATGACATTCTTGTGACTTCTTGTACCTTTCCAGTTTTCCAGCATATATTTTTTAAATTAAGAAATTAGTGACCTTTCACAAATAGTCCTGTCATCTCCATGCAGAGAGCAAAAATCACCTTTGTATTTGCTACTGTCTTGCTTACAAAGCAAGACATTTGCCCAGTTAGCTGCTGCAGCTTTGTTTTCGGGTTACACATCTACTGATGACTGACGGGTTTTTTCAAGACATTTCGTCTCCCTGATGATAAGGAAGATGCTCTTTTATAGTAATTCCATCGAATACTAACTCCGTATCATACATGCTCTTTGTTTGTAGATTTGTATTATTTGATTTAAAGCAAAGGGATAGAAGGATAACAACAACAAAACCAAACTAATCCCCAACAAAAACAGTTCAAAGAATGGAGAAATCTACTTTCAAACAAACATCTGGAACAAGATGGCAATGCATATAGCTCTGGCCTTTAGAGCAGTAGCCAGAGCTTGTTCCTAACCATAACAATTTATGGGCACGGCATTTAAAGAAAGTTGCATGCGGTCATAATATTGAGCAATCCTTCCCATGTTATCTGGGAATTACTATTTACTTATATCCCCTGACGTGTCTATGTGGAAACCCTTTCTCTTGCCTGGATCATTGCAACGCACTGCACTTGTCTCCATAGGAAGCATCCAAATGAAGGTTTGCAAAGTCCTCCATCTGTTAGAATTTGACAGGCACTTCTATCGCAAAATTCTCAGGTGGATGCTTTTGTACTAAAGTCAAAGTGCTGAAGGGTTCATAATACCTTCCACTAAGCTCTTCTCTAGACAGCACACATTTGTTCTCCAGACAGCATATTCATCAATGAGCTGGTAAAGAGACTGAGCTCTGAGGTGGTAAAGTCTGCTGAAGATATGAAGTTCTTCAAAATAAGAAAGGCAGGAGATCCCCATGAAGAAGTAGATAGGGAACTTATGATAGTGAGTGGCTGTGCAACAAAATGCTGAAATTTAGTGTAGATAAATGTCAAGCCATGCATGTGGAGAGAGACTCTCAGCTTCCTGTATAAAAAGATGAGCTCTGAGGTGACCATTAATGCTACATGAGTGAGACCTGAGGCTATGAGAGATAAATCAATGAAAAAATATGCTCAGTACCTGCCAGTTGCCAAAACAAACAAACAAACAAACAAACAAACAAACAAATAAAAAGACCCAACAGAACAAATCCTGGGGCTTGCTAGGAAGGAATTTGAGAACAAAACAGAAAATGAAACTATGTCAGTGTATAAATTCATGGGTCACCCTCATGCCAAATCCACAGAGCATCCAGAGCACAGAGGGTTCATGTCTGCACCACGCAGTTTCCCTTTGTGCAGAAACCAGAACTCCAAGGCAATAAAAATACACCCTGATACAGGGTCAGCTTGAAAATGGGTCACACTGAGAACCATGATCTGGAAACACCGCTGTGTAAAGTAATATAGCCTTTGTTTCAGTTCCCTAGCAAAAAGAGGCTGAAGAACATACATTTTTGCACAGGAATACTTAGCAAAATCTTAGATTAGATACGTGGATTCCCATACAAGAGAAACAAAGTTTGTGGGTACGAGAAATATTTGTATTTGCCTAGCTTGTGTGCATAGACATATGTATATATATAGCTAAAAGCAGACAAGCTTTCAGAAAAGTAAGCCTTTCTATAGGAGAAACATAGCAAGTATCAAGCTAAATTCCAGGTAGGAACAACTGGTATGGATATAATTTATATACCAGAGAAAAAACTGACTGTGTGAAAGGAAAGGTTGGTTAGCACCTCTGAGGCAGAGGGGAGAAATGACACGAAAATTGTAAAGGGCTGTGAACCAATGTCTCTATTCAGTCTGTGGCTCCAGTAGTTATGAATTTTAGTTGCCAGGTTTGTATTTTCCATATATTTTGTAGATCTCCATTGAAGATCAATACTCAGATGTTAGTGATTGGTGGAAAAGAAAGGGATCCGCAAAAGCCTGTGTCTGATCAGGAACCCGCCTGTTGAAAGCAAGAAAGTGATTTCCCAGCCTGAAGAGGAGAATGTGTTTTAAACTATACCCTTCTTTCCCAAGGATTTAGGAAACTTTCTCCACTCCGAAAAAGGGATTTATAAACTTAAAACATCTCCTGAAGTGAAGTGCCTCCCTCAAATTTCTCTCACAAAACATTGTTGGAGAAATGCTCAACATACATACTTTTGTTCAATGATTATGAGATTATTGTACTCATCCAGCATGTGTAAAACACTTCCAGCTTCAGTTTATTCCTCCACATGAAGGAATTGTAGCAGTGGCTTACCTATGTAGGTTAGAGGTATTCCTGGATGGAGCACTCAGCCAGCTGCTTTAGTGAAGCTGCTTCAGTTTGTCTGAGGTAGGCAGGTGAGTTCTGGGCAGGACCTGCAACGTCCATGGGTTTTTCCTAGTGGTAACAAAGCTCAAATATCAATAGAAGGGCCATAGTTTTATTTTGTTACTGAAAGAATTATTAGAGTATGAACAGTAATCCAAATCTTTGTGGTAGGAAGAGCTCTAAACTTTCCCTTACAGATCCCGGGACTTTTTTTTACTTTGTGTGAAACGAAAAGGTAGTACGAAGGTACAGAATGCATGCCCTCAAAACATCCCACTTCTGCCAGGTCAGACCCTCACATTGAGATAAGCAGAAAGACTCCTAGTCTGAGCATCCAAGAACGCACAGGCTTTCTCTAGAAACTATTACTTAGGAAGTTTAAGACTACATCAATTCTGACCATTGCAGTAGTGACATTTACATCTTCTGAGAGGAAGCTGAACACCATTATGTACAATTGTGTACTAAAATTTCTGAATGGGTATCCAGATGGGAGGTGGTCATATCCCATGTGCACAAAGACAGGCCAGGTAAGCAGTGACTCGTGGTAATTTGCGTTGCACAGCTGCGTTCATAAAACATGTGATCAAGCCCTAGATTTCATGTCATAGAATCATAAAATGACATGGGTTGGAGAGGACCTTCAAAGGTCATCTAGTCCAACTGCTCTGCAATAGGAAAGGACATTTTTTGCTAGATCAGATTGCTCAAAGCCCTGTCCAATGTAACCATAAACAGTCACAATGGACGGGGCATCCACAACTTCTCTCATCAACCTATTCCAATGCCGCACTACCCTCATTGTAAAAAATTTGTTCCTTATGTCCAAACTAAACCTACCCTTTTTCAGTTTAAAACCATTGCCCCTTGTCCTGTCACTGCAGGCCTTAGTAAAAAGTCTCTCTCTGCTTTACTTATAAGCCCCCTTTAGATATTGAAGGGCAACAATAAGGTTTGCTAGAGCCTTCTGTTCTCCAGGCTAAACAGCCCCAACTCCCTCAGCCTTTCCTCACAGGAGAGGAGTTCCACCCCTCTGACCATTTTCAGGGCCCTTCTCTGGACCCGCTCCAACAGCTCCATGTCCTTCTTGTGCTGAGGATGGTACAGCTGGACACAGTACTCCTGGTGAGGTCTCACCAGAGAGGAGTAGTGGGGCAGAAACCCCTCCTTCGACCTGCTGGCCACAATGCTGGTGATGCAGCCCAGGATATGCTTGGCCTTCTGGGCTGTGAGCTCACATTGGTGGCTCATGTCTAGCTTTTCATCCACCATATCCCCAAAACCTTCTCGGCAGGGCTGCTCTCAATCCCTTCTTCCCCCAGCCTGTATTGATAGCTGGGGTTGCCCCCACCCAGATGCAGGACCTTGCACTTGGCCTTGTTGAACTTCATGATGTTCACGTGAGCTCATTTCTCAAGCTTGTCCAGGTCCCTCTGGATGGCATCCTGTCCTTCTGGTGTGTCAACCTCACAACTCAGCTTGGTGTCATCTGCAGACTTGCTGAGGGTGCTCTTGATCTCGCTGTCTGCGTCACTGGTGAAATGATTAAATAGCATTGGTCCCAGAAATGACGCTTGAGGGACACCACTTGTTTACTGAACTCCTGAAAGAAAATGGAAAGTTTTGTAAGGCATATGGGATATCTTAATCACGTATATAAGATCTGAAACTGTGTGAATGCTGAATTAGAAGACCTGTTAGTGAAAGGTGGAGGTGCTTGAAATAAGTACTGTGAAAACACAAAATAATTAAGGTTTTGCCTTGAAATCTCAGTGATGGACACTGGATCCAGCTGTGAGATGGCAGAAGAGACATTACAGCTGAATAAGTTCTGTGAATGCTGGCTGTTTTCATTGTCTGATCCCAGTCTCTTCCATAGTAGAAGCTTAGCCTTTTGTATAACTAAGAAACTTGACTTCTGTTTTGCCTTTTTTCTGCAAAGTTTCTCTTATCTTTACAAAGAAGTCATCATCAGAAGGAATGCATCCTCATAACTGAAATCACCCTGACCAAACAGCGAATGACTTCCAGTGGGATGGTTTTCTTAGAATTGGCATTGTGTCAGGTAGAACCGCTTACTTTACAAATCAGTGATAGTGCTCAAGCAAGATGTATGACTAATGAATTAGTCAAATTTTAAGCAGCTAAGCAAATAAGTAAAACCAACAATATCCATTTCAGACGTTTTTTGGGGGATTTTCAGTAGTGCTGAAAAGCTAACAAAGATCATACTCTGAAATGAAATACTAAAGAGTAAGATAAAATACATATAGCTCTGTGGTCATTTATGCCTTCTTAGGCAATAATATAGATCAAAAGTCAAAACTGTCTATTTCTAGAGTTGGGTGTTTTTAAAAGAGCTTTCCATTGGAAGCTAAGATGCCAGAACTAATCAGTTGCATTCTCTCCTCTCCATCTCACCTGAGCCTCATCATTGAGGTTCTTTACAATGCCACTGAGTGAATAGTTTGCTCTGGAGAAACAGAAATGAGAGTCACGGGAAAGTCTGCTTTCATCTTCCAGTCTCATTAACCATAAAGCTGGTTTCTACACAATGTATGAATCTAGAAATACTGTTAAAATTAATGAACATATAAAAAAGATGTCACGATACCTATAGATTTACTTACTTAACCAAAATTGTTGACAGGAGAATTGTGATTAGTCAGAACATTTCAGTCACTTTACAGAAGCGTAGTTATTGATGGTGCCAGACAACACAGAAGCAGCAGCAACAACAGGATTAATTCCTTAGTGGAAACTGGGACACTGAAATACACCACTGTGTGTTAATCAGATGTTTTTTTGGTATATAGTAGTGCCCTTTCAGGAAACTACTTGTATTAAAACTGGGAGAAAAACTTCCAGAAGTTTTTCAGTGGCACAGATTAATTGCTGGAGACGAAGAAATGTTATTTGGATGACACTTACTAATACAATGAGTTAGCTCAGTGCTGTCTTTGTTTTCTGCTAAACAAGTCAGACCCTTCTGGCAGGAAACACTAAGACACTGAATGAAAGAGAATTTAAGTATCCCCAAAGAGTTTAATGACTAGATGGAGAATACAGTCTTTCTGATTGGTATATATGCCTGGCCTGCAGCGATGGGCCAGCTCACTAGGCAATAAGGTAGAATAGTGAATAATAGAGAACTAGGATACTAGGAAAGTAGAAATTTTTAATTATTTATATTGCTATAAGCTTTTCACGGACTGTCTTATATTGTCCTACAAAGAAGGAAAAGCATCTGAGGGACAAAGGTGTGAAAAAGGAATGACCCTACTTTCTTCCTTGGTTTACATACTACCTGTCTTCACACCTTTCTTTCTGATTTTATGCTTATCCCTCTATTCCCCTTTTCATCTGTTTCTTCCCTTCATTTTTGATATCTTCAGCCTCCATATCGAGATCAACTACCAAATATATCTGCCAACATGCTCTCATAAGCCTGCATAAAATAAGTTGCAAGGAATTGGTCTCAAAGTGTTTTTAATGATGGTGAAGAGGACTATTATGTGCTACTGATGCTGTATATTAATTAAATAGTAAGATTTTAATTGGAAATGTTGGGAAATTACTTGTCCGAGGACAGAAGGCTTTAGCACCTTATGGATTTCACATACCTGTTCTACCTCATACTACATGGTGCTGTTCTTGAAGGAAAAACTATGGGGAGTGAAAGGACAAGAAATTTTTGTGACCCATGTCAAACTGCACCCAAGTAGAGTGCAGTAAAACAGACAACTTGTAAAGTGGGAGTGATATTATTTCCCATACACCATCTCCTAATGTCTCTTGTATTTAGCTTAAAAGCTTTTTTGGGAGAAGACTTTCTTTTGTTAGAGGCTGCAGACCATGACTAGTAGCTTGATGTTCCTCTGCAAGGGAACAGACGCCAGCCAACAGGGAAGCAGGCTCTGCAGGGACCTCTCTGCCAAGGTACGTGGGAAAGGTGGGAACAGAAAAGACCTGCAGCATGCACAGTAACGTACTTTGTCCTGTATAAAGGGAAGAAGGTGTCCTGAACTTGCTGGGTGCCTGAAGAATAACATATTATAAGTACTGGGGAAAAAATAACCATATTTGTTTGACATGTGTAAGACAATCTAAGAAACTTGGATTTGGATAATCTAAATGGTGATGTTTGAAGAGATCACAGAAAAAAAGTCAAATTTTCTGCAACCAAAGGTATTAGCTAAAAAACACTGACACACATCTTAGACTTTCTGTTAAAACTGAGTCTGTGGAATCTGGCTTCAAAAACCTGGAATAGGTTCCTGGAAATTTCTCTTAGGGTGAGGGCATGATAAGGGGAGAACAGAAGATTTGGCAAGTCTGAGAAGCAATCTATTGCTTATTTTTGTTGACCTTTGCATTCACCTTGATGCTATGTGAAAGCACATTTTTTCAGAATACACCTGAGGAAATCTGTTCATATTAAAGTGCTGACATGATCCTTTCCTGCTCAGATTTTGTCCTAACAAAGGGTGTTGCATCATGGTACAAGAACCCAGAGGATCTATAAAAATGTTACTGATGTATTTTTACTCTTTAGAACTCAGAGTCATGTTAGGGCAGAATACAGGATGAAACATTACAAAAAAAAAATAGGCTTTTGAGGTTACTATTTCCATGTATTATTCACTAAATGTCTCATGCAGACTTCATAAATAGCCTTGGTGACACCCAGAACTTCCCCCTCTTGTGTGAGTGTGTGTGAAACATCAGTGTACAGGATCAAGGCTTTGAGAAGCCGAAAAGTTCATGCAGAGAGGGAACAAAACTTGCTCAACCTCCAGGCTGTGATGCTGAAGAGGCATCCTTTCTCTTTAGGGCTGATTAGACACCTGTTACAGTCAATGGAGGAACACTTAGCATTCCTATTAACCTTAATCGAAGGGTTCATCTGCTACATTCCCCATGTAGAAGTACCGATCACTCTCCACTGACTCAATTGTCTACATACCTATAGAGACAGACATCTCTATAGAAGTATCTGTAGCATAATTGCCTGTGGTGAAAGGAGACAAATACCAGTCCTCAGGGATTTTGTTGGTGCACAAATGTTACAAAAACGAAGTCAGTATGAGATGAGTGATAAATACTGTGTTAGGAGACCTGCAAAACCAGGCCTTAAGATTCTTGGTCTGGGCACCTCAAATTTACAGACACCTTTAGCGTTCTGTGCCTAAAGATCCCATCAGTCTCTGGGAATAAAAATAGGACTGGATTACCTTGGAAGGAGGTTATAACATCTGCGAAGTTGTGTAATTTTGACAATCATCACAGAAATACTGGGGAAGAAAATATATACACTAGCTCTGGATCGGGACAAGAGTGTCATGCAAAAAAACAATTTCTAGGGCTGTGTATTGAACAACATTTTGTGATTGTTCTTTAGCTGAATACAGTACATTCTGTGCAGTGACTGCCAATATGGCAGTCATTCTGTTTTCAGGATTTACTGAAAGACAGGAATTCTGTAATAAGCGATTCAACATCCATTCATATGATTATAATGTGTGAGATGAAATGCTCTATTTAGCAGAATACAGGGTCATCACTAGTGCTAAAGTACAAAAGACCAGCACTTCTAGGATTGGGTTCATCCTGTTCTGATAGAGTTCTGAAAGTTCAGATGATTGCAACCACCAGAGCACAGAATCAAGTCTCTCATGGTATTTGTCAGCAACACATTATTTACAACCAAATTTAGAAGTCTCAATGTAGGAAAGCATTTCAAAATTCTAAGCATTTATGTAGAACCACACTGCAGACTGCCCAGGACATCCATGTAGGGTTGCCATGTATGACACAGACTCTGCAGGAGGTCTCTGAAGTGGCCTCTTGGCTATCAGGCCAGACAGCCCGCGTGTCTGAAGTACCCTGGAGACCCGACTTCAAGCAGGTGAATTACTCTGTACAGGGTGTTCCACTCCTAACAGATGAACACCCAGTGCCATTTGGGAGGTCGTGGGGTGCCTGAGCCCCCCAGGCAGAGCAGACCAGCACGGTGCCGC
>Ga0065711_1051763_pt1 | contig 10246 bp, 5 predicted proteins | sample Hoacrofraction12_FD_59098 | JGI IMG/M metagenome (GOLD analysis project Ga0065711, IMG submission 59098) | Hoatzin crop microbial communities from Cojedes, Venezuela - Epithelial fraction 12 v2 (version 2) | ecosystem: Host-associated > Birds > Digestive system > Esophagus > Crop | place...
ACCCTCACAGTAAAGACTTTCTTCCTTATATCCAGTCTAAATCTCCCCTCTTTTAGATTAAATCCATTACCCCTTGTCTTTCTTGCAACAGGCCCTGCTAAAAAGTCTGTCCTCACCTTTCTTATAAGCCCTCTCCAAGTACTGAAAGGCTGCAGTAAGGTCTCTCCGGAGCCTTCTCCTCTCCAGGCTGAACAGCCCCAAGTCTCCCAGCCTTTCCTCACAGCAGAGGTTCTCCAGCCCTTGGATCATTGCTGTGGCCTCCTCTGGCCCCGCTACAACAGATCCAGGTCTGTCCTGTGCTGAGGGCTCCAGAGCTGGATGCAGGACTCCCGGTGGGGTCTCAGCAGAGCAGAGGCACAGAATCCCCTCCCTCGCCCTGCTGCCCATGCTGCTGGGGATGCAGCCCAGGGTATGGTTGGTTTGCTGGACTGCAAGCGCACATTGCCGGCTCATGTCCAGCTTTTCATCCCCCAGCACCCCCAAGTCCTTCTTGGCAGGGCTGCTCTCCATCCCTTCATCCCCCAGCCTATATTGATACTGGGGGTTGCCCCGACCCATGTGCAGGACCCTGCACCTGGCCTTGCTGAACCTCATGAGGTTCACATGGACCCATTTGTTGAGCTTGTCCAGGTCCCTCTGGATGCCATCCTGTCCCTCAGGCCACAGGGAGAGCAGTCTGAGAAGGCCATTTGGCAGCTTTATGAAGACAACTGGTGTTGCTGTGCAGCTCCATGCAGTGATGTTCCTTGCTTTGTAGATGCCCTACAGAGCTACCTGCAGCAAGTAATGGCACTAGAGTACGAGGAGAAGCCTGACTATGAGGCCCTGCGGCAGCTCTTCAAGAAGCCACTGGAAAAGATGAAAGCTTCAGCTTATGACTCTGTGGACATCAAAATGGTGCCCTAGGTAAGTGCCAGCAGTTTAATTACAGCAGCACAAAGCACTTATCCCCCTGTACTGCTCTGGGAGCACAGGAGCAGCACAGTGCTGCTGACTGGTGCCCTGGGGTGCTGCAAGCAGCAGTCAGGAGCTGAGGACAGAGCAGGCTGGCCTGTGAAATCTCTCCTGGTGAGACAGGGGCTCCTCCTGACATGAGAGAACACTGGCCCTTCAGCATTCCCTACTGAGACCAGTCCAGTGCTACGCAAAGCTAGGCTTAGCCTGTGTTACAGTGTATGTTTCCTCATTTTTTTCTGGAAATACTTGTCCTTGGAGGAATACAATAAGGGTTAATAAAGCAAAGTTTGAACAGTCTGCAGGGGTGTGGAGGTGCTGACAAAATGCAGACTGATGCAATCTGGTCTTTTTAAAAAGGTGAAAAAAGAACAGAGGCTCTGGGCTGTATCTATTGCTTTTCCATTTCAGATAGCAGCTTGTAGTTCTTACTGCCTTGGACCTATGGCAGTAAGTAGTGGCTCCCTAGGCCCAGGTACTCTGTTTTATCCATGAGGCACCTCCAAGACTGGGGCTTGATACAGAGACAGATCTGGTTTTAATCCAGTGGCCTTGGCTGATGCAGCCCTGGATAAAGCAGCAAGCCCCAGGAATGTGGTGCTAGCTCCTCATCACCTTATTTACTCTTCCTGGGAAGGAACTGAATTGATTAATGTTCCCATTTTGTGCCTTTTCTTTCAGATCAAGAAAATTTGCACAGGAAGAGTTCAAAGCTTTCTGCAGTGTGAGGCCTTTCCTGCAGATATTTAACTTTTACCTACCTGTTTTAGAACTGAGAGAGGTTTTTATAAGTGTTTTCTTCCAATTTTAATGTGACCCAATCCTGAATGTTGAGCCACTGTTGTAACAAGTTAATGTGAAGACACTCCTGCATGGCAAGGCAATTGTAAGCAGCAGCTGGAGAACTGCAGTGTTGCCATGAGGAGAAGGGTGAAGCCTGGCACAGAAAAACTAAATTAGGGTTTGTTTGGGTTTTTTTTATCTACAGCAGCAATACATAGTTTTATAGTAAACTTTATGCACAAGCACCCAAGGCTGCTCTGTTGGTTATTTGGCATGTTCAAGGCTTTCTGTAGGCTCTCTCTGGGGCTGCCATAGGGTTTGCTGTGCAGGGTGTTCTCCACACTGCTCATGATATTAATGCAAATAGCCTACAGACCATCCCATCTATCATAAGAACTTGGCTCAGACCTAAACTCTGACTTTGTCCCCAAACATCCCATCAGTTTTCCAAGGCCCAGGTCCGTGACATAGGTGAGTAAGATACCAGCCATTGAAATAAGACAGGGAGCCATCTCAATTAAAAGAAGTTTTACAAAAAAAATTCACTACATTGTATCTGAACTGTTGCCATCTGCCACAGTAACTTCTAAACAAAGGAAGAGTCATGGAGTCCGGTTCCAGTGTTAAATTCAGTGCTGTCTCCTGGAAGTCTTGTACCTTGGTATTTCCATGCTCACTACTGTTTGTGAAGAGAAGACTAGTTTCCTAATGTTCACAGGCTGAAGGAGCTTTAACCCAGGCTTGCTAGGCTGAGGGCAGTGGAGGTGGTTTCTTCAAATGGTTACTGAAGCAGCACAAATTTCATTTTGGTAAGAAAAGGATACACTGCCCTTGCAGATTAGGAGACAGTAGAAAGGCTTAAATGAGGGCTTTCAGCAAGACGAACTGTCTGCCCTTACAGCATTGGTGCCTGTTTCTAGTGTTCAAGTGATTTGTGCTTTCCTTGAGGACACATTAGTGGAAATAGCAAGGAAGACTGCGAGACAGGAAATGAAATCAAGCCATGGGCTGGAGGTGGCAGTTCAGCCACTGTTCCAGCAGAGACAAGCAGTTCACAGATCACATTACTGTAGTACTGGGCAGTGAAGCATTAAGGCACAGAAGGATTTTTTTTTAGGCAAGGAAAACACAGCAACTAGAGCCAGAGGCAAATGGGGTTTAAAACAATCTGAGAGGGAGGTAAAGAATCTCAGACTTCCAAGTGAGCCTTCATTTACCTCCTGATTGTATCCTTAAAAACCTGGTGTCAGTACAGCAAATGGTATATACATAGAAGAGGGAGGCACCAGTTGAGTGAGACAGTACCTGGCTGGAAGGAAAAGGCAGCATAACCTCAAAAAGGTCTTTCAAGTGGAAAAATTCAAGCATAGTGTTACATCCAGTAACTTGAGAACCAAAGTCAATTTCTTTCTTTTATAGTGCCAGGTCTCACAACGAAGCAAGGGACATGACAAGTTCTTTCCTATCACCAAGGAATAACTGGTGAGGTATGACAAAAATGAGCTATAAAGTTTCATATGTGGAGAAGAATCTTAAGTTGCAGAGAATCGGATAATAAGGAATACTTTAAAAAGACAGCTATCAAGGAAAGAAATGGCCCAAGAGTGAGCTACAGAATTACAAGATAAGACATAGGCAAAGTTGAGGGGAAGGGCTCTTTTTGGAGGTATTGACAATTATTCACTATCATCCCTGTATAACTACAACAGAAATACTGCTTCCAGGAAGCCTAGAAAAGTAAAGAGCATAAAGAAGTCAGAGGCTTAAGGAGCCTAAGTTCAGCCTTTCTTCACTGTGTTCTGCCACATTTTTTCGCTTGACTTGCCTTCTGTCACACTTGCCCTGACTAGGCCTAGCATGGACTGACTGTAAACATGATTCCAGGTAATGAGGCAGGCATGGCTCCTTGTTCGTGGCACTGCCACGAGGCAGTGCTGAGGTAGGTTTGAGAGGTACTCCAAAGCTGCCTTTTACAGAAGATGTAGGACTGGCATTGTTGACAGAAGAGTAGCCTGAGCTCCCTTCCAGCTTTGGATTTCTTGAGGTGAGACATGCTGAAAGGCTGCGAGTGTCATCTGGCAGCTTAGCCTCCCGCACTGGTGCCATGTGCCCAGCCCACTCTACAGCTAGGCTGTCTTCATCGCTGGAGTCTTGACAGCAGTGCTCTGCAGGATCCATGTAGACCACAGTCACGTCCAAGATCCCACTGGGACCTGTCACTGCAGGATGATAAAAAACTTAGTTTTGATTTGGGCAACACCAAGCAGGCATTCAGCACAGAACAAAAGCAGAGAAAACCAAGCAAGAGTGTAAACCTCATGTCTGCTTACACATGGAGGGAAGGGTAGAGCACTAAGTTCACCCTCCTTTAAAACAGTAACTTTTCACCCCTCAGACTGTCTGGATATGTACCAAGAGCTGTTTATAAAAGGAACAGCCAGTCCCAGAGTCAGCAAAACAAAAAGATAATCTAGCATTTCTAATAGTGGGCCATGCATCACATTTGGTCCACTGTCAGTGGTATCCGAAAACAGTCTCACTTTGAAATGCTAAGCTGCTACAAAACACTTCTTCATGTTCTGAAGCAGTAGAGAGAAAGCAGATATATACCTCTAGAATAGTTTAAGAATTCTAACCACTGGGGAAGGGATTTTTCCAACTGGTCTTCAGCTGGAAGTTCAGGCTTCTGTTGCCTGAGAAACAGCTTTAAGCAAAGATGAAAAGACAGTTTTAACTCTCTTGTCTGCTTTTTATAAGGAGAAAAAAACCCCTTACCATCTCCATCTCTCTCGCCTTCGCTTTCCTGATCACCTTCATAACCAGAGCCGGAATCTAAACTCCAGTCTAGGAAGTTATCTAGAAGACTTTCTTCCTGGGTGGATAGCTCTGCTGTGGGTGTAGTCACAAAGCTGCCTCTGTCATCCTGAATGCTGTCTTCCCTCCTCCTGTAGAAAGAAAATCCAGAAGTCACACATTAAAAGTTAAGTCGTCTTTCTCCCAGCTCTTTAAATAGCCATGTCAAGGTAATTACAGAAAAATTGATCATATTTAAGAATGAAACCTCAGGACACCATAGAGGAGAAAAAGCTCATGCTAATCTTCAGAGACATCTAAAGTGATGAGTTATACTAGCCTTTTAGTTCTTTGTCCAGAGGGAGAGCTAAGGAAAGTGTGAATTTCCACCACATTCGTGTGCAACAGACTGGGCTCTGGGTCCTCCTGTTTCACACCCAGCAATGAACAGAGTTGGCTGTAACTCATCATCTACCAAAAAAAAAAAAAAATCAAAGAATCAGTAATAATTAGACCGTGAGATTTCCAGAAGTAATAAACAGTCAGAAGGCTATTTATTTTCTAGGAGAAATCTACCCCAGTAATTCTTCCCACATGTACTATAACAGACCAGTTATACTCCCCACAGATCAAGTTTAAAACTGCCACTTTATTTAGATATTATCTCTTCCAAAAGTCTAAAGTTAGAACCCACTTCCCATTATTTGAAGTTTACTACATCCTGCCGTATGGTAGCTTTGCTGTGGGTATCAGACATCAGCAAATGAAGACAAAGACCTCACCCACCTTTTCTTTGCCTATTTCTTCATAACGCTTATCTTCAAATCGTTGTTTCACTGCAGTTAAGGACACCTGCCTATAATCCTTTGGGACATTGTCATGGAAACTGGAAAGAAAGATTAAAGCCCCAATCTTAGAACAGTTTATATGAAATTACGTTAATAAAATCTGTTAATTTAAGTACTTCCCCTCTGCTCGTCTTGGCTCTGTGCTAAGGAAGTTGGTATTTCAGAGCTGCTTGTCAACTAGCCAGGACACTTGGTTTCTAAGCATAAGAGCATCTAATTCCTTTTCTATTCTTTGAGGGAAACAAGATATTTGCCTTGCACTCTTGAAAAAAATGAGCTACTTTTGCTACTGGAACTCCTTCTGAAGCTCATCGGCAAGCCACTTGCAGTCTTCTGAATATAGTGCCATTTGGCAAGCTGAAACCTGTTAGACCTTGAGGTCTGTCAGGATTTCTGTAACCCAGGGCCACTACCAGTTGGGAGAAATCAAATAGCTCTTCCTGAACTGGCCCCTAGGCCTTAGTGGTTTGGGGAGCAAGGCAGTTTCCCAAAGCCACCTCTATCAGGAAGGGTTGACTATAGATGCAGCATGTCTGCAAGAGCTGGAATAGAAGTACTGCTGTGCCCTCCCAAAAGAGTTCAAAAGTATTACCACTTTTGGTGGAGGCTTAGCACACAGGGCAACAGATCTTCAAGAGAGAAACCGGTGCACTCAGCCAGCTGGCTGGTCCAAGGGTGTGCTGGAAAAGAGAATACATATTACCATTTCGTGAAGCTTAGTAGTTCTGTGATAAGTTTTTTTTTTTTAATGGGACAAAGATCATGACCTTTACAAGCTTATGCCTGTACATAGTCTATTTGAGTTCACAGTTAGCTTCAAGGATAGGTTTACATGCCAAACCAATGTTATACTTAACTATAGAAGACTTCAGTCTCATTTAAACACAAAGCTTGCATAGTCTGATGCTAATACTCTTGTTCGTCATAGCTATTAACAGGTCAATTAAACAGACTGAACTCAACTCCTCATTCTGAAGCCGTATACCTGTCCCCCTCTTCTCTACCCCCTCCTCCGGCCAAGTGATTGGGACGTCTTGCCTAAAGACAAAACACCACCAAAAACCCTCAAAAGCTCCCTAAAAAGACAAGGTAGACTGACATACCATGCTGCAGCTGCACTTAAGGTTAGATTCCTTACCTTGCCTGTGTAGTATCTTAGCCAGCAGCAGTGCTGCAGCAGCCAGCCGAGCTGGGGAATACACACAAAGGCTTGTGTTTAAGAGCGACAGTTCACAAATGAAGCTGTAAAGGTGAAGAGTTCTTCTCTCCAATGAGACTAAGTTTGACAACACTTCTTTGTAGTCCACAATGGCAGGTATCTAGCGCAGAACAAAGAACAGAGGTTGGAAATACAAGATGAGCACCAAGTATTTAGAACAGTTGTTTCCAGAGAGATGCTGTGTTCATTACATTAGGGGTTTTGTTTGTTTGTTTTTAACTACTACGCTGCCATTGAAACATTCTCCAGTGAATGAATAAATGGCCTTTTAAAACTTAAGTTTTAATCTCTATGGAAAGGCAGAGGGTTTTGTATCTGCATCCTCTGTGATATGCACGGTGTACACAACTGATTGAGAACTCGCACAAAACCCCAACATCTTCGATAAGGAGAAGTGCCAATTACAACAGCCTGACTTCAATAGCAGTCCAAGGGGTGAAATACTCCATCCACTTTCCAAACTCACCCTTATCTTTCCTTCTAGGGCAGAAATGATCTCACCCATCATTCTCACCAAGTCTTCATATTTGTATGTGTTGTCTGTTAGCCACACAGCTTCCCGTATTGTCAAGATCTCTTTGCTGATGAAACTGCAATATTAAATAATACTAACAGTTAGCCCCAGAACAAAGGGAATTTGTGCACTTGTGCGCAGATAAATGCACCCGAGATGACCAAACAGTCAAACAACTTTATAAGGTACTTAACTTTATAAGGTACTTTCCCAGGTACAGACCAGGAAAGAAAGAACAGTAGCTCTTCATTTATTTAACCTTTAAGCTGCAACCACCTACTAGAACATTCCTAATTCCTCATTTATGAAACCTCTCCTAGGTTAAGATGCAAGATATTAAGGAAGCTAACACAGAATAATAATTTTCCACCACACCATGCAGTTCATCTGAGCCTAACAGACAACACTGCTGCAGTTGCACCGCTACATACCAACACCGCTGCAGTTGCTCCTTATGGGGTTGCTCATGGTAACACATCATGAAAGACTTCAGTTGCTGATGGAATGCATTTAGACTAATCCATCACTACAGAGTGTTCTCATATTCAAAAACATGTTCAAGGAATTACGTTTTGTGTCTCATTTGCAGAGTCTGCTTCTATAGGTACACAGTTCAAGGAACAGTCAATGTAGAAGGAAGCCAAAGATTCTTTCCAGTATTATTATTAGCAAGAGGGCAAAAACACCTTGAGCTGCAGTAGTGAATTTGAATGATCACAATAACCACCTCTGTTTGCCAGTCAGAACGCCTACCGTGTGCAAATGACCATGCAGGTTATTCCCAAAAGTTGCAGTTGAGCCCGAGGTACAGGTCTCAGCTTCAAATAACGATCCACACATCCCACTGTCATGTGAAGGCATAAGCTAGAAAAGTCTTTCATGGTAGCCACTTCTACCAGCCAATCAACCAGGATGTACCTAGAGAGGAAAGAGAGAGACATAGTATGTGCAGTTAGAAGCCATTGAAACCTGTGTTGAACACCCTTCCCCACGCCTAATTACCGAGTCCCTTCTCCACTCTAAAGTTCCAAGCCAAGAAATTTCACCAAAAGACTTTTCAGAAAAACGACATGCTGCACGGAGATAAGGACTTTCAACCAGAGGCCTGTTATTCTGAAGGGTCAACAGTCTTCAGTTGTCTTTGAAATGGAATTAGAAACTATTTTGTAATAGGCACTTGCACAAGGAAAGGGTAGGGCATATATCAATTAGGAGGCTAAAGTCCACCTAAGATAACTAGAGTAACTATAGCTCCAACAAGTCAAACAGTGCCTCCAGTTCTTGAAGAACTTGTTAGTCTTGACAAATGCAAGAACTTACAGTACAGAAAAATCCTCACACACCTCATTTCAGTTCTTCAGGGCTTGAAATAAGGGCTCTGACACTTCCTCTGTGAAGTGTCACGTGTTTCTCTGATTGTACATAATGCATCACAGAAGAGTAAAGCAAAAAATGCCATCTTCCAACAGACCTCCTTCTAGATTTGTAGAGGGAAATAGGCAATGGTTTCTGCTGCGTGGCCTGACTCCTGGGTCTGAGTTTTTACCTCATTGTTTCATTCATTCCTTTCTGCACAGTGAAGATGCTTTGCTTGTTGATAGGGAGGGAAGCTTGAAAGATTTTAGACACCATTTCACTGGAAGATTTTGCTTCTAATCCCCGTCGGTTTCCATTCCCACAAGCTTTGGCTAAAGCTATCTGTAGTGGAGAGAATGCAAAAGAAAGGATTTTTTTTTTTTTTTACCAAACTAAGCAGCACAGGATGGTCCTGTAATTTTCCTACTGAAAACAGAGAGCAGACATGACAAACTACTTGAATCAGTAGTTTTTAGTTTGGCTTAAGTGTTGAACATACACATTATTTGGGGACAGGCTTTTAAGTCCATCAAAAGATGCATCTTTACTCAGATTGTACCACAGATGTGCAGTATTTTCCAAAAGAGGGGGACCTGCACAGTAAATACACACATGCATATATAGATACTATTCAGCAATTTTGACCTGGCTTCTAAAGGGAAGAGTCTAAACCTACAATGGCAGCATAGAAAAGACTGAATAAAGACTGTTCTCCTGGGAAAAGTCAGTCTTACCTGCGCTTCCCAGCAGCCCTTTGCTGCATAGTCTCGTAGCTTCCTGAGACTTTGGAGGTATCTGCCAGGATCTGACATCTACAGAGATGAAAGTAAACAGATTTCAAAAATTATTACCTTTACACAATGAACAGAAGGATCATAATACTAATATCCAGAGAAAAAAACACTGCCTGTGGGTACATCCATTATTTCAGCAACCAGTCTGCTTCTCATCATGCTGACATCATTGTTTTTAAGAAACATTCTTCAGCTCTTGCCCAAGGTCTCACAGGAAACGAGACAGGTCACTTGGGATTCCAACAGGAGAGCTTTGGCAGATTTGTTCACAACAGTGAAGGCAGTCTCCCCACTCCTGTTCCCAAGTGAGCCATATGATCGCTACCCAGCGGTGCCTATGCCCGTAGCAGAGTTAGCATAAAGCAACTGCTGCTTGCATCTCAGCTACACCTGCTCGTAGACTCACTCACTTTAAACACCACGGCAGATACAAAAGCTCACTTCAGAGAGTTCTTAGCTCTCTTCTTGTTTACAAAGGTAAGCTCTGAGGAACAGCAGTTTCTTTCTATGTATGTTCATTGCACATAACAGAGGTCCAGAAGTTACAATAAAAAAGTTGTTCTGAGACCCAAAAAAAAAATCCTACTTACAGCAGCCTCTCTGTTACTTTCCCACAGGAGGTAGGAGCTGTTTAAACAACCCTGCTTTGAAGATTCTTCAAACATTTCAAGGGATTCTTTTCTTTTTTCTTCATCCTAAGAACAAAAGGCATGATGGTATTTTTGCTGTCCAGCCAACTGAATGCTGGATCTCAGTACTTCAGAAGCTACAAAACAGCTCTGTGCCGAAAGGTACAGAGCAGAATCAACCAATTGCGAGTCCCCTTCAGACTATGAGGGGTGCTCCCACATCCACTCAGTGCTACCATTTGAAGATCCAGGCTCAGGAAGCAGTTAGTGGTTTTCCTCAGCTAGACAAAAGCTTTTTGGCTTGCTTGCCACTGAAGGATGTTTTCCTTTTTTTTTTTTTTTTTTTTTTTTTTTTT
>Ga0065711_1051764_pt1 | contig 10246 bp, 13 predicted proteins | sample Hoacrofraction12_FD_59098 | JGI IMG/M metagenome (GOLD analysis project Ga0065711, IMG submission 59098) | Hoatzin crop microbial communities from Cojedes, Venezuela - Epithelial fraction 12 v2 (version 2) | ecosystem: Host-associated > Birds > Digestive system > Esophagus > Crop | place...
GGGGGGCTCGCTGTGGGGGAGAAGTTTCTTCAACGCTTGGGCAGCTTCAAGCCCTGCGCTAGACCCTGCATGGCTGCACCCCCCCATCCTGCTCTGCAATGCTTGGAGGCATCAAGCCGGCTTCCCCCCTTCCCAGCTGGGTCCCAGGCTCTTGCTCACAGCCAGCCCCAGCCACCACGCTGTGCTGGTCGCCGATGCAAAGAACCTTCGGGAGAGTGGTGCAAGGAAAACATCGGCTTCACCCATGCAGGTCATCCAGCCGTGCAACCCTGCGACATGCAAGGGATGAGGGAATGGCAGGGCACCCGCTCCAGGGGTGAGGGGAGCTCCTCCTCGGGGCGAGGGACCTTCCTCGGGCACAGGCGTGCATGGGACAACGGCTGCGCCTCTCGTCCGGGCCCTGGGATCAGGCAGCACAGCCTTTCTCATACATGCACCTGCATGAAACTCCAGCCGACAAGGGAATCGGCAAACAATGGGGTGGACAATCATCAATCAGAAACCACGGCAAGTACCTGGCAGTGCCCCTTCAAAGGCACACGTTATAAATAGACCGTGTTTATATACAGATTTGGTTCAATATCAGCATTTATTGTCTCCTAGTTAAATATTGACCTGAGTAAATATTTGTTTCTCTGATCATTTGGTTTTGATATTGACCTCAATCGACGTTATTTTCTGTTTGTTCCTCAAGTCTTCTGGAACTCTCTGCAAAAGGGGATTAGCAAAGAAACCCCCGGGACTCTTCCTTTCAAGTACGCACGGGGCCAAGCGTTCAGCTGCTGTAAATCACAAAGCACCGCTGCAGGCAGCAGAGCCGAACTCTGTGCTCACGTAGGTGGCTGCTGGGCTGCAGATTGCCCCGGTGGACTCCTCTGCTTGCTCCATCTCAAAGAGGTTAGGAGCAACCCCAAGAAACTAGCGCTGCCCTCGAAGCGTTCAGCTGTGTCTGCATTGTATGCAGTGGGGCAAGACTCATCTCCACTACCTTTGGCTACCTGGGCAGCGAGCTTCTAAGCTGAAGTCTCTGTGCAAGCTCTCTCTGGAGTCCACGGAGAAGACTGCCAGAAGTGATCCATCCCATCAGCTTCCTGTCTTGAAGCTTCCACACCTTTCCACTTGCAAGAGCAGCTCCTGGAGCAGGACAAGGCCACAAAGATAAACCTTTTCTCCAGGTTTCTGAACCTTTTCTCCAGGTTTGTGCCAGGAGCTCATGGACAGCCCAGGAGCCGAGCTGTGCTGCTCTGGAGGGTTGTTCTGGCAATCTTTTCTGCCCTTGCGCTTGAACTACCCCCGGTAATTACCACTTCTCAGAAACCAGGAATCTCCTCGGGGCCAAGAGTCACCACTGAGGCAGATGTGGGCAGCTGGCAGGCTGGCCGGCCTCTGGCTGAGCCAGCAGGCAGCAACAATTCCGGCAGACTTGCTGACTCTGTTTGCTATTCCTTTCCTCCGACAATTGATAACGACTTAGTCAAAGCCAATCCACCTTGGCTATTTATCACAGAAATCATGCCACTACAGTCAGCAATCCCAAAGGCCAAGAAACCAGGAAAAACACCCCCATCCAGCTCCAAGGTCAAGTGCCTGGACGAGGAGCAGTTTGGAGCAGCCAGGCTCCAGTGGGCTTTAAGAGAGCGAGCAGAAACTGTCCCAAAAACAGAGCCATAAATGGACTTGAAAAGTAACTAGCAGGGTAGACCTTGGAGACACCGAGCTTGCAGCAAGCTCTGGCCCAGCTGCACCATCTCTAGGCCTTGGGCAGGTCTGAACAGGGGTGGGGGGTCCCAGCTTGACATTAGAGTCGCTCCGCACTGGTTTCCCCTTTTGCAGAGCTACCAAGCGCTACCTCGGCACTGGACAGAGCCCGAAGGCACATGGGGAAAGGGGGAGAGCCATCCGTCCTCACCCATCACTCTCCACTTAAAGAGTAGTTCTCTTAAAGTCTGAGAGGGGAGGACATGAGGACCCAAAGGAGCCATGCCTTGCTACACAGCTTTCTATTTCTGAGCTGCTCTAGCTCAGCAAAGGCTGGTGTCAAGCCCATCAAAGCCAGCTGGAGGTTCTCCATCGAGCTAAGAGGGCACCCACTGTTGGAAGGCAGGAGGCTGAGCTGCGTAGACTTTTGGTGTGAGCCAGTACAGCCATTTGGATGGTTTGTCTGGAAAGACGAAACCATCTAATGTTATTTCAACTCCTGGAAGATCTGGAGGCTTGGAGCTACCTCAGGTGTGGCCAATTCATGCAGGAACTCCAGAGTTCCCCTGGTTCATGCACGCATACAAACAAAAGTTGAGTTTGGACATCCAGGCAGCCCCTGCTTGTACCATCAATGAGAAGCAGGACCACGTGCAGCTCCATTTCACCTTCTCAGTTGCAACCTCTGCTCCAGCACACCCTCTCCCCTGAATTTGAGATGAAAGCTCTCAGATGTCACCATCCCCCAGGATGACCCGGACAAATTTATCCACCTGTTTCCAGCTAGTGCATGGCTGTAGGACACTGGGCTTGTCCTTGAGCCTTCCAGCTCCCCTCTGGTTACAAATCCGTGCCGCGGGTCCTCAGCCGAGTGCGACATGGGAGAGGGTGTTGGAGCTCATGGGGAGCTTCCCCATCTGGGTTACGGGTGGGATTCATTCCGCCTCACTCAAATGATCTAAAAGCTCATACTCATCACCTCGCCTCCTCCGATCAGAAGAAAAGCAGCACATTCCCAGGGCAGGGTCTGACAAAGGCGGAGTGAGTCATCCCCTGCTTGCTGGGGCTTGTGAAGTCCTCCTGGCATTCAGGAAGTGATAAAACAGGCCAAAAAGCCTGTTCTTCCCAGCACAGCGCGCAAGGCAGACCCAACACCCCGTGCACGCCTGGGAAAAGCAAGATCAGGTTTCATTTGTGGACAGCAAATCCCACTGTCCTTGTGGCCCTCAACTTCCTCGCCAAACCAGTCAGCAAAACAAAACAAAACAAACCCTAAGGCAGGTGAAAACATTGCGTTGGAACGAATAGGTCTTCGGGCTGGCTTTCTTCCAAGCTGGCACAGCACCGAGCACAGAATCAGGGACCGAGGGGGGACGTTGGAGCACATCCGTCTGCTGCAGACCCTTCTGCCATGCACGCTACCCTACACGTTTCCACCCATCTGCACTGCTAGGAGGGTCCTTCTGCCTGAGAGCAGAAAGCCTCAAAGAGTTTCCTCAAGAGCCATCCCCCAGCTTAAACCCTCTCTTTCCACATTTTCCCACATACAGAAATGAGTTGCCAATTGCTGTTAATGAAGGGAGACTGATTATGGCATAGGCCGATAACAGGCAGTCGACAGTTCTCGTGGAGAAGGCACACTGAGCCCTGGAGAAGCTCCAGCCGGAGCGTTTCAGAGCCTGGGGTTTGCCAGCCCTTGGGAAACACGAGGGCTGTGACACTCATCGTGCCCCAGAGGCGATGTCGGTCAGCCACGCTAACGATTTTGAGTTGTCCCGAAAGCACGACGCAGAACCGCAAACATACCCGATGCTGGAAGTTGCTCAGAATGAAACGCTACGTTCTCAAACGGTGGCATTCTGAACGATTGGTTGGGAAGGGGAGATGCCCCGATTTTTCCATTCAGTTTAGTAAACTTGGGTCATCTCCACAAGTTAGAGCACACAATCAAACCTCCTACTCCTGAGCGGGATTTTCAGTTTATTATATTCAGCCACCCCTGGGTTCAGCTCCCTAAACTCTCCTTGAGGAGCAGCAAAATGGAAGACGATAATGTTGCACAGGTGGCATCACCACAATGGGCTGGAGACACCCACGTATCTCTGCCCTCTCCAGGATTGGTTCAGATTCATGAAACAAATTGCCTTAGCTGAGACAGACCTCATAATGGATGGATAATATTTTTCTCTCTGATAAGTGATTAAGTACCTGCGTTTTCAGACCAGCTATACTGGGACCAAACTCGCTGTTCTCTTCTCCCACTTGTACTGGGAATACTACGAAGAGCAAGGTCACTAAACCCATTTTAATACTTGCAAATCCTGCCCTTGGCAGAAACCTGAAGGTCCCCATTGCATTTAAAAAAAAAAATTAAAAATAATAGTTTTCAAAGAATTCTCCAAGCATTTCTGAACTTAATGAATGATTCTTTGTTTGAGTTTCAATCTGAGCTTGGAAGAGGCTGAACCTCTTTGATGTGGTAAACAGCCCATGGGGGTTTCTTGAGAGTTTTCATGCTAGCTCAAGTTCTGAGAACATCTGAATTGTAAACATTCATTACCCAATCCCCGAACACCTACTGTACCCTGTGACTCACATAATTCACCAATAGAGCACAAGAAAAGCAAATATTCTAATCAAGGGGCTCAGCTAACAAGACTGCCGTAAGTGTGATTATTTGCAGTGGATGGGTTAGATAAAAGAACCCACTGGACCAGGGAAGGAGAACAAAATAGCGTAGGTAGCTGACCAAACAGGTTTGAGAGGGGAAAAATCACAGTTGATGATGCACCGGTCAGAAATGCGCTACCTTAGACCTTCGTGAGTAACTTCAGATGACTGTGTTTGCTTCCCACAGACTGCGCAGGAAGAGCGATAAAGGGAAACCCATCGCACTTACGATGGAGCCGGAGTCCCCTGCTCGTTTCCTCCCTCAAATACCTGCCTTTGCAGTGCTCAAAAAACAAACACCCCAACCCTACAACGTGCTTTTCTAGCTCATTTGCAACCTCTCCCGTGTCGGCAAGTGGAAAACAGGTTCCAGTGAGGGCTGCGCAGGAGGAAGAGGAACAGCACACCTGTAATCTTTCTCTTTCTTGGCACTGTCCCTTTCTCTCGCTCCCCACCTCGCCCGAGCCAAACTTCCCCCGGGGCAGAACAATCAGCCTTTGTACCACCCGGACAAAGCCACTGCGCTCCAGCCAGCTCAACGTTCGGCCAAGCCGTTTCATCCTACACCTCGTCTGCTCCCAGCACGCACACGGGGAAGTCTGTGGGTTTGGGGGATGGAGGAAAATAAAACAACGAGCGCGGTGGCTGAGATCCCCCAGATTTCCCAGTCTTTGGCACACAGGTTTTGTCCAAAGCCGGCGGAGCGGCGGCAAACGGCAGGCTCTGATCTGCAGTGAGCCCCTCACCACCGCCCCGACACAGGGCTGCGGCAGGCAGGCGTCCCGCCTGGGGACCGTCCCTGCAAGAGTACAGGGACAAACTCATCCTTCCTGGGGACTCTGGCTTCATTTCCCATGGGCCTGCAGACACCTGCCACAGAGAAAGCCCATCAGACTTGCAAATCTGCGGGCTGGTCCTGGAAGCGTCAGGCACCAGTTGATCCCAAAGCTACACAGCCTGGAAGGATCCCTCCTCCGCTCACGAGACCCCTCTGGCCAGAGGCCACGCAGAGCTTGGCCACACCAGATGCCAGCTGACCACCTTGACTTGTGCTGAGCGGGACCGAGCGAGCCCGTTCTTCCTCACCCAGCCTTTAATTTGGCATCTCTGTACCACCAACCTGCTTCTGCGCACCCCTCGAGCCTGCACAGGCTGTGGCACCCTCTGAAAATGTTTTTTTTCACAGCATTTTGCACACTTCTGTGGAATGCACGGGAATTTTCTCTCTCTGGAGATATTCAAGACCCACCTGGACAAGGTCCTGTGCAGCCTGCTGTAGGAGACCCTGCTTCGGCAGGGGGGTTGGACTGGGTGACCCACAGAGGTCCCTTCCAACCCCGACCATTCTGTGATTTTCGAACCCTTCTGCAAAGCCAGGAGGATCCCAGAGGGCAGAACATCCTGGCCACTCGAGAGGGAGTGAAGAACCACGACTTCACACCGCCCACGACAGCACGTTGCATGGACCAAGCAGCTCAGAAAGAGGAAGAAGAGACCGAGTCGCTGAACCCTCGGCAGCTCATACCTGCCTGCTCCATTTCCACGCCTGTTTGCACAATTGTGAATGTGGGGTCCTGGCAGAAGCCTGAGCTCGGCTCCCTGCTCAGCTGGTGGATCAAAGGATGGGTGAGGACCGACGGCAGTGGCTCCTGCCCATGTTGTGCACCACAGCTTCCCCGAGACATGGTGGTGCAAAGCCTGCCTGCTCCCCTTGCCTGTCCTCAAACACAGGCACAGCCGTGAACACCGGCACTACCCCGCGGAGCTCGTGTCTGTGGCATCCCCACTCAGCAGCGTGACCTCCTTCTCCTGAGCATGTTAGGGAAGAGGAGGACCCCGGGAGGGGACACAATATTTTCAGTCCCCTCTGAGAACCCAAGGGGTGACATTAAAATGCAGAGCAATGCCTGGGCTCAGCTACCCCCAGCCACAACAAACCGTCACCATCCCATTGCAGGGGTAAAACTGCAAAGCTCCCGTCTCCCCTTTCCCTGCAGAAAAGCTGAATGCACTCATTGCACGCAACTCCCAAGAGCCCGAGGAAAGGAATTACTCCTCAGCAGCTTGCTGTGGACTTCTACATCTCTACTAACAGATAAAGTGGAGCAGAACTCCTTCCCGGCCCCGACACAAACCACATCTGTATGGGCAAGACCCACCACCCTGGTTCCAACCGGGCTGTGCGAGTTACTGGATCACCAGGGAGCAGGAAAGCCCATCCCTGGTCCAAGAGACAGCCACCATGGAGCCATCACCCCAGCGCAGCCACGTTCATGACAACGATGTGGCCAAAGGGGCTCAGCCCCATGAGACGCAGGACGCAGCACACAGGGCCCCGCAGGGACGGAGCAGGATTGAAACAGCTCCTGCCTTGGTCCAGAAAGCTGGACCACACCTAAATACGCTTGGCCCAGCTTCTCCTGTGATACCAGAAGCAAAATCCCCGCCAGGATGAAGTCAGAGGAACACCACAGCACATACATCCGCTCCGCTGGAAGGGTTTGGGAAACGCCGTTTGCGGTGCTGAGGATCCAAAGCGCCAGGGAAAGCTCTCTAGGAACAGCACCATCCTGATACCATCTGATCTGTCCAAGCACCTCCCCGAGGCTGGAGCTGTTTTCTTCCTACGCGAGCCCCTCGCCCAGCCCTCAGGCCGGGCGGAAGGGAGGTGGCATCAAGCACTGGGCTGAGAAGCTCCGTGGGGTAGGAACTGGGCTTGGAGAAGACAAGGGGAGCCGTTTGCTCCCATTTCTCAGCTTGCAGCAGCACAGCCCACCCCAGGAAAGGGAGGCAATGAAGGGCGAGATGGCTTGGGGCTGTCCCCAGCCACGCTCACCACGGTTTTCCTCATCACCCATGGCAGCCTCTGTCTCCCCTGGGTGCTCACCGGCCTCACCACAACTGCCCTTGGGTCTCCTGACACAGGTAGGCAAGGGGATAAACGAGGGGACAGGCTGTGGGGTTCGTCCGTCTCTCTGCCCAGCACCTTCTCTGCCAGGCAATTGCACCCGGTTGGCGATGGCAGGGCTGACAGCCCCAACAGCCCCCCTTCTCCCCACCCTTTAATCACAGCGAAGCCAACAGTGGAGACAAGCGTGGGCCACCCCTTCCACCTCACCACCACCTCGTGCTCCTCACAACCGCAGGAAAGCCCTTTAGGAGCCAGCTCCTGTCCCGCACGTGTTGGGCAGGGAGCAGGGCAAGAGCCATCTCCTTTCCGACCGTGCCGGCAACCTTCCTTCTAGAAACATCTCCAGGATCATGGAAACCTGGGTCTGTTGTCACCACCTCACCTCACTTTCCATCACCACATTTCCTTGCACCGCTGAGGACCACACTCATGCCCAAGGCAGACCACGGCATGAAGTTCAGGAGGGATGGGGTGGCTTAGAGGACATGGCAGCGGGGTAGCTCATCCACTGCAGGGTCAAACCCAGCCCAGAGAGACACGGTCACCTGTCTGAGAAGCAGCAGACGGTCCCAGGAGGGTTCCCCAGCCCCAGGTAACAACAAGGTGCCCGGGAGCTGCTCTGGCTCCTCAGACCCGGAGAGCAGAGGGCGGTGAGGTGGGAGCAGCAGATGAGCCCCGGTGACCCCCCCGGCCCCCGTGCTCGTCAGGGGGTACCTGACAGCCACGCAGTGAGAACGTCTCCGCCGCTTCCGAAACGCTCCCCTGGACACACCTTGCTTCTGGTTTCATTTATTATTATTTTTTACCACCCTTCTAGCGTCGGCCTCTTGAGATTTAAAGGGGAAAACACTGTTTCTGGCCGATCGGACTCAAATCAGAAAGGAAAAGTGCTTTTTTTCTCACAAGCCCTTTTCTCTCTTCTCTTTCTGTTTGCTTTTTAGTTTGGGGCAGGGTGGCTGGCAGGGAAAAGGGGAAAACTCATTGCAAACTCCACAAAGGATCTGTTTCCACCTGACTCGGATCGAATAAAATTTTCGACAGCAAATAGCTCCCACCTTCCCCTCGTGTTTGAAAAGCTGTTTGTGGAGGGGGGGGTAACGGGGACTTTGCAGCCAGCGAGATAAAGCGATAGCTGCGAGCTTGCTCCTTTCTTTGCCGGAGACGAGCGGGACTGAGGGCGGGAGAAGCCCCGCGAGCGATAGCCAGTGCCGGAGCCCCGACAGGTCACAGCCTTTTCCAGAAGTCACATCAGATTGCTCTGATCAACACCCTCCCCGAGTGAAGGGTTTCCCAGCCATCCAGCTCCTCCACCCTCCAGCTACGGCAGCTCCTTCACGTCTCTCCCGCACACACCACAGCCTTTGGCGTTCGTTAAGGGGGGGCCAAGACACGGAAAACTCCTCCCCGAGAGACGCGGGGTCCAGCCCTGGGCTGTCGGGGCTTCGCCACCCGTAATGCTTCACCCTGGGTGGGTTTGCAGGGTCCCAACACAGATGTTGGGGGTAATGGAGCCCGGGGGAGCTGGTGCTCAGCTCCAGCCCAGCAGCTTTCCAGCCTCCATCCCGAGGATCCCGTTGTCTATAAGGTCTCACGGCAAAGAGGTGACATCGCTGAGCGGCCACCCCCAAGGCCACCCTTGGCTGCCTCCGCCCCGGTGGTGGGGTGGCATCGCCCCAGGGTCCAAACTGGGGTGAGAAACCCCTCTTCCCTTTGCAGGGCAGCAAGGGTGAAGGTGTTTCCAACCATGGGTGGGCTCGGCACCCCCAGGTGCCTCCACGAGGAGGACGAGAGGTGGCACGGGGCTGGCCAAAGCCAGGAGGCAACGCTGCCTGGCCAACCCCCACGGCCACAGCCAAGGTGTGGGGCGAGAACCAGCCCCGCTGCCGAATCCCACCCGGCAGCAGGGGTTACAAAGAGGGGAGAGGAAGCAAATCTCGTCCTCCCCCGGGGCGAACAGGGAGCTGCCGCCCTTTGGCAGCGGGGACAGGCCCCAGAGATAACCCACACCTTTCTGAAGAGCCACCACCCCACCCTCCAGCTCCGGACCCAAACCCGGTGCGGAGGGGCAGGGGCTCCGGCAGCCCCCAGGTTTAGAGGGAGCGGAGCCCAGCCAGGACCACCGCAGGGCAAGGCAGAGGGTGCTGCGTGGGGCCCTCTCCCCCCACCACCACCATTTTGACCCCCACAACCACCGCTCGCAGCGCTGTGGATGCCGGATTGCCAGGGCATCACGTGGAAACGCAGAGAAATACGCTGCCTTCGTCTCGCCACCTCCCTTTAGAGGATTTGACCCTGCTTCGGCAGGGGGTTGGACCGGGTGGCCCACAGAGGTCCCTTCCGACCCCTGCCATGCTGGGATTCTGTGATTTCGCCCCAAAATTGACCCTTGGGGCATCAGTGCCGCCAGGAGAGGGGCAACGGGCAGCGCAGACACCGTCCCAACCCCTGCCCCACGCTGAACCGCAGCCACTCGCCATTGGGATGCCCTCCCGGGGGTCCCCAGAGGAAGGGCAGCCGGGACGAGGGGGTCCCTGCAGGGCGGCCATGGAGCCAGGGGCCGGAGCCGCCCTCCCGCCCCGATCAAAATGGCGCTGGGGAGATGGGGCACAGGGTTAATCATTAGCCGTCGGCAGTGCTGGGCACCTCGAACCCCAGCTCGCCCCGTTCCTCTGAGGGGGGAAAAAGGGGCTAAAGCAGCGGCAGCGGGGTGGGGGCAGGCATGGCTCACCCCCTTTCCCACCAGGGAGAGTGGCTGAAGGCTCTTCGCGGTGGGACGAGGGGTCCATCGCCCGGAACACCAGTGAGGAGCCTTGCCCCCTTGCCTGGGGTGGGCAGCGGGGCTTGAGCGGGCCCACGACAGGGGTGGGTGTGCAAGAAGGGTGGGCGAGCAAGAGGGGTGGGCGAGCAGCAAAGCCCTAAAGCCACTTATCCCTTATCCGGGTCTTTTTCTCCGGCGTGTTGGGGGGG
>Ga0065711_1009963_pt1 | contig 10245 bp, 6 predicted proteins | sample Hoacrofraction12_FD_59098 | JGI IMG/M metagenome (GOLD analysis project Ga0065711, IMG submission 59098) | Hoatzin crop microbial communities from Cojedes, Venezuela - Epithelial fraction 12 v2 (version 2) | ecosystem: Host-associated > Birds > Digestive system > Esophagus > Crop | place...
GGTTTTTTTTTTTTTTTTTTTTTTTTTTTGGTTTTGTTTTTCTTAAATCATCAGTAGGACCAAACCAAACCCCAGAATGAGAGCACATCTTGGTTAAAATTTAACCAAATCTGGTTTTCACTCATAACTGTGTGACTCGTGTAATTCTGTTGAAGTTAGGAGCAAGTGAGATGGTAGCTATGCCACCTATTCTAGTTCACCCAGCTAGTTTGTCTTATTTCTTTTATTTGTTGGAATAGTTCATTAGAGGGAGACTCTTCCAGGGGGTCATTAATTCCTCCCCTTCCCATTTTAGAATCAAGTGAATCGCTCCCTGGAGACAGCTGTCTCTTTCCATTGCCTAGGAAAGTCATTTAGACCAGAGTCTAAACTTAGGGTAGAGAAATGTCCATTAAGTGGCTTGACCAGGGCTTCTCAGGGGGTCAGTGGCAGAGGAAGGAGTGAAATTTGTGTCTCCTGCAATCCAATGCACTTTACCATCCACTTTGCTTGAAAGCAGCCTAACTTGTATATACAGCATGAACAAGCGTCTTAGAAATATCTTTCCCAAGGCGATTCTTGTCTGCAGAGTGAAAATCAGAGACTAGGGGTTTTTTTTGTTTTAATTTGTGTAGTATGCTAGGATCATAAAATGGAAATAAGTCAGTGGTGAAGCACTGGGAGAGGCTGAATTCAGTTCAGGGAATGGAATCGGTTTCCACATAATATCAACATCTGGGGAAAAGATAACTTATCAGATACAGGGCAATTTCAAGTCATTAAAAATGTATGTACACTCTCCAAAACATGTTGTCGTGGGAAAATTAACAAATATGAAAACAAACTCATCAGGACTATTCCTGTAATTGAGTAAAGGATCCTGTTGTTAATCTGAAACACATAACTAATTCAGAAAGCACACATCATAGCCAGACACAGCGGAGAATGTGATTAGCACATACATATGTGCACTCAGACTCATTACTGTGCTGACTCTTTCAATTTAAACACACTGACCTTTCACCTCATTCCTCAAAAGTAACNTTCACACCGTTCTTAATTACGTCTGGTTAAGCAAGAGTCAACATCACAATGATTCATCAAAGTTATAAAGCAGGAAAAGTGATCATTTTTATTACTTGCTGCAGTTTTCCCAGGCTGGCCCTACAGCCCAGCTCAACTGTGATGGATAGATCTTGTCAGGTTTTGGATACTGGGACCCGTGATGTCCCTTTTCACTTGTAAAACTCTAGGCTCAGTTTCCAAAGAGGTTTACATGCCTGGGACCATTGCGAGGTGTTCAGGCAGGCTGGGTGACTCAATCCCACTGCAATCAGTTGCAGTCCCATGAAAGGTCATGTTTGAAAACTCTGCCCAGCAGCTGTCTGTATCACCGGGTGCCTCAGCTCACCGGGTCTGCCCCAGGCTGGCCTCCAGCTCCTCCTGTCTCTGCTTCTGACCATTCCCAGAACCATCTCAGGTTTCAAAAATGCAGGAACAGGGCTGAAATCCCTCCTAGGGGAAGAGTGTTTGGATCTGTATCGCATCACGTCTCACAGAAGGACAAGCTAAACCATGTGGCCATGTCTGGTGCGGCACGTCTGTGCCTCTGGTTGCAGCCATGCCGTTGTGCCGTTGAGACCCATCGTTCCACAGGGGCAAATGGAATTACTCTAGCCATAGGGTTGCTGGGTGAAACCAACCGCTAATACCTGGTGGGTTTTAATCTGATCGCCCTTTTTTTGTCATTGACTCCGTTTGGGAATCATACTGTGAGGGGAGCCAGTCTAACCACTGCCCTGAAGAAAGAGGGGCTCTGTATCATGCATATTGCTGCAGGCTTAAATTCCTGTTGAATATATGTCTCCCCAGGCGTATAGAGAGAGCTATGGTGCCAAGGAGAGGGTTTCATCCGAGGAAGGCTGTGAACTAGTCTTGAAGTTTCTTATGAGACGGAGCCCTTGGCTTTTATAGACGCCTGGTAACATTTTTCTAGACTGTCGTTCTCTGGCTTGAACTTCTGAAGTAGCTTTGCATAGTGTGTAACAAAGATCTAAATCACATCCAGTCCGAATTCCCACCGACTGTAAGCAAGAAAGACCTAACTGCAGTTCATGCACCATCAGGTAAAGAGTCCTGTCCATATGAGAAACAGCAAAAAGTCCTAGAGAAACCTTGCTAAGGTCAGATCTTTAGCGGCTGGAAATTAGCACAGCTTGATTACTGCCTGCATGCTTCGGGTGTCAAATACCAGCTGAAAGGCTGACCCTGTAGCTGAAAGCTCCCTGTTCTGCTTGCTTTTTCTGGGCTATTAGCTGAGTTTGAGGGCCAAGCTGAGTGAAGCCAGCTAATGAAAGCATCGCTCTCTAGAAGGGGGTTATGCCTTTCTGTTGAAAGAAATTTGTTCCTGTGTGCATGTCTCAGAAGGCAGTTTGGAGAGAACCATCCTTATTGCTTCCTGATGTCTGGGTGAAATGGGTTCACCTGCCTTAGGGCAGACAGCTTCCTCAACCGCTCATGCATTTGCAAATGCTGCAGGTGGAGGGACAGCAATAAAATGCAGCCAGGAGCATTCAGCGGGAAGGAAATGAGCTGCATCACCCCTGCGTGCTCTGCATGAAGTGGGACGCTTGGACAGAGCTGTGTCCCCAGTGAGGTGATGGTATAATCCAGCCAGTGGTTCCCCAGGGAATTACTTTTTTTTGTGTTGGAATTTGCTGAACCAGAAATAACAAAAGACCTCTTTGTATCCACAGCCTTGTCCTTGTGATATCTTCCCATTAGCCTTATATTTTAATGACCATGAGTCAACCTATGCAGAAAGGTCCAGAGATTGTCCACTGCTGGTATCTGTAGCTCAAAACTGCCTCACCTGAGGCAAATCTGAGCTACTGTCTGTAACACCCATTGCATCTGAGATATATCCCTGTCTTAATTTCCCATTTTATCTTATTTCAATTTTACTAACTCAATCAGTAAATCATGCCATTGGATGCAAAAATGTTAACACATGCAACCATAATGGTTTTCAAGTATTAACTCATCAAGGCACCTAAAAAAACTAAATGACTGCTTTATCCACCTGAAATTGCTCCTCCAATCTTGCAATGACCTCGCAATACATTTTCTCCTTACCCCTGCTCTGGACTTGCATTGTGTGTAGTTCTCACCTACTCTTACAATGTATTTGAAAAGAAATCAAATGTCGCTTGGGCAAAGAACCAAGCATCTAGTAATCATTATTTCGTATTGATTGGGAAATGCTGGAGCAATACGCAGCTGGAGGTGTCTGAAAGGAATGAAATGCCACCTGGTGACCGTCACAATTAATTTACTACTGGGACCATAATAACTAGAAGGTGCCATGCAGCAACACAGCACTCTTGTGCAAATGACTTCTGGTTTAATTTCACAAGTGGTTCCATTTTGTTACTTTAGTGGAGTGGCTCAGAGAATGGGGGGGGTGGCAGAGGGGGATTATATAATTATTCCACATCCCTTCTTCTCTCTCACCCCCACTGCCTCTGCTAGTAACGCAAATTCAAAGTGGGCCAGAACAAAATGACTGGAGATCTCAAATTTTGTTTGGTGGTTTTTTTTTTCATTTCTTGTGTTGAGCATCCAAGGCTTCTTACTGTGCCAGAGAAATATGTTTCAGATTGCTTTTTTTGTTCAAGGGTTGATTTAGTATTTTGTGGTTGCAAAGTGCTGCTGTCTGTGGGCCTTTCCAATCTTCGTGATCAAATATTGCAGATGAGTCCTAGTAACACTTTGCCTTGTCAATGGCTGCAATTTTGCTAAAATGTCTTCAAGCCCTAACTAGTTTCCCAGACATGACTTCAATCACAGAAGCAACCTTTTTTTTGCATGCTCTCCCTCTGGAAAGAGAAAAGACCAGGGTGACAATAAAGATGCCAGCTCCAGTTATTCAACCCTATGCCTCTTTCACAGAAGTGATTAGTTTCTTTTTTAACTACAAGATATTTATATTATGCTGTGTTTTACATCCATTAAGTCTGGCTTGTATTTCCAAGTTGCCACACTGCTTCCATGAGAAGGGAACAAAAATTAATGAAGTGACATGTTATCTGTGATTGATTGCAAAAATTTCCTCTGGCCTCTCCTAGCTCAACTCTCTCCTGTAGCATTGCCTGATGATAAGCATTGATGTACACATGTCCCAGAGGCTCATCTCTCTGTATGCTTTTGGACCTGAAGAACTGTTGTTTGCTGGCCTTAAAATAGTTGTGAAATGGATTGGTCTTTGTAGCCTCAGAAGCACTTTCTGGTCACCAGATGCAGCAGGTATGTGAGCAGCTTCTGCTGGGTTTTTCCACTGCAAGGGGGTCCACACACCAGGCTCCATTTCAGCCTTGAGCTGTTGGGCTGCACACAGAAGACCTGTTAACGTAAGGCACCTTTAAAATATGTGGCTACTCCTTATTGCTCTCTACAACTACCTGACAGGAGGTTGTAGTGAGGCAGGTGTTGGTCTCTTCTCCCAGGTAACTAGCAATAGGATGAGAGGAAATGGCCTCAAGTTGCATCAAGGGAGCTTTAGATGGGATATTTGGAAAAAATTCGTTACTGAAAGAGTGGTCAGGCATTGGAACAGGCTGCCCAGGGAGGTAGTTGAGTCCCCATCCCTGGAGGTGTTCAAAAAATGTATAGATATTGCACTGTGAGACATGGTTTAGTAGGCATGATGGTGTTGGGGTGATGATTGGACTTGATAATCTTAGAAGTCCTTTCCAACCTTAATAATTCTATGATTCTATGATCCAGTTACTGTATTTTCCAGGATTTCTGATAATCCTGAGCTCATAGATGCCACAGAGCAGTTTTGCTGGCTGCATCTTCTCATGGTCTTTGTGGTGCATGTTTGCTTTGAAGCTTGGAGGGTATAACAGCAGTAGTTCTGTAAGGAAGCTGTGAAAACTTTCCTGAGGTCAGTAGCTTCCCCGAAATTCTGTTTTCTAGCAGTCTTCTCAAGGGAAGCGAGATTACATTTGGTGACTCACTCTGAAGAGACTCTCAAGAAGTCCCGGGAAATGGCCTTTGAAGAGCTGGGTGCGATGAACCGCTGCAGCAGTAAATGAGCACGTTTAGCATTGATGTTTTTGATGCAGGACCAGTAATTTCATTGTTGCCCTTATTATGGCAAGCAAAGCATGTATTAACAGGGAATAATTTACTTTGAAAAAGAGAGCAAAAATGTTTACTGTCTTCCTTGTAAGGCGATTGGCCTGTTACATGATCATCTATCAGGCATGACAGCATCTCCTATTTCTATGCAGATTTGTTATTTAAGCAAATTTTATGTAGGTGCAGGAGGGGAGGAGGTGTTCTTTCTTTTAATGTACACCTATAATTTATTTAGATCAGAGCTTCCCTGCAGGGAAGTAAAAATAAAATCTCCATTTCTACTGTGTAACAAAAGCAGAGTTTGCAAAGATAGGCTCATTTCTTGTCTCCTTAGAGACAGCATCGGCAGTGTGGGACTTTTTGTGCTGCTCTGAGCATTACTGAAATTGCCACACATTAAGGCTCTTTGATCAGTGGAGACACAACTTGGGTTTAGAAGCATTTTCCCTGCACCTAAAATATATACAAAGACTATTCCAGTTTATGGCATTCCCTTCTGTTGAGAGAAATGATGAGGAGCAGGCAGAAGGCTTAGGGACCCTTTGGCCTTTCTCTTCTCCAGTCAGACCAATTTCTGCCAGGGCAGTGCCACATGGACTCTTGATTCACTAATATATGTAAAACCAGGGTAACCCTTACAAGAAAAACAACTCCAAAGGGTGAGCTGTGGATTAGACAGACCTGTTCCTCTCCTGGAGGTGCATATTTCCTCCAACTCTGTGGTGAGCTTTCTCTTTGAATAGGGACCCTTTTTTAGCTGGGATGAGCTGTGGCCATAGTGTGGATCTTTACTTGCAGACAGCCTTAGGATAGGCACCATACATAAAAGGTTGTGCTGTTCCTTGGACTTGAGATGCTGGCACTAATTCTGTGCAGAACTGCTTACTTCAGCACTAAGCAAGGTCTCTTTGCAAAGTGATGCATCGTATGTACTTAAACTGTGGAACACCTTCTTGCAAGAGGTGGTGGATGTTAAAAATTTACATAGATTCAAAACAGGACTGGAAAGTTTGTGGAGGGGGGAAAATTCTATCCATCAATGGCTATTCAGTTGTAAGAAAACATCCTGAATGCAGAAAATCCTTAAGCTGCAAAATGATGGCAAGTATTTGGCTACGAGTTTGCCTGTTCTTTCAGTCTTCCTTGAGCATCTTCCTTGGTGGAGAAGGGTAAGGAGGTAAATGTGCCTGTGGTCATAAAGCTCTCAAGGCAGAAGCTATTATTTGCTTGACAGGCGCTGGATATGAGCCTTCTACGGGTCCAAAATACTGCCTGCCTTCCTTATACCCATGTTCTGACAAGAGGAACTAAATCACCTGAAGTAGCTGTGTTTTAAGACAGGTAGAGATCCCACAGCCACTTTAATTTCCTGCCTGGAAATTGCTGTTCCCAGTGGCTGTTTGATGCTGCCAAGGAGGTCACCTCTTGGGACACTGCTAGAGAGGGAGGTGGATCCATGCTGCCCAGCAAAGCAACTGCCAGAGCAGAGGTTTTCTGGGAGGTTTTCTCACAGGGAGGAGCCCAGTGGGCTCAGGCAGGCTGGGAGTGATGTCCTACCATGGAGAAGGCGGCTCTCCCAGTGCTGTGCAAGGCCAAACACAAAAGGGGTGCTTGGGAGGGGTTCATCACACTTGATTTGGGACATTTCCAAAACGCACAGCTGAACTAGGTGCCTCTATAACTTACAGAGAGAAAGAAGCATTTGGTCTGGTTTAGGTATCTGTTTTTAGGGACTCTTAAAAAGGAGGGGTCTCTTTCCAAGGTAGACAGCAGTGCTTAGCTGAATCCCTCTCCTGCGTCTATGCTAAGAAGGTTTTCCTCACAGATAAGGACAAACATGTTATTTTTCAGGGAATGAAGGAGTGTGTTGAGCCTGCTGTTGGCCCAGACATGTCTGGAGGCTTGACTGGTTTTCTGAAGCACTGCTGTGGAAGAACTGGTGAATTCAGTCCTATCATCTGCCTGTCCCTGTTGCTGTCGGCTTGTTTAAAAGAGGATTCAGAATTATATTTAGTTGAAATGGAGTGTCCCTGAGCAGGTAAGTCAAGCAGAATGGCAAAGAGTGAGTCCAGTGCCTGGGCTGTGGGAGCTCATCTCCCTGGTCTGAGATCTGTCCCCAAATCCCGCTCACTCAGGCTCACTTAACAGGCTGAATTCACATACAGCCTGCCAAGACTTTGCTAAGTTTCCCTGCTGCTTTTTACTTTCCCAGCGCTCTGTACAAAGGCATGGAGTAAAATCTCTATGCAATTAGTGGCGAAATTCCCACTGACTTCAGTGGGGCCAGGACTTCATGTTAGACCTAATATTGCCTTGTAATTTCCCTGCTGGTTAAGTTAGTAGGCTGGACTGTTCTCAGCGGTGTATTGAGAAAGAGCATTTCTTTCCACTGCAGGAAATGGCAAGTTCAGTCCTGCGTCCTGTACTATTTATAGGAGACCCACATCCTCTGTCCCGCCAGTGGAGCTCCTTTAATGCTGGTGAACTTCCATGACTTCTTACCAATGGGAATCTCTTTCCACTTGGTCCTCAAGCTGCTAGAAAGAATTAGACCATGATTAAATTTCTCTCTCCAGTAAAAGGCTTCTAAATTTCTTCACTGTATGATACATTTACTTATTTGAAAACTGATCACTTCACTGCTCTGTTACTGTGAACATACAGGTACTAAATTGGAGTTATTATGCAGCAATGTACATACTTGTGTTTTTTGTCACCATCTGCTTCAGAGCACGAAGCAAATTAACAGGTTTAATTTTCTTTCATGGCACCCAGTTAGGCTGGTTGATGTTATCTGGGAACCTTGCCCAGAGGTAGCATGTAAGACATTTTGCATCTGTCAAATAAGAAGTACATACAAACAATTTCATCCCTCTCTGTTTTCTGTATCCGAGCTCATGAAGACAGTGTGTTCAAAGTAAATATCCAGAAATCTTACGAAGAACATGAGAAGCCTGAGCACCAGCTAGTGAAAACAAGGGAATTCCACAGATTTCTTCCTACCTTTTTTTTTTCCCTCTAGCAGATACAATATTTATTGCTCAGCAACTGCAGAGAGGGTAAGCATGTTGCATCCCTAACTTCAGTTTCCTTTGGCATAGATTAAGAGGGCAGCAGAATTGCCAGGCAATCTTAATGAGGCAAGAGGTCATAATTTATATCTGCCTTGAGTGATGCAGACCTGGCATCTGTGTTGTGCTTTACTGGGTACCAAACTTAATTCAGGAAACCTGATTTCTCACTGCTTTGAGGCAAACAATTTCCCTCTGCTACCTTGTGACACCAAGTCAGCCTGATTCTTCATCTGTTGCTCTTACGTGCTGCGCTGGGAGCATGCCTTGAGACTGCAGGTGCAGCAACACCTGTATCGGAGTTAGTCACTGGGACCTTGCATGATCTTTCCATGTATGTTTAACAGAATCCATTCTGTTTAACCTGTATGTGATGAAAGAGGTAGAGACTAAGCAATATTTCCCTGAGCTCACCTGAGTGGCAAACAGCCATGAAAATGTAGCCATCCTTGCTGGCTTCTCAGAGCTGCTGCTGGGGACAGAAAGCAAATGTTGCATTTAAGTAGGTATGATTCTAAATTATATTAGATGCTGGTGGATGAAAGAAAGGTCAAGTTTTCAGTGTATGGGAGTCCAGAGTCTGTCCCTGTCATCCATTTAAGCTTTGCTGACCAGAGATGTCATCCAAGTGGCCAACACCTGGGCAGAGAGGTCAGAAATCTCCCAGCAAATGTTCTGTAGACTGTGTTGGCATCATTGCAATTTATTTGCATGACCATGTGTTTCTGAGGTCCTAGATATATACTAGCACTCAGCTGTGCTGGATATGTGCCCTCAAAATCTTAGGAGATGCTTGTAGACACATCCAATTTCCAAGGAAAATAACTGTTCTAAATTCCTCATAAAGGAGTATTAATACTACAGTCAGCTTCTTTAGAGCTATGGCCTTTGCTTATTTCCTAATGTTTCAAGGGCCACTGGGAGCCAGTTCACCCGGGAATGGAACACGGTCCCAATGGAGCTGCCAGCAGAAATGCAACTACGCCAAGAAATGAGACTTTCAGACTTCTGCTCTGTAGAGTCTCTGGGGCATTTGACCACTGAGACAATATTGCTGGTATCTTATACCACTGGGAAAAAAGCATGGAAAAACCAACAACCTCCATCACAGGAGCTGTGTTTAGCTATACCATAACAAAAGTCCTTACTCTTAAGTAATGCCCTCATTTTCCAGTAGGTGAATTGGTTGCTACAAAAAGCCCAGATTGCTCCTGCACCTCCAGAGTTGTGGTCAGTAAAATGGCAACAGGCTCAGTCATTTCCCAGTGGTGCTTGGGCAGGTTTCCATCCCTTAAGAAAGCAATGCAATTTTCCCATTCCTCCACAATATCTGTGTACAAGGAGAGCATCACTTGTTCCATGCTCAGGATCAGTGCATCCCCCTGACCAAGATGTCTAGCAAAGGAGACAGGAGACCAGCATGGATGAGTAAGGAGCTTCTAGCAGAACTCAGAAGAGAAAGGTCTATGGAAAGTGGAAAGAGGGGCAGGCAACTTGTGAGGAGCACAAGACTGTTGTCAGAGCATGCGGGGAAGCAAGGAGGAAGGGTAAGGCCCACCTGGAATTAAATCTGGCAAGGACTGTCAAAGACAACAATAAGGGTTTCTTCAAGTACATCAGAAGCAAATGAAAGACTAGGGAAAATGTGGAGCCGCTGCTGAATGAAGAGGGTGCCCTGGTGGTGGAGGATACAGAGAAGGCAGAGTTACTGAATGCCCTCTTTGCTTCAGTCTCCAGTGCCAAGGCAGGCCCTCAGGAAACCCAGGCCCTAGAGGCAAGAGAGGAAGCCTACAGAGAGGATGACTTTCCCTTGGTCGAGGAGGACTGCATGAGGGATAACTTAAGCGATCTGGACGTCCACAAATCCATGGGTCCTGATGGAATGCACCCATGAGTGCTGAGTGAGCTGGCGGATGTCCTTGCTGAGCCACTCTCCATCATCTTTGAAAGGTCCTGGAGGACAGGAGAGGTGCCCGAGGACTGGAGAAAAGCCAATGTCACTCCAGTCTTCAAAAAGGGCAAGAAGGAGGATCCAGGGAACTGCAGGCCG
>Ga0065711_1010438_pt1 | contig 10245 bp, 4 predicted proteins | sample Hoacrofraction12_FD_59098 | JGI IMG/M metagenome (GOLD analysis project Ga0065711, IMG submission 59098) | Hoatzin crop microbial communities from Cojedes, Venezuela - Epithelial fraction 12 v2 (version 2) | ecosystem: Host-associated > Birds > Digestive system > Esophagus > Crop | place...
AGGCTCTGGTCCCAGCACTCGCCTGCGGAGCCTGTTGGCAGCTGTGGGGGGGTGAGTCCACGTTCCGGTTGGCTTCGCTGTTCAGTTCTGAGATTCAGCACAGATCCTCTTGCCGGCGGTGAGGATGCCTTTCTCCCTGATTCTGAGCCAAACAAGAGACAGACGGGTACATATGTATCTCTTTGTGTAGTGTTGGGTTATTTCAGGTTTTTTATGTTGTTTTGGGTTTCTTTTTCCACACATCTTCAACACACTCAGTCTCTTCCAGTACTTGGAAGCTCCTGATGATGATAAAGCACCGCTCAGATGTAAATTACAACAACAAAAAAAATCTAATTAGCGCAGGACCTGTTGGTAAAAGTACTGGAACACCCTGGTGATCCTTTACTTCCTACAGTCCGTGTGGGCTAGAAACACTTCCAGCTCCGTGTGTTGATCAGTAGGTGGTGCTGGCAAGCTGCACATTTGTTCGCGCACTGGTGGAGCCCTCTGCACCATTGATCTACAAACATCGAGGTGGGGAGGTCAAAGCTCCAGCGTGATCTCAATCTGGCCTCCGAACAGGAGCCCCATTTTTACCCGCACGCTGATCTGTATTTCCTCGTGTGTAAGGAAATGCAGTACCTGAAATGCTCAAACTTCTTACTACAGCTAGAAATGACATTTGTTGGTACACAGCACTGGACAGGCTTGCACCGCGATATGGATAACTGAGTCCACAGTTGTGTGTAGGGGACCTGTCCGTACACAGAAGGACTCGTGAGGGTGTGACGGTGCATAGATGGAGTTTCCCNCTTTCAGTTCCATCTTGAAGTGGAACAGAGAGGAAGGCTACAAGCATGATCCTTGTTTCTTTCCTTGCTCCGGCATACCTATGGCTCATTCCTCTTCAGCTTACCGCTGAAAACTTTTCTTTTTTATGATTGTTCGATGTGGCCTTATAATAAGAATTATAATCATGCAACGATCTGAAGAAAAGCATTGTTTATAACGGAATCTTTACATGTTTTTTTTAATGTTTCTTTTAACATAATTTACAATTAGAAGTGAACGGCTAAGAATCTCAATCTCCCTTTACACAAGTCTGTAAATAAAATTATTGTTGATCTTTGCATGACGTCGTGGCCACCGTTGCCATAAGGTGCAGCTTCACACTGGCAAGTGTTTAATTGATTGCAGTCTCCAGTTTGAGGACTGGTGGCTGGCATTATGGTAAAAGGAGTTGCTAAGAGGAAGCAGACAATCAGTCAGTCGTGAATGGGCATATACTCGACATGCGATAGCTGCCAGCTGACTGTAGTTTTTCCAGTTGAAGTGGAGCTGTGGAAGTTTGTGGGAGTTACATGCACTTCAGAGCTGACTGAAATGTCCCAGCTCATTTTTCATAATGCATATTTGCTTGCTTGATTTTTCCTTTGTTTAGATTTTGAAAATTTGTATAGTACCAGTAATGGTTCTTGAAAAGGTGCAAGAATGCAACTCGTGGTAGGAAACAGGAGGTTGTGATTATTGCAGTCTGCTGTCTTACGGTGCTTATAATTGAAGCTTAGTGAAACATTTGTCTTATATTAACAGCTAATTATAACCACATGCAAAACTTAACGTTATTACCCAGGAGTAAGTCCCGCTGCTTAATCTGATTTGTTGTTTAATTCCTTTGGGAGTATTTTAGGGAAAGGAGTTTTGGATATGGGCACGCTGTTCATAACTCTTTTATTTCACTATTGGAGGCGTCAAATGCTATTTCTGGATAGCCACAGCTTCCTATAAATGAAGGAATTGCACAACCGTGGGAACTCTCCTTCACTTTTTTACATGCGGAACGAAAAAATGGAATAGTTTCATTGCCCAGGTTCGGGGCTGGTATGTGTATTATTCACTGGGCCGCCAAACAGAAATCTCATTACTCTTTCATCTTTTGTATAGAGAGATATATATAAAATGATATATATAAATATGCTACCTCCAGTACAGTGCTGTACTTTAGAGTTACTTTGTTTCTGTAGGCTCATAAGAGCTCTGTGGGGGGACAAAAATGAGTAACTGTGGCTTGGAGCTTGTTTTGGCGGACTGGCTCGGTTCTGCCCTGCTTCCTACTGAGCCGGTGAGAAAAATCCCCAGGGCAGAGCCGAGCCCTTTGGCGAGACGCCCGCGCTGCGAGGCTGCTGCGCAGCGGGGTCTCTGGTCGCTGCCCCTCTGAAGCCCCCCGGGTGCCTCTGAATCCTCCCAGGGTGCTGCTGAAGCCCCTCTGAAGCCCCCGGGGTGCCACTGGAGCCGGTCTGGAGACCCCAGGTGCCTCTGAATCCCCCAGGGTGCCTCTGGAGCCCCTCTGAGTCCCCTCGGGGTGCCTCTGGAGCCTGTCTGGAGCCCCCGGGTGCCTCTGACCCCCCCCGGTCTGACCCCGCGGCCTTGTCTGTTGCAGGTCGGCCGGGAGGCTGGTGCCGGCGCGCGGCATAGCGCCCAGCCCGCCCGTGGCCGGCGGGCGGCGCTGTTCTCCCGCCGAAGCCGTCGCTGCCCGCTGGGGTGAGCGCGAGCCGCAAAGCTGCTGTCCACGTGGACTGGTGCTGAACTCTCCCGCCCGGCCGCTGCCAGAGCCTCGCCCGCCAAACCCAGAGACATGGCAACCAACGGGACCAAGGTGGCCGACGGACAGATCTCCACGGAGGTCGATGCTTCCATCGCCAACGACAAGCCTAAAACCTTGGTAGTAAAAGTGCAGAAGAAGAAGGCGGATCTTCCGGACCGAGATACTTGGAAAGGAAAATTTGACTTTCTTATGTCCTGTGTAGGTTATGCCATTGGCTTAGGGAATGTGTGGCGATTTCCATACCTTTGTGGGAAGAATGGCGGAGGTACGTTCGGGGTTTGGGGTTTTTTTTGTTGTTTTTTGTTTGTTTGTTTGTTTGCTTTACACTTGTCCAGGGGGGTTGGAGCCATGTTGGAGTGTGGTGCTCTGCTTTGAGGTCTGCTCTGGAATTTATTCTAGCTTCTAGTTGGCAGGTGCTCTCAAAAGACCATCAGGCATTAGAGCAGAACAAAAGCACGTTGCCCTCCAACGCTTCAAAGCCCTGTCTTTTGGATTGAGTTTTTGAGGGGATTGCATACAGCTTCTAATACTGACGCTCAGCTTACCATAAAAGGCTAACTTCAGCTGAAAAGCAGCCGGTTCTGGTTAAGGCCTTTGTGCTATCCGCACGCTCCTGTGATAGCTGAAGGCAACAAAATACACAGTCTTTCGGATTTTAGCTTTTACTTAAACAGAAAATATTTCAATGATGAGGAGATACATTTTTCCCCTGATTTTCACCTCTTGAGATACTGGTTCAGAAATGTACGTGTGCCTTCCACAAACATTTTTGAAAAGTTACGCTTAAGAGAAAAAAAATGTGAGTTTCTTTTAATCTATAATAGGGATGGAAACAGTGGAAACTCAGTTGTGTTTTTCCCCACCATAACGGACTTTTTCTTACTTCTTTTTAGGTGCATTCCTGATTCCCTATTTCCTTACTTTGATTTTTGCTGGAGTGCCACTGTTTCTTTTGGAGTGTTCCCTTGGTCAGTATACATCTATAGGAGGCCTTGGAGTGTGGAAGCTTGCTCCAATGTTCAAAGGTACAGTGTGAATTTGGATTACTTTCTACTTGTTTCCAAGTTGCAGAAGTTGCACAAAGTGTCAGGGAAAGGAGGGTTTTTTTGTGCCTTCGTATTTTTACTTAAACCATCATTTTTTACAGGAAACCCTGATTTTCTGAGGCGTAACTGACAGTTGGAACACGCTAGAATATTGTTCGTTCCCCATTAAAAATAGAAAGAGTTAGGCATTAGAATCTCAACAGACTTATTTTTGAACTTAAAACATTTTTATTTTTTTTTTAGGAAGAAACATACAAAACCTGTTCAGAATAGCATATTAAATATAGCAATAGCTGCCTGAGCAGGTATGGAATTCTGTTCATGGCAATTTGGTAAACGTTTCTGTTTGAGGTCACAGAGGTTTGTATCTCCTGGTGTTCTTTATTGAAATTCAAAAGCCAGACAGTTCAAAGATGGCAATTTCATGCTGAATTGCTTAAGACAAGCTCACTCCATACTTAGATTTTTAGCTAGCTTGAGGTTGCTCATTGCTAGAACCTCGAGGTTTCAATCTAGATTCTGCATAGACATACAGACCTCACAAACTGCTTTTCACCCTCTAATCCCAAATTCTTTGACGCTTAAATGCTCCTGAGCTGGCTTCTGGACCAGTTGAGAAGCAAGTTACTCATTGATTTATAAATTACTTCACAGAGTAGGACTGACAGTTAGCATAGGGTGAGCTACAATTTTGTTTAGAATGGATTTTGTTCTAGGAAATTTTGTAGTGGGAAAGTCCAGAGAGATTAAAATGTTTCTCCCAGGTAAGTATTTTAAGTTTCCTGGAGTTATGGCTGTTGATAGGGGCGCAGTGTGAAGCATAGTCCTCGCTTGGCACTATTCTGATGATTTTGAGCACTTCCTCCTGTTTAGTGTCATGTGGCAACTGTCACCAGCCTGAATATTTTAAAATACCCCAGAAGTCTCCATGTGGAGTAGAAGACAAGGCTTTCTTGTTGTGGAACGCCTGACATTTCTTTAGTGTGGGATGACATAATAGCATTATACTAAGCATCAAGCACTTTGATCACTGTACGAAATGGCTGGCTGGTCTGTTAACTCAGTTTGCAAGCATCTACAAGAAGTTTCTGAGGGAGTGCTGTTTCAGAGAATGAGCTGATCTAGCTCTTTTCCCCGGAAATAAAAAATGCCTGTAAGATCTCAGCAACAGCAAATGCAACTCTTTACTGCAGCACATACAGAACCGGACACTAAGATGAAATTTATGGGTGACTGACCTATCAGCCAAATTAATCGCCTTTTTGTAATGGTACTTCTAAAATTTTAACTCAGCTTCTATAAAATTTGGTAAATGGTATCTGCCCGATATGTTCTGTTTGTCCTTCTGAACTGCAGCTCTTCAGCCAACACTTGTACAGATGTCACTAGAAGTTACCTTCTTTTGTATCTTTTTGTTTTCTTTGCAGGTGTGGGACTAGCTGCTGCAGTCCTTTCCTTTTGGCTAAATATTTACTACATTGTGATTATTTCATGGGCCATATACTACCTGTATAATTCCTTTACCACTGTAAGTGTGTGTGGCGGAGGGGGGGTTGGAATTGTTTGTTGAATGTAAAGCAGAGTTACATGTAGAGAGCTGATTAATCTGTCTCACTGTAAAGGTGTGAGGTGAACACAAAATGCATAGAAATCAGTAGGATAAACCATTTCTTACTAAAGGAGAGAACTACTTTGTAAAAATCCCTTTGTAATTTTTTTTTCTCCACAAGAAACGTAGAATAGAAAACTGTGAGGAAAATATTCCTTTCCAAGAGTGTCAGTGGAGAAACATAATTATAGGTTATTTTGGAGCCACAGACTTCTCTTTCTTACCGAATTGTTTAAATTTCCTCATCTTAATCTTCAGAACCACAGCTCTTTCAACTGTGCCCTTTTAGTTTCACTTAGTCTCTGCTCTTTAGTTGCAAGCATGCCTGCTTGCTGCTCTGCTCACCTACCAAGCAGCCGCAAGCCGTGCTCAGACTTTGATCTCCTTGTCCTGGGCATGCTGACAAGAGTGCAAGTACCCCTTCGGAGCCTTCGGTCCACTCGTTCCCATGAGAAGAATTCTGGTGTATAACTGATTATTCTTTTTTCTTTAAGAGCAGCCACAAAAGTGTTAGTTCTCTGGGAAACAGTATCATTGCAATGTGTTTTAATAGTGGAGGGGCTTATTTAAAAAGTCGCAGTGGAACAGAGAGTCTGTGATTTGATTAGCTCTGAGCTTAGAATCGTAGAATGCTTTGGGTTGGAAGGGACCCTTAGAGGTCATCTAGCCCAATCCCCGAACTTCCACTGATTGTTGTTATTTTTGCTTTGTTTTCTTCCCTCTTAACTTTATTTTTAGCTGCCTTTTTTTTTCCCTCAAGGATGATTCATCAGCTGAGTAGGTCTTGCCTGATTTGTGGGTTTTGGGCATCTGAGGAAGCAGTCTTACATAAGTCTCAATAATTAGTGCATTATTGTTCAATTGTTGTCTTTTCTACAAATTTTGTTCGTGCTTGCTTGTTCTCAGCTTTCAAGAATTGTCCCTTGACCAAATTTGCATTAATTACTGCCTGGGAGCGACACGATCGTTTCCTTTTTTTGTTATCCTCAGATTTGTTATTGCTTTGAAAGGTCAGTCATAGTCTGGAAGTGGTGTGCTGGCCCATATCAGATGAATATTGACTTCTAATTGCCTTGAAGCCTCTTATCCTTGTATTTAAAGCATGCAGTACCCCACTACAACATGTTCTGTGAGAGGGTTTTTCCAAGACTGCCCATCAGAAGAATATCTAAGTTGTATCTAAATGAGGTTTATTCTAATGGATATCATGTGGAAAAAGGTTCTGCTTCTCAGAACTCCTGAAAGATAACTTAATGTAATGGACGCATGTAGAAAATGCATGTAGAAAAACAGAAAGTTTACAATTTTCTAACTGTCCCCTGACGTGAGGGGAAAATGGAAATCTCTAATCAATAACCCTCACTCCTTTATTACCTCTAGTGCAACAAGAGGTAACAGGACCTCCAGGAGGTCCTTTCTGCTGCCCTTGTTTCTTGTAGTGCACTCAGTATATTCTCGCATGCTGAGAGGTGTCAGGCTCCAGAGCATTTGGGCTGATATATTAAAGAAAGGAAGAAATACTTTCACATCTGATTCACACAATTGATATGAAGTTAAATAACTCACGTGGCGGACGTGCACCCCAGGGAGATCGGTGCGCTGCAGAACTCGAAGTATATTAGCTTTCCACTCAACTGTCGTTTCTAGTAAAGAGGGAGATGCCTGAGGTAGTGCTCACTTAAGAAGTGTTCGACTCTCTAGGTTTTTCTCTTTCTCTTTCTGAAATAGACTCTTCCTTGGAAACACTGTGAGAACCCATGGAACACTGACCGCTGCTTCTCCAATTATACCTTAGCAAACACCACCAACATGACAAGTGCCGTGGTCGAATTCTGGGAGTAAGCTGATAATTTTTCTCTGTATGATTCCTGTGCCTATGCAAGGATCAGCTTGTTATCATTCATGTACTGTCTTCTGAACTAGTTGTCAAATACACCATTCTGTTGGCTTATTCTAGACGCAACATGCACCAAATGACGGATGGATTGGAAAAGCCAGGGCAAATCCGATGGCCGCTAGCAATTACTCTAGCAATTGCCTGGATTCTGGTGTATTTTTGTATCTGGAAGGGGGTAGGCTGGACCGGAAAGGTAAGATTAAAAAGTGCTGTAAATACATTCCAATTAAAAATGACCATTTTACTCATATATTCTGAAAATTATTGAGGTAAGAGGCACTGGGGATAGTTTTGCTAGAATAGCTCTGTGAAGTATTTCATTTTTATCTATCTTGAATTGATACAGCACTGTGTTTTTGAACGAGCTGGCTCCTCTGTAGCTAGCTCTGGCCACACTCTTGGACAGTACGTTCATTTATAGACTTCTTAGCTTTGCCAGGTATAAAATTTCCTAAAAATGTGCCTGCTTGTTGCTGGGATGAATATTCTCACCAGTTGGGATAGCAGAAGGGTGAGGATGCAGTGGCTTGGCTTCAGAGAGAAGCATGCATTTATTGCACAGCTCTTGCTGGGCTTAGATATCTAAGTAAGCGTTGAAGCTGTATTGCGTGTACGAGTTGTTCCCTCCTATCCGTGCGCTGAGTGAGAGCCGTAGGTGGCTCTTACCACGGACATGCTTGCATGCTGTGCTTCTTGGAGTCTGGCTGGTTTCTGAGTGCAAAATAGAATTTACTAATGAATTAAAGTATATTATTGACAGACCTTTCTCCAGGAAGGAAAGGGCAACAGCATCTGACATTGGGACATACCTCTCCCTCTCCCCAGAATGGCAGGAAGAAACCTTAGGGATATGAAAAATCACGGCCGTGAGGCCTGGTGGCAGCTGAAGGCTTGGGTTGTAAGACCTCAGGCCTGGTGTAGAGGACTAGGATTTTTTCACACTGAAAGAAGAAACTGTTAACTTTTGACAAGGTAGTTGTAACTGTGACCCACTTCTGCATGTTGAACATGGCCTAGTTGAGCTCAGCCCAAACCGTTTCGTTTCTCCTGCCTGCAAAGATGGTGGCACAAAAGGGCTGACTCTTTCTTTGGACTTCATAGTGCCTTTTTTATAGGGCTTTTGAAAAGGCAAGAGAGTAGGATCCTGTAGGGCAATTATATCATAATGTGGGTGAGGAGAGAGTGTTAAAAATACAAAACAGCTGTCCGAGAGCAGAATACTCATCTAACAGATGTTGTTCTACAAGCAGGATACGAGTACTAGAACCTCGTGCTTTAGGGAGCCCCCCTTGTGGAATACAAAAAAAGAAAAGCATGAGCCCCTCATGCAAAAACCATCTTAGTCCACTAAATTCCATCGTCGGGGAAGTCTGCAGCAGCTGCCTGCCTTGTAGGCGTGGTGTTTAGGGAGCTCTGCAGTAGGCACTCCCCTGTCCTCACCAAGCTTTTCCATTGATAAATGCTTCAATTTTAAATCAGCTTCCATTGCTGCTATGGTGTTTTTAGGGAGCAAATATTTTGAAGTGTTAACAAGCACAGATCGTTCTTCCTTCCACACTTACAATGTCTTGTTTCTTCACATCAGGTGGTATATTTCTCTGCTACTTACCCCTATGTTATGCTGCTTATCTTGTTCTTCCGTGGTGTAACACTGCCTGGAGCCAAGGAAGGCATTTTATTCTATATAACTCCCAACTTCAGTAAGCTTTCAGACTCTGAGGTAAATATTCAATCCCTGTAAACAAAAGTTTCACTGCTAACTGTTCACCTTTCAGACATATGACCTGCTCCTCAAGTGCAGAAACAGATTTTAAAAAAAATTATTTCCTGCAATCAGGTTTGGCTCGATGCTGCCACACAGATTTTCTTCTCCTATGGTTTGGGTCTTGGTTCACTGATTGCCCTTGGAAGTTACAACCCTTTCCACAATAATGTTTACAGGTAAGCAGATGCCTGCACGTATTACAGTGGCACTTTCCTGTCTCAGCTGGAGCTGGATTCTGTCTTTCTGTGTATAATACCGTTGAAATATAGTGTAGTCCCGAAGCTGAATGTTAAATGTTACATCTAAGCAGGAATGTGATGTATAACTGCATTCACTAATGGGAGAAACAGTATGACTTGTCCAGCATGAAATGGAACCCGGACTGTGAAATCCTAAATCAGGAAATCTTCTCACAGGAAAAAAGGGTAACATACTGATGACCAGCAGCTTTACTTTGCCTACTGCTTAAAGTGCCTTACCTTTATTTCAGGGACTCCATCATCGTGTGCTGCATAAACTCATGCACAAGCATGTTTGCTGGCTTTGTCATCTTCTCCATTGTTGGATTCATGGCTAATGTCACTAAGAGGCCTATTGCAGATGTTGCAGCATCAGGTATCCAATATATTTTTCTTTAAGCTATTTGGCGGCACCAGTTATTTTTTGTTTGTACGTTGTATCCAACTGCTTCTTGTAATTGTTCCAAATCCCTCCCTCCAAACATTCCTCATTTCAGTCGCCCTGACTGATCACAAAAGGGAGAGCGGTGTTTCAGACCTCTCAAGGCAGCACTAGCGAAATCATTTCACATCGAGTAGACTGCCTGCCTGCCTGGTGCTCTCGGACCTTTGATGTGGAGAGTGGGCAGCCAGAGACGCGGCGTGGGCCGACGTAATGAATACTAACGAATGCTGCTTACAAGGAGTGCGTTTACTAGAGATGGCGGCACAGTTTGCTGCTTCAGTGCTTAGCTGTGACATCAGATTATGAGTCTCTTGCTACTGAAATTCGTGAAACCAAACTGAAAGGAGGAACGATGGTCACTATGTTTTTGGAGCCTATATTCTCAAATTCAGTTAGGTTTTTTTAATTCCTTTTACTGTTTGTTTGTTGAAGTTAAGTCCTTTGACGCAAATCCATTCCTCACCTGTTCAGGCCTACAACTACCAGCCAATTTGACGGGACCCTTTATTATGAAAGCCATTCTACTTGGGGCAGTAAGATTAGGGCTACAAGGATGGTGAGGGGACTGGAGCATCTCTCCTATGAGGAGAGGCTGAGGGAGCTGGGCTTGTTCAGCCTGAAGAAGAGAAGGCTGAGAGGGGACCTAATAAATGCTTA
>Ga0065711_1051765_pt1 | contig 10245 bp, 5 predicted proteins | sample Hoacrofraction12_FD_59098 | JGI IMG/M metagenome (GOLD analysis project Ga0065711, IMG submission 59098) | Hoatzin crop microbial communities from Cojedes, Venezuela - Epithelial fraction 12 v2 (version 2) | ecosystem: Host-associated > Birds > Digestive system > Esophagus > Crop | place...
AACAATGTACAATTTAAAAAAATAAATATATATATATATATTGGAAGGGAGAGTTTTACCATTAGATAATATCAGACAACTGCAAGAGCTTATGACCAACATATAACACCAGGTATGCAGCAATTCCCATCTAAACTAGAAGTGACAAAAGTTTGATGGTCTCCATACAGAGCTGAACTTCCATATGACAAATGCCTCAAATCACTATTACTTGAATTAGTTTGTTACATAGGAATCTCATTAGATTTTTACTTCAGAGTTTAACTAAAAAACCCTACCTTTACCTAATAATTTTGGGAACCCTTAACTCTATCTGTCCTTGCCACTGCATTTGGAAAGAACCATGACAGGGACCTTTTCTTTTTATTTCCATCAGAACAATTTTCAACATATTCACTCATTTCCAGCTAGTCAAGTGTAGAAAAAGCTGGAGCTCTTTAACTTGGGCTTCCCACCTGTATTTTCATTCTAAGCAGAGTAACTCTTTAAGCATCCTGACAGCAAAAAGACCACCTTTAACATGCACATGAGAACTGTTCCTCTAGAACAAAGTACAGCTATCTGTACCAAACTTCGTAAAGCCTTACAACAGGCTTCTAAAGCATGTTAAAAGACAGTGTACTCTAATTTCTACAGCTCCTCGTTAAATTTCTTTCGTACTTGAAGCTGACAAGTTAACTGTTCTGTGCTTATAAGTTCTCAATAGCCTATTACAAAAAGACTTAAATTTGTTTGCATTAAACACTACAGGGATTAAAAAGGAGTTAATATGTATCTGTTCAAAACCATTGAGCAGAAAACAGCTGTGTTATACAGGGCTTAGGCTGTGACCCGCTTAACTTCATTCATAGAATGCACAATCCATCACGTACAAAAACACAGAGGAAAATGTGAGGTGTTAGTAAGTACTGCTGTTAGTGAGCAATTCTGCTAATTATTACACCAAACAAGCATAGTGAACAGGCCAGAGCTGTGAGAGGGCATGTTTCAGGGCATTAAATGGCTGCCTTGGATGGAGATGAATATATTACACTATGCCCTTTCCCAATAAAACAATTTCCCTGACACTTGCAAATCCAGGCAGCTCTAGCAGCACAGATGAGGAGCTCAAGACTGTAGTTGGCATACAACGATGTTTCAGTGCCACCTAGTGACGCGCACTTTCACTTTCTTGTCTCTTAAGATTTATAGTACACGAGAAGTTCAGAAGCTAATTCAGCTCAAGTGTGGAGTCCACAGAGTACCAAGCAGAAGTCTCACTCTCTGCCAAGAGAAGACAAACAGAGGTCACGACGAGACAAACTCCTCCCCTTGCTTTGTAACTACACCACGCACTTTCTTAAACAGCTGATAAATCCTTACATACATTTTTATTACAGCTTGCTCTTACAGTCAAAAAAAAATAAAAAAAGCCTAGCAGGAAATGACAAAAGCCAGTATATTTTAAAGCCTATCTATGCACAAGAAAGTTCAGACAGCTTGGATATTTTATCTATGCACAAGTTCAGACAGCCTGGATATTTTATGAAATAGATTTTAGGAAAATATTCCATTAACCTAATCATTTTCAAAATTATTTTTCAGCCCCGTTTGGACTTTACATGTTACTGTTATTTTTATCTGGAGTGCTTTCACAGCTTAAGAAAGTGTTTTAGAGACTGTACACTTTGCACTTCCACTCCTTGCTTGTATTTTGACACTTTGTATCGGTCTGCCACTGTATTTATTATCACTACCATGGACATTACAAACATTTCACATCTCTGTTACCTTGTTGCATTTCTACTGATCAATAATGCAGTTGAATATTTAGGTTTATGCAAGCGAAACTCTGCAGTGCAATCTAGTCCAAGAAAAGCTGTGAAGAAGCTGAAATATATTTTATACCGAATATAAGTTAATGTGCATTGAATACCAACACATTTGTCTACCAAGGCAAAAAAAACCCTCTATAAATTCATGTACGTAGATCAAGTTAAACGTATAGATTGCAAAAAACATGCTAATAGAATCACTGACATTAGTCTCTGCATTTTCACTTCACAAGATTTTTACACGAATAGGCAAGTAAAAGTATGTTAACTAGCCATTTACCAAATGGACACCACTTATTTATGGACACTTTACATACAGCTGAATAAATAAAAAATTCTGCATCTGAACCACACGTCTATCAGCATGACATGGACAGCAACATATTAATACTTTATAGTACTAATTTCAGTAGAAAACTACCCTCAAAAAACCTGCTTCCTATTATTGGCATTAAATTACCACTTCAAGCGCCTCATGACTAAATTTTGTGTTCTTACCTTCATTAAGCTAAAAGTAATTATTATATTTTAGGGTACGTTTTTGAACTACACACTACAGAACAAGGACAAAATAAAAAAAAAAAAAGTCTAAAATCCCCACAAGGCAGACTTACTACTATAGGAGGACACTAAATACCTGTTTCGATTGAAATGTAACTTTTTTCACAACATCTAAAGAAAGATGCTTATAGATTACTGTAAAAATAAATTTCTCCAAATTCTGAAGCAGCAAGGAAAAGTGTGAGGAGGAAGAACGAAGAACAGGAATAACAGTTTTTAGAACATTGCTCATGAAAACATTATACAGGCTGCAACAAAACTACATTTGTATGAAGAGTTTGTCTAATGTAATTTCCCTACTACCCTAAACTCAGTGAGATCAAACTATAAGATTTTTAACAAGGTTTTGCACGTGCTCGGGTCCTGACTATTACAGGGTCTAGACCTTGAAGACTGTATGATGAACAAAGAATCTTCTTAATTTTTGTATCTGCATCAAAAAAAAAACACTGAAATGATGTGCAATGAAAGAAGACTGAGGTTAAAATTCTCATCTTGAAGATCAGATTAAGACAACACATGCTTGTGGATTAAACCTTTCATTGTATTAGAAAAATAGTTATGATGTACAGTGCGTAGTGAAGGACTGAAAAAGCCCTTAGCAACCCAACTGGGAAAAGCTTCACTTAAGTGAGTGGGCAGCACACTGAAGTTCAGAAACCTCTACCGCAAATATACTGTAGATGTTTGATCTACACCCTGCCTTAGCACCTAAACTGCTGCCACAGGAATCAATATTTTCCCTACTTCAAATAGCAAATAAGAAAAGGGAGATAATCTTGTTCCTTACATGTCATACAGAATTCTACTCACAGCTTCTGAAATTACACTTCCAGCCTCAGAGAAAGTACTCATACTTCCAGCAGTTCCTTCACTGCTATCACATCTTGCAAAGCTTAAATGAGGAGACTGGCGGAAAGATGCTCTGATACAAAGCACAGAACAATGATGTAACAATTAAGGAAATGTAGAGTCCACAAGATAAAGAAGGCAGTATTAACAGCAAAAAACAACTAACTCCCTGTTTAACATAGCGATAAAAAAAAGTTAAAAGTTTGATAATCACTGAATTGTATTTTTACTGCCCAAGCTTTTAGAATCTGTCATACTTTATTGCTTTGACAAAAATATTTCATTTTATCTACCACCAGTTGTGTCAGAAAGAAAGAGGATTTTAAGTAGAGTAACTCCTGATCAGCATGTTAGAAGTTTTCATTCAAAAGCATCACAAAGTACTAGTTGCCTTGAGAAATACATGTAGACCACCTACTCCAGAACAGGTATCTTTTCTCAAGAATGCCGTGATGTGCAGCCCTAGGAAAGCCAGGGGTATGCGATTTTACTAGAGTCCAGATGCAATGTTTAAGTGCTGCATAATTTCCAATTCTTGACATCCAAGAAGCAAAGAAGGAACACAGGGCAAGTTTTGGACAGTGGAATGAGCCCACCTGGGCTTCTCTTCAGTTCAGTCCCTATTCAAAAAAATCTCTGCTTGCATCCACTACCATCAAGCTATCAACATTCTAGCTCTGCAGTCCACATCAATTTTACGGCCACAGAGGAATGCTGCTCCGAACAGCTATCACCTGCAAAACTTCTTACCTCAAAGTAAAACTCATGCAAGAAGACAACTTGTTACATTACGAAAGGAATGTGACAGAAATTTAAAGCATATCATTCACATATTTGCAGGAATACGACATTTCTTTCTCCTTGCAGTACCTCACATCAACTCTTTCCTGCACAGGATTAAGATTCTTTCCTTAAGAACTAGAAAAACGTATTTGCCGCTGTACCTCAAGAAAGGCTTGACTGACCAGCGCTCAACTGGTCATATGCCTTAGATATTCCACCTTCATAATCACTTATATTCTCAAGGATGTCAATTACTTACGAACATTGAGTGGCTACCCATGCTGAAGCCACCTCTAAGAAATGAATTGCTAAGAAACTTTCCAACAAAAGCAGTAAGCAGGGGAAGAATTCTAAGCAAAAAAGTAAAAGTTTCCAGTACCCACTTCCAAGGAATCATCTTTGCCACAAAATATTAAAACGAAAACAAAACACAACCTCAGTGATGACTTAAAGCAACAAATTCTAAAATTGTGGTCCATGTTCTCTTTTGCTATTACAAGACAACGAATATATGAAAAAGTGGCTTAATAGTACTCCATTTTACTTCATGTTCAATATTAATTTGTTTTAATTACATGACATGATAGATCATTAAACGCAAACAGGTTCACTATAGTAATACAAGCTTCACAAAGTATTAAAAAAAATCAATTTACTGTCACCTTTATTTCTTTCCTATAACTGAAAGCTATTTGGAATGCATTAAAAAGCATAAGAACCTAAAAAAGTTCATCTGCTCCTCAGCATGAAAATTGTTATCCCATGCTTCTGGTACAGTCATTTCCTTTTAAAATTACATAGGAAAATCAAGCGCGACCTATTTTTAAAAGTCCAGTGCAAGCAATACCAACTGTTCTACAACCACAATTTGCAGGTTCCCCCCAAAAAAACAAAACAAGGGCACATAAACAAGTATCATGCATGTCAAGGACTCCGAACATGAATAAAATGGATTTACTCCCATGAACTGCTCAGCAGTGGAGAGGGCAGGAGGGAGAAGGATATTGCTTCTTACTTTCACGAATTCTTTTGAGCACAGCCACAGCACAACTTTCTTTTGGACACAATTCAAGACATCTCCTACCTTGGAAAATTCCATGTCAAACTAAGGTAAAATAAAGCAGAGTGATTCTCAGCTTCTAGTAACATACGAGTCACAACGTACTGTTGGTTAATATACATGTGTTTATTATCCAATTATTAGTCCTTATTCCTGAACTTAGTAATCAGTTTTACATTATAGCATGTATGAAGTGATATCAATACCAGAAGATTATACCAATGAAGTCTTGAAAATCATCTTGTATGACAGTAAAGATGCACAGATTGTAAAATTTTGTATAAAATAGGCAGACTGAAATACAGTAGTTGAGTTCCAATCAACTACTTTTATAGTACACGTCGTACAGAGAAATGCTGCTAGTTATTAAGAGAAAGTTGTCCTATAGAACAGTATACTATATTACACAGGGTTTTATCCACTTCACTGTGGAGACAGTCTCTTTTCTGCTGTCAAGATGCTTTTGCTGGAAGTAAATATTTAATGTTATTACCATCATTCACTCAGTGCTCATATTGTCTGATCAAGCATCTATTACTGTCTGCTAGATACACTCGAGGATAACATTTATTCATGTCTACTGCTCAGTCACATGCAGGCCCTACTTCTAAAAGGTTCTTCAAAGTTCAGTAATTAAACACTGTGCACAAAGCACTGTATCATTTGCAAAAATGCATAACTGCAGACTACGCAAAACCAGGATTTTACTTGTGCAAGCATGTGCACTGAACGCATGGAATAGATGATAGCCGTTATGCAGTGCCAAGACTGTACTTTTACTCAGGGTTCTGGAAGCAACTTAAGTCACAGAAGTAAATTCTATATTACCAGAACTCTCAGGTAAGAAATACAGATTTTAACAGGAGTATACTGAACGCATTTTAGTTAGCATAATTGTCTGAAAAGAAACCAAAATAAACAGTGGTTGGTTTTATTTACCCCTAGTTGTAGTTGCATGCATCACAAAATTTTTGTATTTACCTGAATTCATAGTACTATATGTAAGAGATGTCACATGTGCAATACAAGAGTTTATCATCAATATTATCACCTCATACACCTTCGAATAAGATACCTCAGAAATCAGATTTCCAAACCACTGAAGTCCTGTTAAGACAGACAAGACAAATGGCGAGAGTGCTCAAAAGGCTTGCCTAGGATTAAACAGGCCTCTTGAAATCAGTCTCTCAGTTTGTAACAGAGAAATCTGGATATGAAATATTTATAATGAAGCATAATATATCATAATCTATAACCTCAATTTCACCTGCATACACAAAGCCAAATGAGGACAACACAGGAGTGACTGGGTTTTCAAGGTGCTTAAGGCTGGTCTGTCTGTTCAATCTTGTAAGGCTTCAACAGAAGCACCTAAGCAGGGACAATATACAGAAGTCTCATTCAAAAGAACAAAAGAGAAGCCTTTGACAAGAAGATACCTGAAAAATCATGACAGTGATATATTTAAGGAGACTGTTGTTGTTGAAATAAAAGAAAGATAATTAGGTATATGAGAAGCAGGAAGGTCTCTAATGGTCTGAGACAAGTTTTTGTTTCAAATCTCAGTTTTAGTTTAGACAAAAGGGAATCGTTAGCCTTCTCTTTTTAGGAAACAGTAAGCATCACAAACAGACCATCTGAAAAAGTGCAAGACAGCACAATTATTCTTTCTTTCCCAGTGGACCATCACCCTTTATGAATACATGACAAGATCCAGCTATTCATCAATGAGGCTACAAGGAAATGAAAATGCTGAATTCAAAAGATCTGCCTTTCAGTTAACATCCTTAATGTAAATTAGGGTTAAATGTGAATAAAATTAATATTTAACCACTAGAAAAACTTTAATACCTTTCTTCTCTTTAAACGCTAAAACTTGATTATAAAATAATGTAAAACAAGTGCAAATTTAAAAGAATCATTTTGAAGATTTGCATTAATAGTTCAAGACCTATTGACACTGAAAAAAAGAAGGGGAATCCCAACATTATGTTGCTTTAAAGTAACATGTGATTCTATTCCTTGCCAACAGCCAGCCGGAGCCCAAAGACACAGGGGAGTGCTGTGGTGGGGAAGGAGGGAGACAGCCGCATGGAACGGCGTTGCAGGGGGACAGCCCAGCGAGGCCGACCTGGGTTAAACCAGCAGCCGAGTACGACCGCAGGAGTCGGGGAGCGCTGCGGAGAAGAAACCCAATGGAAACCCAACGGTCAAACTGCCAGAACAGGTCTCATTATATTGGTTCACATTTCACCATGAAATAAAGTTTGTGTCATACAGGGGCACAAACCAATATCTAATTATGATGCAGCAAGACACACAGAAAAAAGCGCAAAATCAGGAAAAAAGCATCTAACATTAGTAAAATACCTCTGCAAAGTCTTGCAGCTCTTATCTAAACTGCTGCCCTCTCAAACTTTTGTTATCAAATCCCAGGCCAAGTGAATCCTATATGTGTTGCGGTTCTGCACATAGCGGCTACTCTACATTTACTATCAGTTACCATGCTGTCACATGGGAAAGCTAACAATTACTCTCTAACACAGAACTTCTTATTTGGTAAAAAATCAACACATAAAAACTCAGATTTTGACTTTACCTCCGTGACAGGACGTTTGGCTGTAAATAACTGAATGGGCTCACTCCACCACTCTTCTCTGTGCACACTTTGAACTAAACCCAGGTTAAGAAGTTGGTTACACAAACAGTAACGAAATTCAAATTTCTCTGAAGTGTTTCCCACTCCTTTCTGCAACATAACTGAAGCAATTTGCCACTTGAAAAAAAAACATACGCACATGAAAGCCAAGTGTGAGCTTTCACAGGAAGCAGCAGTCACACCAGGTATGCATTTGCTGAAAACCAAATCCAAGAGCTTCTTTCAAATCAGCTTTTGACTACTCAGAGTTGAAATCTTTACCTTCCTCTCTTACATCCTAAAACTTTCCCCTGCACCACTAAAATTCTTTTAACTAGAATTCTCCTGAAGCTATAACCTACTTCCAAAAATTTTGGCTTCTATGAGGAGGCAGCGTGTTCTGTGAAAAATGATGATGTAACAGTGAATTCTACTACTAACATCACTCACTAAAATCCAGCATTGTCTATCACTAAAGCATACCAGTCTCAAAAGTTCGATTTTACTTAAGTGAACACGCTACTAATAGACACCATTGCTCAATTTCACAAACTGTACTTGAACTTAACGCAACTTCTCTTTCCAAAGGGAAACTCCAAACCAGTTGAGTACTATGGTTAACCTCACCAAATACAGTTCCACTGTACAGCATATTTCTCCCTGGAACAAGCACAAGTGGTTATTTCATTTCTGCCCTGCTCAAGTCAAAAATAGATATATATACACACACACATATATAAAGTTGTTCTTAGCACACAGCATCAAACTAAAAGAGATTATCTGCAAAGTATTTTTTTCAGTACAAAGAACCCAATGCTCCACTGAGACTATAAAGGTTTATCAGACTTGACCATCACTACACTGGTATTCTGCTGAATTCCTTTTTCTAGTTATTCAGCTTCTGCTAATTGAACTTTACTAACGTCTAGTAAAAGAAAGAGGTCTTCCTGTCAAATAACAGGTTTTCTTGTCCCTTTCTGCAATCACTTTGTTTACACCGACTTTCTTGACTGTACCACACAACATTTTAAAACCTGAACCCCAATCAAGACTACCCTCATTAAAAATATGACCTTTCACCTTCTACGAAACACTGCTAACATAAATTACATTTTGTTGTAGCCCAAAGGTGATAGAGATGAGAGTAGGATAAACAAGATATAATACAAAAGCCAGTTGGGTCAGCCTTTCATTACAGCCCTTTCAAAAGCTATTAATCTCGCTTGTAGTCAGCAGGCTGAAAATAATTACTTCTCCTAACCTATGTTGTACTCAAAAGTAGCAATAAGGACAGGTCATGCAAGACGCAAATAATTCTTGGTCCTCATAAAACCACTTCAAATGGTATTAGGTGAACATCATGGCATGCTACTTGAAATCTCACTGACAGGAGGTATCTCCACAATATCAGTTGTACATTACGCTACGTCCTATCAGCTGCATTTGGCCATAATATACTACAAAGAATGGATAAGAATTAACCATGGTAAATTCAAAGCAACTATAGAATAGTTCTTTAGCTTTTAAAATGTGAATACAAAATGCTATTCATAAAGTTCAGCTTAATTTATCTTTCAAATCAGGGTCCACATTTAAAACAATATAAGAACCTCACTTATCTGCAGTCTACTTGCCGTGTCTTGGTTGCCTTCTAACTTACAAGAATTAATACTGACCTTTATCACGTTAAAAGGAAAAAGATTCTCATGTTGGTAGGGAACGTGAGAAACCTGCGAATCACACACTACTACCCAGCAGCTCAGTAAAAAATCTAAACTTGGTAAGCCAATGATAGTTGAAAGTACTGTCTGGAGAAGAGACAGTTACTTTAAAATTACAATTTAAGAAAAGCTTGCTGACAACAACCAGACTACTAACAACGATGACCTGGATACACAAAAAGTAGTATCTCCCCAAATAAATTGTTTGCTTAAAAAAATATTCTACTGAGCATAAATCATGTGCAGATGGTTCTAGAATAAAGTGAATTTAAACAGTTCCTGAGAGATCTGCCAACTAATAGCAACCTAGTGCTCATTCATCTGAACTAAATAGCTAAGTGGTAACAGGGAGTGAAAAAAGAAACCCACTGAAATTTTGAGTTGTGCAACATGAAAAAAGATTCAATGCCACATTTAATCCCATCAGCTTTTTACACATAACTTGGAGAGACCACGTGCATGGTATGTAGAACAGAGAACATCTCACTTAGGACCTCTAAGAGCTACTGTAAGATGAAGAACTGTGGGGCACTAACTGAAGCTTCAGTGCTTTTTTTTTTTTTTTTAAATCTACGGGTCAACTAGTAAGCCAATTGCACCCTTAAAAGTTATAGCCAATTCTTATCAAAGTCCATTACAAAACTTATGCTTAAATCTCCGAAAAGACAACTAAACATTTAATGCACTGTTAACAGAACTGTAGAGAGAAGAACAAGCCAAGCAAACAACTCACCAAAACAAAAAACATCTTCCATTGTATTTTTGTAGTGATAGCTTAGTGTTCCTAAAGCTTTTTTTTTTTTTTTTTTGGGGGGG
>Ga0065711_1051766_pt1 | contig 10245 bp, 7 predicted proteins | sample Hoacrofraction12_FD_59098 | JGI IMG/M metagenome (GOLD analysis project Ga0065711, IMG submission 59098) | Hoatzin crop microbial communities from Cojedes, Venezuela - Epithelial fraction 12 v2 (version 2) | ecosystem: Host-associated > Birds > Digestive system > Esophagus > Crop | place...
TGGGTGACCCTGCTTGGGCAGGGGGTTGGGCTGGGTGACCCACAGAGGTCCCTGCTAACCCCAAACATTCTGTGACTGTGATACTGAATAGCACTGCATTGTGTAAAAGTATACCAAACTGAACATCACAGGGTTTGTCCAGCCCGGTCCTGGAAACCTCCAAGGCTGGAGCCTGCACAGAGGCTCCGAGCAGCCCCTTCCATGGCTTGACTGTCCTCCTGGAGGTTTCCTGAACGGCTGTATGTTGGCTCTATACAGCTTTATACCTGTATATACATACATACAGCATTTCTGTGGCATAGTCTTATATTTAGCTTTTCCCCACAAGGTTGTGAGAGCTGATGGAAGAGTTATTTGTAGACTTCGGTGGATTTTCCACCAAGCCTATAGGTATTGGGCAGTTTCTTTACTATCCATGACTGTATGCCAACATACAGAGGACAAACAGGGTTGCAGGGCCACTAGACCATCTGAGATAGCTGGAAGAAAGAGAGCTGGCAATTGAAATGCTTACTGGCAAAGGGCATAAGTATAGAGGAAAACTGAATGGCTTTGGGAAAAATAAAAGTTAATGGAAAGTAATTTGGCAACTTCATCTGGAGGTTGGCGGGATTCCAAGTGGATAATAATTTGATTTCGGCTGCTTTTGTGTACTTAGTCACTCAGATACCCTGCAGAAAGCCCCCCCGAGCTCAGCTGGCTTGGCAGAAAGCTAGCAGCTCACGTCTCGGGCTGGTCGGTCGGGGTGTGCGAAGGGCCACCGCTTCAATCAGGGGCACAAACGAAGGTTTGGGGGAATTTACGCTGATGTATCGACATAAAATCTTGCTTTGCAGGGACATTTCATTTCCTCTCATCATCTTGCTGTAACGAGTTTCAGCTTAGGCAGTGTGAGTCTGTGCCTCCTCCCCCTCACCTCTGTGTTTCTCGAGCAATTTGTTGGAGCCGCTGTGACAGTTGGACAGGCATCACATCTCTCTGAGAGTGGGATCCCCATTAAGATAATGAGAAAAGTCTGACCTAGCACTCGACATTTCTATACATAACACAAACTTAATGAAACTACCAGCTATTTCTGTGCCTTCTGAATACGCTAAATTCTCTCGCAGCGTAAATTAAATTGCTGCAGTGCAATTGTTCTGCCCTTTCTTCAAGTTCGTGTCAGCATCCTCGGTCGGAAGCTTGTTGCTTTGTCGCATGACTTTGCCACCGTGGTACCTTTAAGCGTTTGCTGGTTACGATTGCCTGATCCAGGGTGTGCTGGTCGCCAGGTGCTGCTCAGCACTACCCCGCTGTGCCCTTCATCCGCTCTGCGTCTGGGGAGGTGTGACTCTGACCTGCGGCGAAACACCAGAGCGGGACACTGGTGCCGAAGGCAAATACCGTTATTATATGTAAACTATGTCTCTAGAAGTATTTTTCAAGCACTAATGCAGCTAAGGCTCTTCCCATGTAATTTCAAGAGTTTCTCTGTCATGCGTGGGCAGCTAATGGCTGGATTGTTTTTCATTATGTGATCCTTCACTCTAACGAGTCCTGCATACGTGGACCCTGAACGCTCCAGTTAAAAAACAAAAAAAATAAATAAAATAAAAAATGGAGATATCTGTTCAGCTTCTAAGGTAGGATTTCTAAGTCATCAGAAGTTCTCCAAAATGTGTATGGGACCGATATTGGTAAGACATTTAGGTGCATCCCATTCCATTTGCATGGACAAGGCACCTGCCGGAGCCTCGGAAATGCTGTGGAAGGACACACCGACTTCGGCTCCCAGCAGCAGAGGTCGGTGAATCCTGGGTGCTTGGGAAGACGGGCAGACACCTGATGATGTGCCTGAATGGCTGTGCTGCTCCTGAGGCCGCTGAGCTGTGCCAGAAAACAGCCGTCGGCCATTCTGGGTCTGCGTTGCTGTAGCCATCGAGGACAAGGCTCTGGACGCATGGCCAAGAAAGCCTTCGGCGCTCCAAACTGGTGATGAAATGTTTTCTGTCCCCCTCTGTCTGTCCAGTCTAATGCCATTAGTTAGGTAAGGGGGGGGTGAATTCCAAGAAATACTCTCTGCCTGCTCCTAGTGCACCCCTTTGTGCTCTGTACGCCTCTCACATTTCTGATTTCCCTGGCATCAAGTTGCCCTGCAGAATGGCGAGTGATATTCTGTAGCGAGGGAAATGGGGCTGTTGATAGCTGAAAATAAAGTGTCAGGAGTGAAATATTAACCCCGCTGTAATGTATTATCTAATTAGTGTAACTCGCTGCAAACTTTAACTGTCTCAAATGCACCGCTCTCGAATGAGCCCCAAATCGGTGCTTATCTCAGAAGTAAACTGATTTAATACAAATATACCAGGGACTCTCTTGAAGTCTGTACGTGTGACTCGCCCATCTATTTGGGATATGGAGCATAAGTCTCTGCATTTCTTAGTTTTAACTGTGCTTTGTCAGCCGTGCTATCGCGTCTGAAGATTGGAAAATGCTTCTATGCAAGCGTTTAATTTTTGAGGGGAAAGAGTTTGCAGATTTCGGCAACTAATTACTCTAGCTGGTTTAAATTAACAACAGGAAGATCTGCCATTGTGACAGCAGTGGTGGAAATAAATGACTTGCACCGCTTCCAAGCAGAATGCTTCCCCTGACGAGCCCAGGATAACGCCTGTGCAGCTCGGAAAAGGGCAGGCATTTTATTCTCTAGGATTCCGCCTTCTGAAGCAGGGGAGAGGGAGAGTGGCACTGCCTTCCTCACAGGTCTGGAGATTAAACCTTCGTTTAAGACCTGAGGCAGCTCTTCCAGAATGCAGGGCAGTGAAAAAGCGCTGTGTAAGTAGCTTAGCCTTTAATACCAGATGGAGAGATGATAGCAGTAACCAGTGATCAAAGCTGCTCGCAGCCTTCCAGGGCTGTATTTACCGATCTCCCCTCACCCCAGTCACAGAGTTTCTCGTGTAGATGATATTTCTGTGGAGTTACAAAAAGCGGGATATGCATTTTTAAGATGATGTTTTAATTAACGTCCCCACCCCCATCAGTTGAACTTCAGATTTTGTCTAGATGTTTTTCTTGTCCTGAAAAGCTGATGCTCCAAGCGGAAGGGTGTTCTCCTGACACTGAATGCAGTTACAGCAGCTGTCTGGTGGTGTCCAGAACGTACGCCAACAAGGAGCGGAGAGGAGCGCTCCCACCACTTCAACTGACTTGGAGCTGATGCGAACAATCCAATAATTACAGTAAACTTCCTAAATCCATTGCTTGAGGCAATATAGGAAAGTTGGGCTGGTGGAAAGCACCTGACTTCCCCAGATGGTAGGAGATGTAAGCTAAAAAACCAGGAATGTGCTGAGGGACTGAAAACACGCACCCAACCCAGATCACTTCTCTTGTGCTTGACATGAAGATCCATCCTGTAATGTGAATTTTTAAGGACATTTCTTTAAATGTCTGTTGCAGGGCTCCATAACTGACAGCAGTCCTTCAGAAGCCCATTCAGAATGTGGAGGGAACCCAGTTTCCCTCCGGTAAATCCATTCTGGGTGTTCCTGCTCTGCTGCTTGTCCTTCGGGCAATGTTCTTCAGGAGGGTTTGCTCTGTAATCGTACCAGGGCTTAGGTGGGACCGACCAGCCTGTAGACCCCCAGACCCTCCGCCTTGCCCATTTTGAAGGTGGGCATGACATCTGTTCCGGTCATCGAGACCTTCTCCAGTAACTGCAACCTTTCTGTGTTGGAGTACTGATGAAAATTGTCACTTATCCTTTCCTTTAAGCAAGCGGGAATCTCGATACCTTAATAGTGCAAGAAAAGAACTATTTTCAAGCGTAATCATTCAGATTTAAACTGTTTCCTTCTTTTTTGCAGTTATCAGCCAGTTGGAGTAGTACGTTTCCAAGGTTAACAGTAGTAGAAAAGGAATAAATGTAGTTGTTATCGATACTCTTGTGGTATGAGCACACTTGTTTGTTTTTGCATCTTTTATCTATAAAGCCTGTAATATCTTTCATTAAGAAAACCTCTCTGATGTATATAGATCATTAAATTTTAGTTAAAATACTTAAATTTTAGTCCAGTTTGAATGCTTCTGGACAACAAGATCCATCAGTGGCCTCGTTCTCTTCTTACTGAATTACATCTTGGCGTCAGCGTGGCCAAATGCTTGTGTATGTGACAGGTTAAGCAGGACTTCATGCTACTGGAGGCTTTCCACTGCCTTGGTGTTGATGTTGGGGTCTTGTAGTGGTGTGGAGCCAGGTGAGCCTGTGAGAGACGCGAAAGATGAGTTATCTGCTTGCTGACGTTTGTCAGCCCCAGTGTTGCCAAGCTTCACACAGTCACAGACGTTGCAGATCTGTAACCTGCTAGCCTAAGACATAAAACCCCAAACAGATAGTGCAAAAATGGTCTGTCATGCAGCGGATAATGATGTATGCCCCAACTTCTTGCAAAAGATATCATTATTCTGTGGTGATTAGCAAAAAAGACACACTGTGGAAGAAATGTTTTACTGCTGTAGCAAGAAAACTCTGAAGTCTAATGTAAATTATCTATGTGAGATCAGTGGGGAAAAAAAGGGTAGTTAAATTCTCTTTTTTTGACAGAAATTCATCAAAGCCCATTTTATTGGGCTTCTCTCTTTGAAGATTTCCCTTCCTAACCAAGCTAGTTTTCATCCCATGTTTTCAGTGTTGTAGAAAAATCTCAGATTCTTTTTATGTCTCAGGGCAATCGAAAGGAAGAAACTGATAGGAACACTTTAAAGAGACTGGAAAAATAAGGACTGATGCTCTCCACGTAATCCTTGAACCAGCATGCAGGATGTCAAGTCAAGTGCAGGTGTCCTCCCTGTGTCAGACACTCGTCTTATTTTAGGTTCAGTTCACAGAGTATTTGATTTCAATGCCGCTCTCTGGTCTGGCTTCTAGGATTGTGCTAATTCTGAACTTCCAGTCTTTTTTTATTTTAAAGAAGTTGGATAAAGGCAAAACATACCATAAAAGTGTGGATGTCTGATGTATAATTTTTAAAATTTATTGAATGTAGGCTTTAGAGCCTATTGACTAAGTTGAAGGACAGTGAAAAGTTCTGGACTGAGACACAGCTTTAGGTCAAGAGTTGCAAATGAACAAAGGTAAATCATTCTCCCTGTCTTGCCTCATGGCTGTTAAGCAGGCAGTGCCACCTCCACAGGCGAGTAAATCCAGCCATGCTGTGGGTGTTCTGTCACCATGGGTCTTTGAGCTGGCAGGCTTCAAGATCGTGACTCACATTTTTTACATCTGAAGTATCTTGTTTGTTAGATCTGAGTACATTGCGAGTAAGGACTGTAGCAGCCCATATGCTTCTGAGCATTCAGTACATACATGGTATGAGTTCATCCCTTGTTCCCGGTCCTTATCAGCTGGGTTTCAGTTACACGCAGTTGTTGATCAGTCAAGTCATTCCTAAGTGGCTCTTTTACTTGGTATTTCACTTGGTCAGTTTGTTTTGTGTTCTGTACCAGAGAGGAAGTCACTTGAGGGATTTCTGAGAGGGAACCATGAACTAACATTGTAAGAGAGTTATTGTTATGAATCACATCGTTCATTTAGGTTATCATGACTATGTGGGATATATACCCCCTTAAATTTTTGCAGACAGCAATAGAAATATGCTCTGTGACGTGCCAAAAACAAAGTTGTGGCAGCCTTTGAGGTCGGTGTTTGCAGAGTCGGTCCAGCAGCCGGGGAGCTGGGGGCCTCTCCTCTGGCAGGAGGCAACGGTGGCACAAGCTGGTTTGGCACAAGCGCACGTAAGTCAGGTAGATACTCACAGCAGCTTCTGCAAGGAGAAGGAGACAAGCTTTCTGGTCAAATATTTTTGCCAATACTTTTTTACAGATGGAGAAAAAAAATTTTATTCTTTAAAATCAGGGGAAAGTCAGGTAAAGCAGAAGACAACGCAAAAGATGTAGCTCTAAAAGGAAAAGTTGAGAAGTAAGGATGTTTCTGATCCAGAAATCAAAAAGAATACGATTCCATTCTTCCTTCTAACTGAAAAGCTGCATGAGAGTCAATGAACATCAAAAATCATGGTATTCTTCCTGGCTGCTCTGGTTTTTGAAATGCTCGCTGATGAATTGGAGATTATTTTTTGTCTGTCCGGAATTCCTTGCACTGTAGACATCCACACCGATGATCAACTGTCACATAATTCTTTCCCGGTTGTCAGGTGCTTGAGGGAACAGTCGTAGATTCATCCAATACATCATTCTTTGTAATCTGGAAGTCCAGAAAGCTGCACAGCCAGATAGCCAGCACAGAAGAGGTTGAACGGGCGCTCCTCACTCGCATTTTGTGGATCAGATTTTCATTCCATCCATGGTCAGATCCCCTCCATGCATGGGTAGGGTTTCTGCATTTTGCCGACCTGGCTGGCAGCCCAACAAGCTGCCTTGCTCTGAAACTCCTTCTCAAAGAAGAGTAATTATGTGTACTTGAAATTAACAGAGTACAAACCAAATAATGATATATTTTAGTACGCTAGAGGTATATGCCTGTCTCCGTTAACAGCTAACAGTGCATGTTTTAGGTCATTCAAATCCCATAACATTTATATAGTCCGTGGAAGAAGAGGGCAGCTCTGAAGTGATGCAGCTTTTGTTATTTTTGTCACCTCTGTTGAGCCAAGCCACTCTGGCTTTGGATGGAGTATTTAAACGCCAACAGTTGTAGTTTTAGTGACTCCACGTTTCAATCAATAGCAAGCCAATATAGCAAGAAAGTATTTTAAACTCCCAAGTTTTTGCTGTTATCTTTCATGTGATCACAGTAGTCATTCAAGGCTCCTTGGCTGCTCCCTGCAGAACAGATGTATTTACTGGGATGTCTCCTGCTAAATCTCAGCTCAAAGGAGTTAAAGTTGCCTTCTGCAGAACTTTCCCTCTGAATCACATACTTTTCTATGTGCGTGTGTAAGGTGGGTGTTGTAAATTGTTCTCTCTGGGACTTCAGTATGGAGTTAGCTACATTTTTTTAGTTTGGGGGGGGGAGCAAGCTTTATGTGTAAATATCCTTATATCTTGCATTGTAGGTATTTAGTGTTGGCAAAGCACTTTGAAATCCCTCTGCTGAAGAGACCATTAGATCCAACATGTTTTATTGCTCACTTCTGTAAATGACAGAAATATGAAGTTCTGCTTTGGCAGACAGAGCATTTTGAAATACCAGATTTATTGAAAATTGTTGTGTGTCTTGCTGGTAAGTCAATTCTAGCACTGGAGTCAGCAGGCCAGATACCTGCTGGCACGCTTCTTGCCACAGGCTGCGAGCAAAGCGGCTCTGCATGGCCTGCAAAAGCATCTCCTCGTGGCTGGGATTGACCGCAGGTCCCCTGCTCTCCGGAGCTGTGAGCAGCTCCCTTGAGGAAGGTTTTGTTGTCGTTGAAGACAGGGATCAAATTGATCCAAAACCAGGCATTCAGAATGCGTCCGACTGCTCTTGGTCAGCTCTCTTCGTTCTCCAGACGACGGGACGTTCACCGTGTCGGTGAAGCTGTGGTGGAAGGGGAGAGTTTGGCCTGAGGAGCAGAGCTCCAGTGAGAGGGACTCAGCACGAGGGTCTCTGCTGTTCCTCCTCCTCCTTCTGTCTTTTGCCTGCTCACTCTCTCTCATATCGGTGTCCTTAAATCATCTCGCTCTTCCGAAGGGGAGTTACTGTCTCTGTTGGTAGCAGGCAGCCATCGACGAGCAGTTGGGTCTTACCAGCTGTTGTCAGATCCTAGCAACGTTTTTACCACATGGAACAATTTCAAAATCAGATTTCCGCTCTAACGCTGCCAGGCAGTCATTGCGAGAAGGATTTTAGGAAAGCAATTTTAATTTTAGTCAGGAACTTTACAATTATTTCCATAGCGTGCTGGTTTTACATCTAAGAATCATGACATGAAGCGCACAGAAGACTCTCCTCTATTGCCTTCATGGGATTTCAGATTAGATTTAACTTAGACCATCCTGTTTTGAGAGAGAAATTCTGAAAAGAGCGTTATTGATTTAGAGTAGTGTTTCGAAAAAGTGACTTCTCTGTTTCCAGAATGACTTATTTACACGATAATTGACTCCAGCATTGCATTCTCTGCAATATCTCTTATTTCTACGTGAAATCAAAGACTAGAAAATAAAGGGCGGCGGAGAGTGTTGGCTGGCTTTTTCCCCTAGAAGTTAGCTAGGAGCTATTAAAATATTAGGGCACATGACTGTTTTAGTTATTGTCAATTACTAGAAAATTTAGGAGGAGGACTGGCCAATTTCCTAAGCAACAGAACGGACTGACGGTTGGGCTGCTTCTTCCCCTTGCTGTCAGGCAATTCCGTGTCCACTGCAGCCGGGGACTGCGTGGGAGGGTGAAGCTTGCAGGACACGAGCGTTGATTCTCCAGGAAAGCTGACAGTAGCTGTTGTGTAATATGTCCTGATCTCCTGCGTGTCACCAGTCCGCGTGTCACTTCCATTTATTTTCAGTGCTTGTTGTTTCCACAGTGAATTAATATGCAGAGTGCTTTAGATTTCATGAAATACTTCTCCCCACTCCTTTGAACCCTCTAACGAAAGTGTCTGCCAAGCCAGCTCTGCACTATACTTGGGGTTTGAAGTCTCTCTTGGTTGTTTCTTTCAACGTGTCAGAGCTCACCTTGCCAAACGTGCAGGCTTGTGAGCAAGGTGTTCAAGGGAAGAAGGATAATCTGGATCCGTGGCTGCGTTTTGTACGGTGTTACTGACAAATGAACACATTCTCGGTGGCATTTACTGACGTCAACGTGTTGAGGGGCTGCAAAGCTGCCCCGGGGCCCCATCAGCCCCCCGTCGCTCCGGCCCGGCGGGACTGGTCTGCTGGGATCTGGCTGATCTACAGCTCCCATCCCTACCTCCGACAGCCTGCTGGGGTCTTTCACCGAATAGCTGCAGCTGGATGCGTGGTGGGGCTGCTGCAGGTCATTCCAGAGGCAGACCTGGCCTGGGGCAGAGGGGTGATGGAGGCCAGCCTGGTGCTCCGCCATGAGGACCACATGCTGATGAGCAGCAGACAGGCAGGTCTGCTGGGGCTCTAGCTGCGTAGAAAACCCGATAGGAAACTGGAAGTATTGCTCTCCAAACCACATTGTTAAGGGGAGAAGGAGGAGGGAAGAGTATATTCTGGGATATGCATTAAAACCTGCCTCTGCTAAAGCTGTCAGTGGCTTTCACGTCAGATGCTCTAATGTTTGGGTTGGTGTCCTGTAGTTTTCATGTAAGTGCTTTGTCTTACCATATTGCTTTGCCTCACAGTGAGCTCCATCACCATGAACTATGTGCTCTTCCAGACCGTGATCAGCTCACTGCTCAAGGTGTCCAAAGTCTGCTCCCGCAGACTGACGGGGAGCCTGGGCTGGGTACCCCACGCGCCCGGCTGTATGAATGAGCAGAAGGACAAAGCGTTCCGTGTTTCCTCAGATGCGTACTTGGGTTTGTATGCTATTCATGTCCTACTTAATCTCTTTTTCCTTGTCATTCCTCCCTTCCCGGTCTTTGCACTCAGCCTTGGGTGAAGAAGCCCGCGACCAGAAAGAGGGCTAGGCAAGGCAGGGTGTCTAACTGCGTGTCGGAAGGTGCGGCTTACGCGAGCCTGCTATAGCAAGCTCATCCTTCCATGTGTCTGAGGCCGTGATGTGAAAAACCATCTTACTGCAGGGCTTGCTGCATGAGCAGAGGAACAGGAGCAGACAGGGATGGAGGAGGACTTGCCTAGCCAGTTCTCAGCCTGCATGACTTTAATGCACACCCTTGAAGACAGTGGGATTTTTACTTATTTATTGACTTCAGTGAGAATAGCCCAGGCTTTCACATATATTTGATTTAGTAATGTAATTTCCAAAGACTGGTAGAGACCTTCCACCTTGAAACACAGCTTGCTCTGGCTGTCAAGACTTGTGGCAGCTCCCTTTACCAAAATTATGCTGAAAGAATAAAATGAAATTTATTGCATATTTAATTGGAATTTCACTGCTCTTGTCCATCTGATAATGAATTGGTCTTCAGCACAAGAAAAAAATAAAAATAGAGAAGATTCTCTTGCAGAACCCGGTTATTGCTGAGGGTAATTATAGGCTGTATATTCAGCTAATGGGGGTTTGAACTGTGTTTCCAAGTACATAGCTTGATAAAAGTGTTTTGTACACTCGGGGAAAGAGCCCTGAGTTAATCTCTGGACTTGAAGGGCTCCCAGGGTTTTGACTGGAAAGTCGTCGTG
>Ga0065711_1051767_pt1 | contig 10245 bp, 6 predicted proteins | sample Hoacrofraction12_FD_59098 | JGI IMG/M metagenome (GOLD analysis project Ga0065711, IMG submission 59098) | Hoatzin crop microbial communities from Cojedes, Venezuela - Epithelial fraction 12 v2 (version 2) | ecosystem: Host-associated > Birds > Digestive system > Esophagus > Crop | place...
GGGCACAAACTGAAGCATAGGAAGTTCCGTCTGAACATGAGGAAGAACTTCTTCCCTCTGAGGATGACGGAGCACTGGAACAGGCTGCCCAGGGAAGTTGTGGAGTCTCCTTCTCTGGAGATATTCAAGACCAGCCTGGACAAGGTCCTTGCAGCCTGCTGTATGTGACTCTACTTTGGCAGGGGGTTTGGACTAGATGACCCCCAGAAGTCCCTTCCAACCCCTACCATTCTGTGATTCTGTGATTCTATGATTCTTGATGGATTCAGAAAATGTTCGGTGACTTGGGAAAAGATGATTGCATCGATAGAAAAACTTAGATCATAGCTCAGTAGTTCAAATATACAGATAATCATAGACTTGCTTATCAGACAGGTTGAAGCTAGATAAATATACAAAACCCCCTAAGTTGTCACCACTAGACTAAAATACGTTTGCATTTTCATCAGCCTAGTCTATCATCACAGTCTTTCACAGCATCAACAAATCATAAGGTGCTCCCTTCACTGCAGAAGTGACAAAGGAATGGTGACAACAAAATCCAGAATGCAGATGTTCCATCCGCAGTGACCCAGTCCACAGCACAGGCGGGTGATTGCTTGGTATTGCCTGAGCACCTTAGAGCTTACAGGCTGCTCCCTGGACGACTTGGAAGAAAAGAGTCCTTTGTATGTGCATGTGTTTAAGCACTACATATATACAAGACCACATTCATTTGGCCCATAGATCTTGCCAGCATGGTCTGTGTCTTAGTGCTGCTTAAATGCTGCCAGAGTCCTGGAGAAAGATGCCAGTCCAGGAAGAACTGTCTAAGAAAGTCCTGCAGATGCTGGTACAAACATAAAACCAGCTTCTCTGAGTGCATTCTACTCTTTGACTTGATGATTAGTGTCTATATAAAGGAGGATCTGCCTTCTAGTTCCCCTCCTTTATTGTTTTGTTAGACAGCCATGAAAATATCCAAATTCCCCATGTCCTAGCTGTGTGCATTATCCATTGGCCTTCGTAGTCAGGTTTCCTCTTATTTGCCCCCACCATGAAATTTGCATTTCAGGATGCAGAGTGATCCTGTTTAAAAAAGAACAGGTTTGTCCATAGTGCATTTCCAGAGCACAGCAGGTCATAATTCAGGACCAAAATTTTGAATCCTCCGAGGCCAGAGCCCAAATTCCCCATCTTCAGAGTAATCACTTTAAAATCAGGTGTAATTCAAAAGAAAGGATACAACAACAGTAGATTTCTTTCTAAAAGACTTGAGTAGTGTCTCATTGTTATTATTAACTAACTCCAAGGGGCTGTTCTTTCAGCATAGAGAACATTCCTGACTATTTTTCAGAAATGGCCATTTCTTCCACTCATGCCATTCACTGTCAAGGTAAGCTAATCCAAACAGTATGGATTTTGGTCCTAAAGCTAGGTGGCAAGATGATACAATCAAATAATTTCAAGGACTTCATTCACATGCTCTGATAAAATCACAGATCATGATGTTTGGGACTAGCATTGGGACCAGTAGTGTTTAATATCTTCATCAAGGAGGTAGACAGCTGCATCGAGTGCACCCTCAGCAAGTTTGCAGATGACACCAAGATGAGTGGTGCAGTTGACATGCTTGAGGAACGGGATGCCATCTCGAGAGACCTGGACAAGCTCGGGAAGTGGGCCCATGTGAATTCATGAGGTTCAACAAGGCCAAGTACAGGTTCCTGCACATGGACCAGGGCAACATCCAGTATCAGTACAGGCTGGGGGATGAAGGGAGCGAGAGCAGCCCTGCCAAAAAGGACTTGGGGGTGCTGGTGGGTGCAAAGCTGGACATGAGCCAACAATGTGTGCTCGCAGCCCAGAAGACCAACCATATCCTGGGCTGCATGAAAAGCAGCGTGGCCAGCAGGTTGAGGGAGGTGATTCTGCCCCACTACTCCACTCTGGTGAGACCCCACCTGGAGTCCTGCGTCCAGCTCTGGAGCCCTCAGCACAAGAAGGACATGGACCTGTTGGAGTGGGTCCAGAGGAGGCCACAAAAATGATCCAAGGACTGCAGCACCTCTCCTGTGAGGAAAGGCTGAGGCAGTTGGGGTTGTTCAGCCTGGAGAAGAGAAGGCTCCAGGGAGACCTTACATTGGCCTTTCAGTACTTAAAGGGGGCCTACAGGAAAGATGGGGACAGGTTTTTTTAGCGGGCCCTGTTATGATAGGACAAGGGGTAATGGTTTTAAACTAAAAGAAGGTAGATTTAGACTAGTTATGACGAAGGAATTTTTTACAGTGAGAGTGGTAAAACACTGGGACATTTCCCACAGAGGTGAAAGATGCTCCATACCTGGAAACACTCCAGGTCAGGTTGGATGGGGCTCTGAGCAACCTGATCTAGTGGTAGACGTCCCTACTCACTGCAGGGGGATTGGACTAGATGTCCTTTAAAGGTCCCTTCCAACCTGAACCATCCTATGACTCTATGATTCTGTGACATGAAACATCATGTACAACTAAATAAAGCAGTAAAGTATGGTGATTCTAATCATAGTATATTTATACAGAATATATTTCTCAAACAAATTCCAATGTCAGTTAAACTTTTTTTAAAAAATCTGAACTTTTCAAAATTTATATCATGAATTAATGTACATGAACAAATGGTGCCAAATTAGCACTTCAGAATTAATTTAACGAGCAAGGGTTTGCCACATCTTTTGAGAAACTTTTGTGTCATCATGAATTTGCTTCATAAGTAATGTGGTGTCCATGGATGCTCATTTACAGGCAATAGCTATTGTCAAGCTACAGTTATTTTCAAATGATCATGGGTCGTAAATTCTTAACTTGTTATAGAGATCCTATTCACTTTTTTCCAGACTTCCACTGCTTTGATTTTATGCTAATGTAATGCTATTGATTCTGTTAGGGTCAAAAGGATGTAAAACTGTAGTAACTTCTTCCTGGAGAGAGACTGAAAAGGAATTGATTGAATAGGTCAGTCATCTACCAGAATAAGACTCTTTAACGTGGAAGTGGCAACTTTGCTTGCTGTTGTCCAAAGTACCTCTGGGGATCCAGGCCTGGAGCCGTTAGCTTGTCAAGCCAGGGATGGCTTCTTACTGTGTCAGTAGTACCAAGAGCACAGAAGGGCACTAATCCTTTCTGTAGCTTTTACTGATATCTGTAGAGCCATGAAAGGTCTAGAAAAGACTTAGGACACTAGAATTGACGTGCTTTCTAGCTACATTGCCAGCTTCAGCTCAGGAAGAGCCTGGCAATAAGATTCTCATGCTTGTACAAAGTCTTTACAGAGCTCTTAGTACATATGCAGTAAGTGTCCCATGGACCTTTATGGCAGCAATAAGCCTTGTAGGGGCAGCTTCTAAAAATTCTGAGATATCTGCTGGGGGACTGAGCGTTATCACCTTAAAGTCTTCTCAGTCCATCCAGGCAGAGAAAGGATGCTAAGAAGTCCTGGACGTGAGCAAAGCATTCCTGTGAAGGCCTCAGATAAATTTTATGTAAAAAATGCAAAGTATGACTGTAACAGTAAGGTAAAAATGCAGATCATATGAAAAAAAGAAGTAGGCAGGAAGAAATGCAATTTTGAGTAGGTCTTTTTATATAGTCAAATCTGTGTTAGTGCCAGCAACGTAGGAAGTCAGTGGGTGTCTGATTACCATCTCCTGAAGACAGAAAAATTGCCATTGTAAGAATTTTTTTTTAAATCAGATGAATTTTTAAATAACAATTGAATATATATAGCAGCATTATTTGGGGTTTTTTTTTCCTTTTCGCTTCCCTCGCCCTGTCTTTCTCATACAAAAGCTCCCCCATTCACACACCATTGGCAGCTTGGAATATGAACAATGTATTTTGTCTCCATCTTAAGTTCAGTGTGTGTTTCCGAACTACTTGGCAGGGGGTGGGGGGAATCCCTTTGTAATGGCTTCTAAATAAATTCAGTATCAATTTAAACTATTAGAGGAAGTTAAATCAAGATAATTAGGATATTAAAATACTTTGTGCATTTCCAATCACTGGTTTATTGCAAATCTGGATCTTTTCCAAGGAACAATAATAGAATGAATATATTAGAATATTTCCTTACCCTTGATATGAAACCATTTGCTCATGAAAAGATGATTGATAACTTCCATTAAACACAAAACCCAATTGATTTGCAGACATGTTTAAGGAGGGGCTGGAAGGAAAGGAGAATAAATGTCACATTAACAAATCATTACACAGATGCACATTCATATACACTAAGTGTATTTACCAAATAAAAGACGAAACAACCTAAAAGCTTTCATAGCACCTCTTCTCATTAGAAAAATATACTAACCCTGTGCAATTTAATTGCTAAATACACCTTGGCATAAGAAAGAGAGACATGTGAAGATTCTGATTGCAAGTGCTCTGAACTGGTTCAGAAAAAACTGGAGAGATTACAGCAGTAGATAAATGTAAACTGGTCGCAGTGTCAACTAAGTTATTGGCTCTGTCTCATTTCTGATCCTTCTACCATCCTTTTTCACAAAGTGAACGATTATGTCTTCCAAACTGTACAGCCTACTGGGACTAGAGGGCATGAATAAGCTTGTGCTGTGCAAGTCCTTGCTCTGCAGGAGTTGCCTTTCTCTGCCACTCTGCCTCTCTCTGCCACTGCTACACAAAGTGTCTGTCTGATAGCTGCCACATTTAGTTTTAGCGCAAACTCACGTTTCCAGTCTTGCAGGTCTTTGTTTTGAGCCCTGTTGTAGTGTCCAGGGTGGTAAGTGTTACGCACAGATACATATGCATCCATGGGCAGGCTTCTGCCAGCTGGTGAGAGCAGGGCTGCAATCAAAGCCCAGTCTTGAACTAAATACAGGAGGGTGAGCATCAGCACTTGAAGAGATATCTGTGGATTTCTGTGACTCCTCAACACCTTTCTCAGCTGTAGTTTTTTTTGTTCTGCTTAAATCTGGGACAGGATTGTAATTAACATATCCGCCTGTTAGCTTTCTTCTTTCTTTTCCTACCCCATAAAGAAGATAAGAACTGCAGTACTGTATCAGATTAATGTCTATCTCAGGTGGTACCCATTTACAGATTCTTAGGGAAGAATACAAGAAACAACATAGTCATCTGTGGTACATTCCTCTACCTTTCTGAATTGAAAGCAAACAAAGTGTGTACCCTTTTTCTGTTCACTTAAATGTATTTAGAGTCAGTTCTTGGGCTATCAGACATTCACAAAGTTGCAGAGTCACCCAATGTGTCTGATGTACTTGCTACATCGGAATCTAGTTCCTGCTGCAAAGGTCTCTGCACCTTAACCTCCTGAGGAAATCAATCTGCAATCTGTATGTAACTAAAGCATCCTGGCAGAGACAGAAGGGGAGTGAAGAGTGCTGGACATCACTGCAGCCTACATAAATCAAGAAGAGAAGAATTCTGCTGTAGTGGATTTGAAACAAGGATAAGTATTCTTGGGTCAAGTGCACATGATGCTGCCAGCAAAAGAGTCCAGTGAAAAGTGTGTATTACAGTATAAACAAGAGAATTCTGAGTAGAGATCAAGATGCTGTATTTCCTCAGCATTTGATAACCTGCAATCACTGCAGGAATATTATGTCCAGGTCTGGTGTACAATTCAGGAAGGATGTTTCCAATTGTTTTGAAAAGAGGAATGAGTGAAGTACTGAAAAACATGCCCCAAAGACAAATATTTAAAGAATTCAGTCTATTAGTTTATAAAAGATATGGGGTAGCTTCATCCCATTTCATACGTATTCAGTGGGGAGGATGAGTTTACTGTTGAAACTCAAGCCTATAAAGCTACAGTAAACCCAGGGATTAGAATCCAAAGTTGAACAAACAATGTGTGTGATAAGATACAATTTTTTAATAGGGAAGATATAGAATAATACAACAAGAGCTTTCACAGTATCGCTGGGCAATTTTAAATTACCATCAAATGCTTACAGATTTTGGTTTATTTTGTTTTCCTTCCCAGAAATATTCTTTAAAAAAAGCTCAAACAAAATGTAATTCAAGCATGTTGGAATATCCACATTATACAAGTAATCCCTTAGAAGTTCACTTCGGGTCCCTTCTGGATTTTATAATGTAGAAACTGATCATTCCTGAAACACCTAAGGAAGTTGAGCTGTACCTGGCTGAACAGAACTCTATCTCTGCAAACACATTTCAGTGTCAAGGCAAAGCAAAACCATACCTGATGCAGCGGGCCATTGATATTTGAAAGTAAATCCTTTAGTTTTTAATTTATATGTCCTAAGATCCATGTTTAAAAATGTGTTTCCCTTCTGGTAAGTCACTGCATAACTCCCTGCTAATCCCCCTGATTTACATTGAATATTAGCTTTATGGAGAATGGTACTAATTAATCCTGCATAACTATAATTTAGTGGCTAGACTGCACAACAGCAGAAGAATTAGTGTGGCAACGGGTTCCAGGTTATCAGATTCATTTTCTGGGTGAGTCCTATCACATTCTGCAGGATGGGCACAGCACACAACAAATTTAATTACATAGCCTTTCAATCAGCTTTCTTGTAAGCCATAAAACTATCTTCTAGCCCTTTCACTTTACAGAAAGCAATGTTTTCTCTGAAGCCACTCTTGTGTTGTACTTGGCCAGTTAATCACTCTACCTGGACCCTAATTATTAGTAGTAGCTAATGACTAATGACCCTTCCTGCAAGATCATATCCCAAGATGACACTGGAGTCTATAAACATTCTGTTAAATTGATAATGACCAGCAGTAAAGTTTACGATTAACAGCAAACAGCCCACTTTCTGAATAAAATACAAATTAACATATCATAATAAAAACATTTCACTGATTAATAGCATAAATAAGTAAATAAATATAATCTCAACTTCACTTCATGATGAAGTGTGTAGTTGTCATACATTATTCTTTGCAAAGGGGCATTACCCCTTAGATATTGTCCATTAAAAGACCTGGGTTGTATTGCCGAGTCTGGCAGTGCCTGGCCTCAGGGCATCACTCTGACTCTGCCTGATCCCACTACTGCTCTTTTCTATGCTTTTTCAGTGTTGACAGTAAAGTAGTTTCGTTCAGTATCCTGACACCAACACCTCCAGCAGAGACCCATCCCATGCAGGTGACTCTCAAACTGTTTCTGTGCTGTCGGTGGGTATATATTTTGAGGTCAGATCTACAGTAGAATGAAGCATCCTTTGGAAGTTCTTCTCCGGTATACAAAGTAAGCAGGCTTCTAGTTTAGGTGATTTGGTTAAGTACTTCCAATCCATTAAAAGATCCTAGTTTACACATGTTTACTTCTCTTCTTTATAACCTAAAAAATAGGGGTCGGCAGAGTAAGGGAGACTTTTCGACTTTCCTAGTGATCAAATGTTCGGATTACAGAGACACATGGCTATATTTCACCAAGAAAGGAAAAAGCAAGCCCAACCAAGTGAAAACATTGAGAAGTGAGAAAAGCAGCGTGGGAGTACAAGGAGATCAGTGGAGATTCTCCTTGTTTCATTATTTATATTTTCTCACAGTGGCAAATAACCACATTCCTATATTCCATATAAAATATAATGCACTTAATTGATCTAAGTAATTTCAAGGCTGCTGAATAGCAGAAACCTCCAGAGTGGAATATTCTGACTTAATGATCACATAAAATTGCTCGAAGTGGTTTTAATGTCATTGTAATTTCTGAGTTTATTTAATAGTTGAGGGGGAGAGAGGGTAACATTAACAGTCATCTGCATGGCTTGCATGACTGTATATAACAAATGAGACATATGTATGCCACAAAAGCCATCATTATAAAATAGCTGCAGTAAAAATGCAGTTATACTGAGCATTTTCTTTAGGCCATGACACAGTTTAATGAGGATGATATTGCATTAGGATTCAGGACACCTCAGACTTGTTTCCAAGTGTTTGACCTTTTAAGGAGTCAGATCACTTCTTGATTCCACTGATTCTTTCCTTTTTCTTTCTCAGCCTCATCTATTCAGTATGTAAAAACTTCAGCCAAGAGCCGCCCAACTCAGATGTCTGCCACAATACAGTTGTAATACACATTATAACCTGTGTGGTATATGGTAAAGAGACTGATGTATTTATTTTTTTATTTGGTATGTTGTAAACAACTGCCTTTCATCCCTAGTCATCAAAACCATGGTTAATTTCAGATTTTTTTTTTCTCACTGACCTAAGCCCAAACTCACTTGTAGATGAGGGTCAACACATTCACAGGCCGAAAGGGCAAATCAGCTATGGGTCTATTTTGAAGCACAAGTGGGTATTACGTATGCAGTCTGCATGCATGTTTTTTTCAGTGCAGGTGGCCTCACTGATTTGAAAAGAGTGATAAGGGGAGTAGTGGCACGTGTTGCTCTGTTGGATATATTTATTCTCCCCAGCTCAAAGTTTGCCTCCAGTTGAAGTCTTTCCCCCAATTTCTACCAACACTGTTTAGAATTGTTCTGCAATATTAAAGCAAGAATTCAGATTTTAAAGCTAATTCCATATACTTCTCTACTCTTTCTACTCCTCTGGTCTGTTTGAAGTTATTTTAATCTCCTCTCAACCTTGCTATTTCTTGTGCTATTGGACGTGTCTAATTTGCCTCATTTCTAAGTCATGATGATATCCTCAAGACACCAATTCATAACTTCCTCATGTTGGAATTGTTCATTAAAATCTAATTTTTACCATCTAATTCTGGCTTTTTAGCTAATGAAATCAGAGTAATTATAAATATCCATCTTGCAATATTGCGTATTGACATTTGAATATAAAGACTTGGAATGGAAGAAAAGTACCACTGGAGAACTTATTTTCTTTCCTCTAGCTGCAGAGAAAATCAGCTCAATCATAAATATATAGATTAAACTACTCTCATCTAAGTTCATTTCAATATTAACTTTATACTGCCGTTAAGGTTTGCCTGAACATGAACCATAAGGGACTATATCTAATTTCAACATCCTCACATGAGATATGTTTGGTTTGCTTAGATCCATTATTTAACAAAGAGAACTGAAATGTTCAGAAAGAAAGGTACAGCTCATGCTGTATTTGATCCAGAGTTCAACAAGAGCTTTACCATCTTCCACAAATACTATAATATATTGAAGGAAATAATCACACAGGAGAAATTTAAGTACTTTTTTCTAGTCTTATTTTACTTAATGACTCTAGACTAGATTAATGGCTGAATTTTATGGGACCACATTGTATTAAGACTTCCTGTGACACCAGATAGCTAACTCACAATCTTATAAGGTTATAAGAAAAATTTATTTATATTTTGAAATTTTTGGCAACCATTACTAGAACTTATAGACACTGATGGATACTAATATACTGATGCAACAGTCTGAAAAATTTATGGATAGGGGAAAGATAGTCCAAATTTAATAGGTTACTATATTATCACAATGGGATGGGGATCTGATCCTTTGTGTAATTTTGCAGTTACACATCCTTTGAAATAGTAGTGTGGTTTGGAGAGCTGGATGTCAGTTCTACAGATAGACCGCTTTGAAAAAGGCTTCAGAAAACTATAGGTAGGGTATTATAAGGATGATTAAGCAGGTACGTTGTTATCAGAAAAAAATGATTTGTTGAAACCAAATGATTTACTTAGTGGGATCCATTGTTATAAATTTCCTGTAGATCCCTACTGTATCTTGCCAAACAGCTTTGTGAAACATGGGGATGCTCACTTATTGTTTGGGCTCCAGTGAGGCAGCCAAACTTCATATTGCCTTGCAAATGGGCCCTGCTGGGCTTCCAGATCCTGTGCCACAAAGCCAAGAGTCTGAGTGAGCTGAAAGCCTGACGTGAGGCAAAGTTCAAGTCCTGACTGTAATCTGAAATCTGAGAAGCAAGGAGGTTTCTGCTCCACTGCAACTGGGAACTGACATAAAGATGATCATAAGTGGAGAATTTTGACTGCTTTTTTGGAATATAAGAGCTTAGACTCCTAGATTTGTCTTTTTCTAATTTTTCAACCTTATACAAAGAAATACTTTGATGTTCTTTTTTTTTTTTAAAGAAGAAGTAGACATATCACTGAGGAGAGAACAGCTGGGAAGAGCAACGATGCGATACAGAAATTCTTCACTCATATTGTCTCAACCACAACAGAGATGTTCTTGTTTTGGTTTTGGCTGCCGCCGGCAACAAAAGGGCCACGCGGCCGCCCCTCCCCCCGCCGGCGTGCGGAGGAGAATGAAAAGAAAGAGGCAGAAACCGG
>Ga0065711_1012047_pt1 | contig 10242 bp, 5 predicted proteins | sample Hoacrofraction12_FD_59098 | JGI IMG/M metagenome (GOLD analysis project Ga0065711, IMG submission 59098) | Hoatzin crop microbial communities from Cojedes, Venezuela - Epithelial fraction 12 v2 (version 2) | ecosystem: Host-associated > Birds > Digestive system > Esophagus > Crop | place...
GGGGGGGGGGGGGGAGGAAACAATGAGAACATTTTAAGAAAAAAGCTTTAAAATGTCAGAAGATTGGGTTTGAATTAAAGTTGCCTTAATTGATTAAGTACAATGTGCTCACACATAAGCACAAACACACTAAAGATTATACATTGGTGACAAGAGAGGGGCTTGAAGATCTAAATAGAAGCTCAGCAAAATATACTGGATTAATAGAGACACAGTTTTCCCGTTTGCCTCTCTGCAGTCAGAACTACTGCGAACAACATAGCAAGTCAGTTTTCCAACTTGTTTTTCAAGTTCTATTTTTATCCATTTTCCCAGAACTAGCATGAGCAAATTAAATAGATTTAAAACCAAGTCCTGTGGAGTATATAACTTTTAATGTTTAGCTTCAAGGAAGGAGGCATATTTAGATATCTCCTTCATTGCACTGCTACTGTTTAAGTACTCTCAATTCAAGCATCACTTCTTTCTTCTACCTTCACAGACAAAAATACTGTGGCATGACCCAAAAATTATATTAAATTCAACTCCTTGACCAAAACTCTAATGGTTTCACTAGAGCTACCTTCTCACAAAGTTACTTTGCTGCTCCTGGACCTCTTCCTAGCAGTTTCCTTGTCCACTTATGTCTGCTCTGTTTTCGAAGTCTCCTCAGAAAACAACAAATAAGAAAAAAATACCAGCTTCCATTCTTTATTACTTCTCCTGACACATGAAAAGATTTTATTCTCTTGAAGGTGACAAACTATACAAGCCAGTCTAATTCTCAAAAGGTATCTCCAAAGAGATTCAGTAAAAACAGAAATAAATAGAGAGAAAGTGGCAGCTGTGGAGGAGGAATGGAAGACAGACGATATCAATTCTGAAACCCCTCTAAGAAAAAGCATTCAGTAAAGCAGTAACTGAATTCTAGAAAGAGGTGTCCATTCTCAAACTCTTTTTTTTTTTTGAACATTATCCATTAGGCTTTCATTCCCTTCCATGTTTGCCTGGTTCTTGTTTCTCTGTATGCCCAGACCTATTTTTCAAACGCCTTGTCAGGGATTCAGTTCCTTTTATGTGCCTGGCTCGTTTTCAGTCCAGACAACTCCACAGAAAGGCATTCTCCCAATCTGTACACTTTGTTATCATAAAAGAGAGCTTTTTGCTAGCCAACCCGTACATCTTCCCATACAGCACCGAGATGACCGCAGCTGGTACAGTATATGGATAGACAGACATAGCTGCCAAATTCAGAGCAGTTATGTTTGCACTAAAATTCACTTTGTGGCAAACAGACATATCAGGAAGAAAGCCTAAGCCTCTTTCTCCCATTGCCTCATAAATACCACTATCCATTTGGGAGAAAGAGGTCTTTGAGAATACCAATTGCCTTCTTTCAAAGCAAGTATATCCATACACTACACAAACTGTTTGGCAGCATGCATTTGGAAACTTTCTTGATGTGTTTGAACAAAGTAGTATTTTCATATCTCCTCCTGTAAAGTTATCCTTCAATATTAGATTACTTCTGCTGACAGATGCCAAACTTCTGTTAAAGTTCATTAGAAACATACCTCATTTAAGACACAGAGAAAGCATTTCATTGTTTTGATGAAGAATAAAGCAGAGACACACAGGAAAACAACCCACTGTCTTTCCCCTCATTTGCACTGACCAGAACAATGACAACAAAATCCACATTAGAGTCATAACAAAGTAAAAAAGTAAGGGAAGAAGGGATTCCTTTAAGTTATATAGCCTATTGCCCTGCCCCAAAGAAGGCTCAGCTATGCCTAGCTACATGCATCCAAGAAACTTTTATCTAATTTGTTCTTAAAGACTGGCTGTGACTGAGAATCCAACAAAACTGCACTTCAATGTCTCTTTTTTCAGTCTTAAAAAAATTATTGTCAAAGCTGAAACTCCACTTCCACACTTTAAGCTCGCAACTCCTTGTGACTTTGGGAAGTTTGTCATCTTAATATTTAGGTTGGAAAAAATCTCTACTCTTTCATTATTCACTCCCAGTTGTAGGGGTGAGGGTTTTTTTGGTTTTCCTGAGGTCTAAGATCTCTCCTAGATCTCTACACTCGCTCTGTGCCTTCCCTGGAGGACAGTAGCTAGCTGTGGACATGGTCCGCTGGCTGAGACTGACAGCTAGTTGTGATGCAGGCTGCTGGACACAGAACAGACCAAGTCTTTCCCTATCACTAACCACAGGTCAAGTCGCAGATCAGCTCTCATGGCTTCAAGCATGAGGACAGAGAAAAAGGAACAGCAGAAGCAGCAGAAAGGAAAGAAGAAAAAAACCCGGTTACTTTCCTAACTGCCAAGAGAAAATGAGTGTCTTCTGCTTGTCTCCTTCCTTACCAAGGGAAGACACGCTCGCCAGCAGTGGTTTGGCTGGCTCTCCTCCCTCCTGGCAGAGCATCTCCTACAGCTCTGTCTAGTGCCTAACAACAGCAAAAAAGGTTTCTAGCAACCACTCGAGCCTCATGTGGGGCTTGAAGCTGTAGTGCAAATTTTAATTTGATGTTTGCTATTTTCCTACAGAACAAGCATGGTTAGCCAATATTTAGCCTGTAAATTCCTAATCGTTTTGTCGAGAATTGTTATGAACTATAAAGACAGTTACTTTTTCCTCTCTTCATTCTGAAGCTACCTGGAATTTCCTTTATCAATTGAAATGTTTGATCCTATCCCTTAGCAAACAATTTTGAGTCCGTGAATCTCATTTGAAGTAGTTACAAGTGCTTCACGTTCAAAATATGTATGAGGTGTTAATAAACTAAGTAATGCAGTGTCATTTTTTAAATTTCTGATTAGGTGCTTCATATAAATAACCAATACTTCTTAAAGGGAGAGCATTCTCTTCGCTGCAAATTACATCTCAATTGCAAATGCATTTCTGTGGGCTGTTGGTTTAGCACTTAAATCTAACAAGTATACATTAAGCAAGTTTCTCATCTTAAACATTAAAGTAACAGAAAAAAGAAACGATAGAGGCAAACAAAAGTATGAGAAGGTATTTCTGGTTTTTGATTCTCTTTCAGAGTAAGTTCCCAGGTTGTTCTTATTCAGGAACACAAAATGGTTAAAATCCAAAGGGTTGGTTTCTTAATGCTTATTTAGTTAACTGGGAGGGCTAGGATAGCTCACTCCCAGGAGTGACAATGCCCTGAACCTCCTTGCAGAAACTGCCATCATGTGTCGGGGCAAAGTTCTGAGCATCCCCTATTAATGTGAACAGTGAAACAGGGAGTAATTGTGGCAAATCCCCAGTTACCAATACCTGCTCAGTCACCACCTTCAGTACTGAATCATCTCTGCAACTGATGACTTCAGTTCCTGAGGCAGATAAAGGTAATTCTAAAGAGTAACTATTTTGCCTCTTGAAAATGTCATGTGTCAGGCAATTTCCACGGGAGAATGTTGGTAAGTTACAGAAGTTGAGCTGGGACCTTAGTTTGCAATAACAAAGCATAAATATTTCTAGCAAGCAGCAACTAATGTTAGTTTAAATGCCATCTGCTGCATCTTCACTTTAGTTTTTGGTTATGAGAAAGCATATCAGCATAGCTGGGAAGTCCCCAGTCACCCTGTCACAATATAAACTCCTGTCCCACTACACCAGAGATGAAGATTGCCTGCAGAAACTTTCCTGCTAGGAGCCTCCTGCTTAAATGTGAACAGTACCAGCAGTACTAACGAGGCGCAGAGTCGCATTAGATAGCCCGGTATTACTAAAAGCCATGTCACAATTAGAACAAAACATCTTTTCCTTCAGTCTGCTGTTTCACATCCTTCACCTTTCATTCTCTCAGTGCTGTGGTATTACACCTCTTCCTTCCCAATCCCTGCTCTGTTACCTTCAGCCCAACGACAAAGACAAGTTTTACAGACTTTCCTAATCTCAGAATTTCTGCTAATGTTCTGTAATGGGAAAGGATACCACTGTACTCTCCTCTAGAGACTGGTATCACAACTGGACTTCAGAAGCTTCCTAGCCTGGATCTTTCAATTTTTTTACTTTGGGAGGACCTATATGAAAATATTAATGAGAACATCTGCCTTTTCTATAAACCAAGCTTAATTAAATGCAGTAAAAAAATTTGCATTTATAAAATACATAACAGACACTGGAATAAACCTAAGTAGATTCTATCATTAGTAGTACATTCAGCTAAGATACTAAGAAAAAGAACACAAAAAAAGGAAAATAAAAAGAGGAGTTTCCTGTTCCTGGAAAGGTACTAATTGTTGTACTAGTGTAGCTTTTCCAGTGACAAATGTATTTTTTTAAATTGAGATAGCAACATCTGTATAATCCCTAATCCCAGATAGAATTACATTATTATAAGATGTCATGTGATTTATTCCCCTTCCTCCTCTTGTTATTCATAGCTGCTGGTTTTTATGCTTTTACTGTAGTAAAATAATAATGCCTGCAGGATCTGAATGTAATAAACCTTTAGTTACAAGATATGGAATGCAAAAACTTTAGATATAAAAATATTTTTCTGTAACTTGTTCTGCCATTTCTCTTGGATCAGATGGAACTGTAATACTTCACTGTTTTCATGTTCTGTCCCCTAAGTAACAAAAATTAGGATAGAAAATTTGTCATGGATTAGTGCTTTTTATATGTAAGTAGATTTTGTCCAAGTCCACTCGATATTCTACATTCACTTCACATCAAGACTCCTTGGATATTCTGTGTGTGTTTACTTCTGAGCTGCCTTGCAATAGATCGAGCCAGAGTGACCCAATGCGCTGAAAATAATATTAGGAAGGCAGTTACTGTATTTTGTTTCTATTAGTAGTCTACAAAACTTTATACTTCCTCCATACCATCGCTTCTTGGTCACTGTTTCTACCTGTTTCTTCCTCTCTCTCTGCTTTGCTGAACACTGGGAGGAGTATTTGATAAATACTGGGGAAAAAAAACAGTTCTTTCAAAGTACATATAAATATCTAATTTTTGCTGCTTTAACAGCTAGTAGAGGGTGAACTCTACTTGTAGAAATGTTCTTCTACTTTCTCATTATTTTTTCAAGTTCATTACTGAGCTGCAGCTTTTACCCACATGACAAATGATGGTTTCCTTCATAGCTGTGGCTCAGTCTGTTCCAGAACCAGACCGGCAGCTCAGACTGTAATTACGAGTAGCAGCAAATTCTTCATATTACTCACCAGGAACAGACAAACAACGCTTCCGCCACACAAAGAAATACTGTGTTTGGAAAACAGATCAATAAAACTCAAATGCCAGAGTTCTATTGTGTTTTATGAATCACAACCCTTAAATATAGCATTTTGTTGAACCCCCGTGGTGCCAGTCTTTCCTAAAATAAGGCAGAAAATAGGCAAGAAAAACCAGTGTGAGTAAAGAGAGATCTCCCCTATGCTGGACAGCAGCCAATGTTTCTTTTTAATGAAAACTGATTGCTAAAACCGACACGTAGCTCCAATTGTTCCAATTTCCATTATTCTCTAAATTTCCATACAGTTTGCACTTCCGCAAACTAAAGCAGCTTACAGAGCTTTGTGTTCCTGTGAACAAAGTGTCACAAAGACACATACGGAATACGATAAAATTTTTACGAATCATAAGATTTGCTGTGAAGCTGTTTTCAGACATTTTCTAATTACCTGATTTCGTACATTATCAAGACATTCTGAGTTTACGTGGATACTGAATAAAGCTGCCAAAATGAGCTATTGACTAATACTAAAACCTCCCTAACCCTCGAGGCAATAGACAACCCCTCTGAAAGACAATTTTTACAAACAGATACCATTCTACTGCTCAGTCCTTGAAGGTGTCCTTGACCATTTTAGGAGTAGGCTATACAAAAAGCAGAAGATGAGCCAGAAAGAAGACAGGTTTCACAAGGCACCAGCAACCCTACCGATTCCAGGTGATCACCCAGTTCTCATCTTAGTAGGCTATCTAGTGATGTCTGTGTGTCTCTGGACTGCTGTGAAACAGCATCCTCTCCGAGGCATTCTTTGTGAGGATGTATGATCTGTTTAGTCTTATGCTGCTTATTTAACAAGATTTATTTAATAAAAGCTTTGATCTGAATAGCCAGCCAAATATTTTGAGTCTTAGAAGGGGTTTTTCCTAAATTAAAGGAATCCAGTGTTTAAAAACGCAGTATCAAGTCCAATAGCATTTCTTGCTTGTTTTTCTTTAGATGGTGCGTAACAGAAAACAGCTCTGTTGCCATGCCAGTGCCATACCTGAGGGACTGTTACAGACTCTGTAATTACTAGACCTACTAGAATAACATATGATGTGGTATTTTAATACGCCCTTTATTTGTCCTGTTTGTAAAAAATATTTTGAGAATTTACAAGAGGCCCATGCCATCTTCTACATGACCTGATCTTAACCTTTATAATCTTACCCTATCATAAAAACTGATTCTATCTTAAAACTCATCCTTTTATACATTTAAAATGGAAAAAAGGTCATTGTGATCTATGCTTACCAGACTGCTAAGTTACACCCAAGAAGTTCGGATTCTCTTTTCAGGTGTCTCAAGTGCAGTGGGATTCCCTGGAAGTCTAAGCAGATCTCACTCCCAAAAGCTGCAGCATGGCTTGTGTGCTGCCAGGCTCTGAATGTCATCGTAACTCCCCTAGTAACTGTCAGCAAAAGCCAATGTCATAGCACTTATTTCCACTCAGGATTTCCAGAAAGACCTGCACAATGTAGCTGCCTGCATAACTGTGGTTTGACCCTGGCCAGCAACCAAGCACTGCACAGCCGCTCGCTCGCTCCCTCTGCAGCAGGATGGGGGGGACAATTGGAAGCGTAAAAGTAAGAAAGCTTCTGGGCTGAGATAAAGACTGTTTAATAGGTAAAGCGACATGTGCAAGCAAAGCAAAACGAGAAATTAATTCTCTACATCCCATCAACAGGCAAGCGTTCAGCCATCTCCGGGAAAGCAGGGCTCCATCACACGTTGATGGTTACTTGGGAAGACAAACAGGTAACTCCAAGTGTCCCCTCTCTCCCTCTTCTTCCCCCAGCTTTTACTGCTCAGCATGACATCATATGGTGTGGAATAGCCCTTTGGTCAGCTGGGCTCAGCTGTCCCAGCTGTGTCCCCTTCCCAACTTCCCATGCAGCCCAGCCCACTTGCTGGTGGGACAGGGCAAGCAGCAGACAAGGTTTTGACTGAGTAAGCGCTGCTCAGCAATAATGAAAACATCGCCATGTTACCAACACTGTTTTCAGAACAAATCCAAAACTTAGCCCCCTACCAGCTGCTGTGAAGAAAACTGGCACTATCCCAGCCAAAGCTAATACAATAATCCACACTATTTCTGATTCATAAGGGGCAGCGGTGCCAGCACACCGTTTTCAGCTGATAAAGAAATTCGCTAAGAGAAGCAATACAGAGTATCCTGCACTTCCTTGGCTGTTTTCTGAGAGTCTATAACAAAGCCATTGTGATTATGAACAGACAATATCTGGACACGCCAGATGAATTTTATGGGGTTAAAAAATACCTCATGACTTCACAACATGCAAATTAGTTGGAGGTCTCAGATATCAGGGATGCCCCGCGTTAGAATATCTAGGTGCTTCTTGCTTATAGAAACAGCCACTTGCGAGTCCTTTCAGCAGGAGCATGATATGCAAATTCACATTCAGATGCATCAGTCAATTAATTTGATGCTGTCTTCCTCAAACTAAATTGTTTGGGGCAACTGAACTACAGGCTGTAGTTGCCTGGGAGAAAACTGGCTGCTAACAAGGCTATCACCTGCAAAAGCATTATTAAAGCACATTTAACTGTGAAGTCAACGCATCTTTACCCTCTTATTCTTTACGCTGTCAGTAAAAAAAGTACCTTCTTAATCTGTCTTTGGACTGATGAGGAAGGAAATTGTGGAACCGACGCTCTTTGACACTGATCTTGTAATATTTTTATCCCTCTGTTAACTACATTAGAATAACTTAAGAGGAAATGTGCATTAAAATCTGTGAGAACATCTGTACACTGCCATTTATCACCCATCTGGAAGTCAGAGCAACCTAGATAAGCACGATAAATTTCAAATTAGAGAGAAACTATTACAAAGTTTGCTGACCTTCACAGTCATAAATCCTGTTTGCTCAGGACCATGCCTATTTTGTAATATATCTGTCACATGAAAACTTTACTGTGCACCTTGAGGACATTTATTTCCCAGCGCACTACTTTCGTATATAATTTTTAAAATTTTACTCTAGACAAATACAAGATAATCTTAATTTTAAAATAAAATACAGTTGAAAATACAGCTGCTCTTTGTAAAAGAGTAAGGATTCGTCCATACAAATATATATACACCATTTATCATTAACTCCCTAACAGAGCTGCTATCACTACCAGACAACATGTACCTTTTCTTCCTCGGTTGCCTTACAGAGTGGTGTAATTTTGCTTTATTTTTGACATTGCAGGCTTTAAGGCTTTTTTTTGTAATCTTCTGTGGACAAATAAAAGCTTCAGTCTCTTTTCTAGCACTTTACACTAATACAACTTAAAAAGATGATGTTTGTGTTATAATTTCTAGTTTAGCTTAGAAATCCATCATTCTTAGTCCTGTGAGGGTACAAATGGGATGGAGTTGGTCTAAAGTTATGCCTCGTGCAGTGTTCACAGCCATCACACATTGGAAAGTAACCCTAGTGTAAGTTATTTGTAAGACTCATCCGTGTTGTAAGCAGGTTAAATTCAAACATTTCACAAACAAATTGAAAATTATTAAAAGCCATTCCCATTTAATAAGTAAAACAGAATCATCTAATTTGAATTGGGCAAATCTGCCTGGAGATACTTCATACTAGCACACAAGTAAATGACTTAAACCTATTTTAACTCTTCTTCTTGAAGGGTCTTGCACTAAATTTGGGGACCAGTGCTACAGTCAGCACATTCTGATGTTATTGCAGAGCCAAGTTCTCATTTTCTCAGTAATGGGACTGAACTTGGTCACCATAAAAATCTCTTTGGTGCTCACAGTTGTTTGCATGCTTAAAGGAATATTTCTTGTAGTAAACTTGTGGCCAGGATGACTACTAAAGAAGAAATGTTTTATAAAAATGTTGAAGCCCTCCTGCCCACCACATTTTTCCTTGAATCAAAAAAAAAAAAATTTATTTTTTTAAAACTGACAGATGCTTTAGAAGATTTTGATGCATATTCCACCCTCCCCAATCTACCCATCCATAACCCAATTATTTATAAAGCATGTACAGACAAGGCTACATACTTCCAAGCTGGGAGACTTCACAAGTTAGTTATTTCGTAATGTGCACAGAAAAATGCAGATAACTGTTGCCCACAAATTATGCCATTCACAACAGGACAGTACAGTTCCTGCTGGTGTTCTCATCTATACAGAGTTTATATTTTCAAATGTACTTGCTGCTATCAATGTTGTACCTCAGTATTTGACTATTTAGGTGAGTTGTTAGTCACTCCAACCTGCACCCCTGCGCACTTGCAAGGCAGCGCTCACCTTGTTCTCTGTCAAGAACTTCCATTTAAAAACATGTAACTTCCTATCACTTGACAGCAGAATGTACATAAAAAATACAGTTGATCTCTTAGCTGGGGATCCAGCTTCACACAGACGTGATGTTGGCATCCATATACTATATATTAACTTATTAGTAGTCAACTTCGTTCATTTCTGGGCTGCTTTTATGTTGAGAAAATTACTTTACCACATGTAACAAGCTACCATAAGGATACAGACTAAAAAAACAAAACAAAAGATTGACAGGATTTGCTATAGTCTCTCAAATCTAGCAGCTACGAAATTCTTGCAAGAGTGCAAAGGGAAACTGGCAAGCAAATCACAGTAGATAGTACTCCTTAAAAAAAAAACAAAACCACCCAAAACATTATGAAGAGAACACTGTACACTGTGGGCCTGAGGAAACAGCTGGTTTTATAAAATGCCTTTCACAGTGGCGAAATAACTACACTAGCTCACAAGTTATGCTCTGTTATCCATCACCATAAGTATGCTCTTAGCATACTTCTGGTTCGTAGAAAAAACAAGACTGATTACTTAATCACTGCATGCAGTAACACCAATGCCACCTTGGTCAGTCCTCACACACAACCAGACAACTTTGATGCCAGCAGCTGACTTCTTCATGCACTACGAATGAACAGTGAGTTTTCCATGCCTGTCTGAACTGGGTCTTTGTGGGGGTTTTCTGGTATTTTTACTAGGAAAAAGCAAAAA
>Ga0065711_1012551_pt1 | contig 10242 bp, 5 predicted proteins | sample Hoacrofraction12_FD_59098 | JGI IMG/M metagenome (GOLD analysis project Ga0065711, IMG submission 59098) | Hoatzin crop microbial communities from Cojedes, Venezuela - Epithelial fraction 12 v2 (version 2) | ecosystem: Host-associated > Birds > Digestive system > Esophagus > Crop | place...
CAGTAAATGACCAGGAACACATCAGATTCTTCGAGCTCTTGGATGATTATTTTTGTTACTTGTTTTTAATTATGTAATTCTATTTAGTTAAACAGTAAGAATGACTGGGTTTAGTTTCTATCAGTGTACGTTTTTCCCTTCTGTACATTGCAGCAAGAAGCAAATGACTGTGGTACCTTGTAAAGTAAAAACTGCACTGACTCCACTTAACTGTAATAGCATTTGGTTGGTCTGTGTGGAGCTATCAGAGATGTGGGTACAGTCATTTTTGTGTAGTTGCTTTACAGTTGTATAGTGCTCTATAAAGCCCTGTAAATGTTACTGAAAATGAAATATTTCTACGCTGTTGATACGTAATGATCTCTGTCTTTTTAATTCTAGCTGGAAAAGCAGCTCACCTTAGAGAAGCTCCAGGAATGGACATGTCCAGAGCATCTGTACTCCACTGACGTTCGTGTGCGTTTGCCAAAGTTCAGGCTGGAAGAAAGCTATGACCTTAAATCAGATTTAGCCGCTCTGGGCTTGTTGGATGTATTTGACAGTGGCAAGGCTGACTTGTCGGGAATGTCAGGGGCACGCGACCTCTTTCTCTCTAAAATTGTCCACAAGGCTTTTGTAGACGTGAACGAGGAAGGCACAGAAGCTGCGGCTGCCACTGCTGGCATTGCTATGCTCTGCATGGTTACGGAGGAGGATTTCAATGCTGACCATCCTTTCCTTTTCTTCATTCGGCACAACCCAACGCAAAGCATACTTTTCTGTGGCAGATGTACTTCTCCATGAAAGAGGCCTTAGCATTGGCAGACCGGTTCCTGCTGTAGTCCATCAAAGCTCTGCTCCTGAGTGAGCTGGATTTTGATGTAGAAAGTCAGTGCTCCTTGTCTTGAGCTCCTAGCAGCTTTCATTGACATTCCGCCTTTCGCATTAAAACAATCCCAGAGAAACTGAGAAGTAATTTATTTTTCTTTCTTGAGACTGAAATCATCTAGGCAGAAGAAATCTTTTGAAAATGGACGAGAAATAGAAATACTCTTGGAAGAAACTTGTGTGTTTTAAAGCACAGGATCCCCCTGTATGCACCCTTGCATGGGTTTCTCTGTTTTGACAGCCCTCCGTTGTAATAACTTACAATAATCAAGCCATTCCTTGTGCATGTATACTAGGATGTTCTTGCAAAGCTGTTCCTCCTGTAAAGTCTTGCTTTTCAAAGATATCTTAATAAAATACTTGTAGGCTCCAAAAGGTATGTTCCTGAACAGCTGAGTTTACCCAGTACTGCTGTGAAATAGAAGGTCAGATAACATTTGTTTGGAGACATCTATTAATAGAAAAAGGATTAAGCTATTTAAACAAAAGTAACCCCTTCCAGTCATTAGCCAGAAAACTTGCAGTACATCTTTTGATGGAGGAGAAGTGAGTACCAACTTCAGGTGACATGTTTAAAGAGAGTTTGTAAAACTTACAGCCTCGTGCCATTTAAGCCATTGAAAATGTGTGAAAATGTGTCAGGACTTGGAGGTTTTAGGGGCTTGAAGCTAATGGGTGCCTTTCTGCCAGTTCAGAAGCTCTCAGTACTGCGTTAGATTCTGGACAGAACCTGTGTGCTACTTCAGCTTCCCTGAGGATGACTGCGTATCGTCTGCAACAAATACCTGACGTGTCTCTTTATGAACAAGGATTCAGCATTTCCCGAGCTGACTTCTCTGCCTCTTTAGAAGCAAACCTTTTGGGCTGTACAGCGGCCTTATGCCTGGGAGCCACCGTCATTCCATACCGTTGGTGGTCTGTGTTGATTTACAGAGGTCACTTGCTTTATCGTGTGCATCTTGGGTGCTGTAGCATTCACAGGTCTAAGTGGGGCACAGCAATTTCTGTGCAATTGCAAACTTTATATTCATTTTGTCTTTAAGGAACAAAGTCTTTTTCTTAAACTTGGGTTCAAAATGGAAATTTCTGCACCCAATTCAGTATTTCGGAGGACAAAAATAACTGTCTACCTGAAGGCTGCCTCCAAAGAAGACCGCTGGCGCAGCAGCTGCGATCAACTGTATGAAGCCCTCAGCCTGTCCAGGGTAGGTGAAAATCCTGAAAACCACATTACTCTGTAGAAACCGAGATGATTGCGTGAACCGTCAGCTTCCCCTGCGAGTGTCCTGACCGCAGCGCGAGCACCTGCGGGCAGCGAGTAACGGCCGATGCGTGTTGGCTGCGAAGGCTCCGGTGAATTCGCAGAGGGGAGCGTGTATTGCAGGGCCTAACCCTTCCCGTGCTGAGTGCTTCCAAAAACCAGGGCTTTGCAAATAAATGAGAAAAAGGTCACCGCAAAACCCGTGTAAAAAACTTCGGAGTGGTTTGATGCTGCGTTAGTTCTGGGTTTCTGGGCCTTCAGCCTTTTAGCTAACTAAGATGTTGCCATAGATGGGTTTTGACTAAGTAAGGCTCAAAAATTCCATTGTAATGACATCCTTATCTTTATATGCTTAAACTCCATCAATTCGTGCAAGATAAATGACATCTGAAGGCTTCTAGGGCTGTAATTACCAGGACATCAAATGAAAGATAAAAGCTTGCATTATAGTACAAATCAGCGTCGCTTTATGAGGAGACTCAGGTATTTCTTTATTACTTTGGTCTCGTTATTCAGGAACTGAACTATTGTATTGAGACACATTTGGTTTGCTACAGACAGGATGCACAAAATAAAGTCTCAACAATAAGAATCTCAACAAAGTCAGTATTATTTGCTTCACATTCAACCATTTTAAAAAGCACCAGCAACCCCACTGGTGCATATTCCCTTCCCGTCATGTCCCACCGCAAGACCATGGTGGGTGTTTTTCCTTAATACTTTTTTCCTGTGCTTCTGTCAGAAGAAGTGACTGACAAGGGCTGACTCCAACAGGGAAAAGTGGAATGCCAAATATAGTCACATTTCTGAAAAACAAAATGCTGCCTCAACTAGCTCACGCGGAGGACTTTACTTTTAGAACTGCTGAATGAGCACAGGTCTCACTGAGCTCAAAGCATGGGAATTTTCAGTAGGAGATGCTTTAACTGTGGAAAAAGGATGAGTTTTTTTAATGAGTTAAAGAGATAACGTACAAGATGAGAGAATGTGACAACCCAAACCTCGGAGCAGTATTTGCTCGCTGCCAGGGGATGACTAAGCCAGACTTTGTACTGCTTACACAGACTCTTTACGATAGCCCTTTACTTCAGTGATTTAAAAAGAAAAACCACCACCCACCACCACAACCATTTGGCTGCCTTCTCTCCGATTTATACAGTTCAGGATGCTCTTCCTAGAAGTGTGGATAAAGAGAAGAGTTATCTCTGGGTTTTTAGTCACCTTATTCTAAATTTACATAGATGAGTTAACTCAGAGCATGTTTAGTAATACTTCCACTGTTAAATGTTTTTATGTGTTTACCACCAAAATCCTGGTGAAGTATACAAAACTGATCAAGTCCCACGATGTCTTGAAGGCATATTTGTCTGGATTTTTTAATATGGTTTCACGAGAGAGGCAGAAGATCAGTGCAATTCACTTGCACCTACTGAGATAAAAAGATGCAGCTGAAATCAGAAATGGGCTTTTTTTTTTTTTTTCTTCCACTGTAGCGAGCCTGTCTAGCTCTGTCATGTCATCTTATGGTACCAACTAAATACATATTCTTATCGACATTCATGAAGGGGCCTAGGCAATCCCTGACTGTTTAGTAGCAAGAAGAGATGAAAACCACAGCCAAAATCCTGGACAGCTCAGCCTGGCTGGAAACGCGCTGAACACACGCAGAGGCTGCTGGCAACTGAGCTGATGAATTCATGGCATCAGCCAGAAAATGCTGTATCTTCAGGATAAACAGAACTTTAACCGACCAGCTTGTAGAATCATTTTTATTTTTAAGTCATATCATGGAAAGTGGTAGACAGCCATGTTGGCCAAGAACTTTTCTCTCAACAGGAGAGAAAACACTCACGGAAAAGGGGTAAAACTGCAGCCCAGAGGTTAACTCAGGATTTAAACTCTTTGTGATTGGAAAATAGTACAAGAAAGCTAAAACAGAAGTTATGATGTCTTATAAACATTTAGAATAAAAGCCTGGACAACTCCTTACCACCTACATTATCCCTTCGTTTATCTGTGAGAGTTAAGCTAGCTAAATAATGGAAACAATATTAATTAGACAATTTTCTAAAAACAGCAATGGAATTTATTCAGGGCATTATGCAATTAATGTTTTTGGTCTTACAATCCATATCTTTGACTTTGGTGTGCTGCTGTGGGGAGACTATTTAATAGGCTTGTATTAAATTCCCCAGCATTGGCGATGGCACGGCCTTTCTCATGGTCTGCAGCACGTCCTAGTGGAACAACTTCTCTAAGAGAAAAAGAGATTGTGGTATGGCAGATTTTCATGGTGCTCCATGATGGGATCACAGATCTCATCCCCAGTGAGATCTGGTCTTTCCTTAAAGCTCTACGCTCTGAAGATAAACAAACACAGCAGTGTATCACCATGCGATTCTGAAGAAGAGACCATTCTGGCCCTTAAGTGAGCTTCCAAAAGTGAGCCCCAGGCACTCAAAAGCCAGAAAAAAAAGAAATATACTTCACTATTTTTTAATTTCATTGTGCTTTAGAAGCCATTTCACTAGGAGATTGGCTTCTGTTTCAGAGGGACTGGAAATGGCGCGGGGTGAAATGGCCACCTGTGGTCATGTCTGGTCCTGGTGGGCTCTTCAGTGGAGCACGGTCGAGATGGCCTTCTTCAGAGGGAATACAGAAGAGATGCACATCAGCGGGAGGGAGAGCGGGGAGCTGCCGCTCTGTTCCCGTGTAGCATTGCAACAGGGAGGAAGGGAAAAAGTAAACACTACTTTGCTTGGAAAGGGGCCACGAGGCACGATGGCTTTGAGACTTTAACTTCTTGTTGCCAATGTTTTAGCAGCCCGTTAGACCGCCCCGTCTGATGGAGCCGTCCTCAAGGGCACAGTCTCTTCTCATGCAGGACTGGCAGAAGAACCGCTGCGTGGTCCTCTGAAGGCGAGCAGACGCTGCTTGGATTTACTCCAGCACCGGAAAAGCCACCGTGACTGACCCTGCTCTGAAGTGAGGACGTGGGAGGAGACAACTGATAGTTTCCAAGGAAAGGGAGGAGTAGGGGAAGGAGATGACTACAAGGCATCCTACCCAGAGCACGCAGTAAACTCGGTCACGAGGCAAAATATCAGCCTGATCAAACCTCCCTCCCCTCTTCCACGTCAAATACACACCACACAGTTGATGGAAACCCAGGGCTCCGTCTCACCCCACACTACACCTGCTCAGCTCCCTTCCTGGAGGCTGAGCCCGTGGCAGCGGCTGGCGTGGGGATCAGGGACGGAGGACTCGCCACCGCGGTTCTGCTCCGGTCCTCAAAGAGCTGCTGCCTGGGGACCCGTCCCAAAGCGCCCAGCCCAATTCCGTGGTTTCACCCTTGCAGCCAGCGCTGATGGCAGCACTCCTGGCTGCTTGGAATGTTCTGAACCAGTGTTTCAGGGGTGCCTCCTCACTCCGAGACTCTTCTGTGTAGATTCAGCTACATGTGTGCAATCAGCAGTCCTCTGCTTCCACCTCAGCCCACGTGTTCCTCCACATGGCGCTCAAAAGCGCCCAGGCGAGCACCAGACAAGACCCCTGGCTCAAATCTACAGGTTATGAAAACTTTCTCTGACCTGGACTTGTACAGAATCAAGTAACTCGCCTCGGTGACCCTATCATGACCACATCTTGGGTTATTTCTCCATATGCCTTCCAGAGGACTAGAAGGACAAAAATACTAATATAATTAATTACTGTATTAATACAAGCAACAAGAAACTTCCAATCAAACAACAAAATCAAGTGAATTGTGGGTTGAAAACATGCAAATTTACATAAATAAAGCTTGTCAAAAGATTTGCTCATCTTTAGGAAGACATTTTGCTCAAAGCTTTCACAAACTATCAGCATCATCAGCTTCTGGGCCTCATCAGATGCCACCAGGAGACACCAAGCCCACTGCCACTTTTACAACCCACTGCTTAGACAAGACAGGGCAGCTGCTGACCAAAATCTCTGGCAACGTGTGTCCAAGCCCAGAAGAGAATAGTTGTGACATATTTTACAGCTGAATTATCTTGGTAATTTCAATTTCTTGCAATATATAAAAGCTAACATTACCAAGAACAAGCGTCTGAAATGTCTCACTAGCAATTCTAAACCTGTCTTCACACTTTGCTGGTATTCTTCATCCCTAAATCCCTCGCCTAGCATACTCCACAAGCATGCACCAGGAATGTCCTCTAATATCTGACCCAAATAGCAACACCTTCTGTCCTCCAAATACTAGCCTAGCAAGGCAAAATAAACCCGCTTTTTTGTTGCTGTCTTCAGTGTTTGCGAGTAAATTAATCTGGAGTTAAACTGGTCTTGTAAAAATAATTATAGCCCACTAATGGGTTGTAACTAACCAATATATCCTCTGCTCTAGGCAATGACTTCTCATACTCATGCCACAGAACGCAACAGGCACTACCTAAGCCCTCACAGAGATGGAAAGCCCTACTTCTTGCATCAGTACACGTATGACCCCGGTCAGCCACTTGGCACCCAATCTCAGAGCTCCACGAGTAGTCATCTTGTGGCTACCGTACACTGTACCATGAAAGGGTGTGGAAAAGTTCTACAAAGTGGGAGAAATTCTTCCCCTTCAAGTACAATTTTTGGTGTCATGTATTTTATAATTCTGGTATTACCCTGAAGGTTCTCACCCGTTTATTTTTTTTTTTTTCAAAAGTCAGTTAATCTGTATGAGGGGACAGACACTGTAATTACTAATTTTAGCAAAAATTTAGCCATATTATGATTTCAGCCATCTCAGTTGTTTTTTACCAGATAAAACACAATGACCCTGCTAGACAGCTGAGAGACTTGACAGTTTATGGTTTACAGTTCTGTATTTTCTCTGTAATATGAGGCATAAGGAATGATGCTTTGTGGGTACTTCAAGCTTCTGCAACTTCTGTTGTTGCATAACTTGTCTGTAAAATTACAGGAAAGACAATGCCTACATCTCCATCCCAACGTACCCATTTAAGTCATATTTTATCTATTAGTACAGAACACTTCAGTTATTACCTTTGTGATTGATCTGACCTAATTTTTTTCCTGCGTTTTTTAGAGAATTTGCAATTCTGTCCATGAACAGGCATAGCCTCATCATCATCAGGAAGTGCGGAGAACAGATCCCTTATCCTTTTTCCTTAACATCGCAGCATATTATAAAATATTTATATATCATGGTGTAGATGGAAGTGTGAGTTGGTAGATGAGGAAAAGACCCAGGCTTTGCATAGGGCTATGGGTCTTTGCCTCCTTCCAACTAACAGGGCTGCCAAGTCAGAGAAAACCTTCAGTACAGCACTGTATGGATCATGCATGAGGCCAGTGGTGGGAGAAAGGAGCACAGACCAAGTATTTACGGAGGGAGAACCCACAGTCTATTCAGACCAGGGCAGAAAAATCTGTATTTCCTTAAACCACAGCTCATATTGCTTACAGAGAAAGCATAAGTACCACCCCTAGACCGTCCCGCACTGGCGACCCAGAGTGTTTGGTGCACAGACTGTGCAGCATTGCTGCAGTTTCCCCTCACCTCCAGCTCTTGCTTCTGTCGATGCAGAAATTTTCAGGCCACGTTTAAGGGGACAAAGAGCTACAGTCAAGAACTGCTTTTAAATCACTTTGCCTTACCTGCAGGCCTTCTCAGTGCCTCGCTCGCACTCCCTCCATGCAGCAGCATATGTTCATTGCCCTCGTTTCAGCCACAAGCTCAGCAATGCCAATCTTCTGCGCTTTCCCTGCGGAACAGGACCATCACGGGAGCACCAAGAACGCAGGAGAGGCTGTCTCTGCAATTTTGCAGTGGCCTGCAAGCAACTCAGAGGAGATACTGCAGAGAAAATAGTAATCTCAGCACAGCTGGACTGGCTGTAGCCTCTACAGCCACAGAATTACTTGGCTGACAGGAGGCTCTATCAGCTACAGTCCACCAAGTCTTTGCTGAGTGGAGACCACCAGAGGATTCTGATCAGGTCCACCTCGAATACATCAAGTTGCTTCACAACGTGGGGTACTACAGGGGCTTACGGGGCAAAACACGATGAGCATCCTGCAAAACTTCCGTGCAACTTTTGCTGTAACATCTGTGACACAATTTGTTGTAACAAGGGAAGTTTGATCAAGTTTTAAATAACTAAAAGAAGAGCTGTAAATAGAAAGTTAAGGCTTTGAGTAAAGATTTCTGCCAACTACAGGCGAGAAACTACAGCCTGGAGTTTCCCTTGGGTAAAACTTTACAGGGAATTAGATTTGAGCATTAGTAGGTACTAGCAAAGTTAAAATCCAGTGAGGTTACTCCATGCTTTTTGCTAATAAAGTAAGAAACGAAAAATACCTCGGACTGCATTAGCCCAACACTTCTAACTGCCAGTTGCGTCAAAAGGAAGCACACCAACCTCTCCTACACCTGTAAGACGAACAAACATCTTGAAGTTTCCATTAATTTGATTTGTTTTGCAAGCAGGGGTCAGCTTGCAAATCATGGGCCATTTAAAGAAATATTTACATCAACTCTCTGTATCTTAAGAAATAAAATGAACGTTGGTTGATAGCACAAGTAATTTTACCAAGAGTATTTTCGATTAATGTAATCCATGTTTTCCACCTCTGTTCCTGTCTTTCTGCATATCTTGAAAGGGCAGACACAAACTCAGAGAAGTAGCTCCCACCCTGCTAAAGCATCCTGCTGTGAGGAACAGCGGTCCTTGTCTGGGGAAGGAGAAGACATAGAAATGTTTAAAGAATCCGACTCAAACCCGCTAACAGCACGCCGTCATGCGATCAGTTTGATTTCTGAAACATTTCAGTTACACCACGATCCTTAAGTCCTACTTTAGTTTTTGTCATGCAGACGAACTTCACACGCTGGGAGCTTCACAACAAAATTAATCTCCGATACAAACACCCTTTGGTCAAGAGAAGACCGTCATCAAAAAGTTTCTGCATGGACCGCACGGATTTTGCAGGTTGTGTGTTGAAAACCTTCGATCCAGGCCAAGGTCCAGCAGTGGTATCTTGAAACACAGAGTAACCAGCGGAATTTCCCGCTGCAGGAAAGTTAAAAGTTGGCTTCCTGACTTGGAACCGCATCCTCAGACCACCGACCTCCTGGTCTGCAGAAGCTGCTCTGAACCAAGTCCGGATGCGCAGTTGTGGCATCGCCTCCAACCTCAGCTCCGCACAGCACCAAATCCCGCTGCTCTCGCGAAATGCCCGCCTGCAACTCGTGTACGCCGGGCAGCTGGTCAGCAGGTGGCTGGGTTCCGGCACGCCGACGCCTCGAGAGAGGTGCCAAGAGCTCGGCGTGGCTCCAGTGCAAACCAGTTTTCTCCCTTTGCCCAAAAAGGAAATATTTATTTACAAATTTAATTATGTAGCTGAATGTGAGCTTTAAAAAACTGTCAAATGCAATATTGTAAATGCGAAGAACCAGTTATTGTTCGGCCAATACATCAGGAAAATCCAAGTGATTCAATATTATTTAAAAAAAAAATCTGTCGTACGTAGTCCTTTTGGAGGAGAGTTAGTAACCTTCTGCAACCTGTCAGGGAAGTCAGCAGAGCCACCTCCTTCTTCTAGCAGAGATGTGGCATTCTTGGTGGAACAGCAGAAGATCACCAGAATTTTTACATAAAGCACTGTCAGCATTAATCTGGTCACATTTCATAAACTAAGCAGGATCAGGTCAGGAATCCTTGAAGTCCGTCAGGTAACCAGTATAGACCCCGTCACAAAGGTGTATCGGGCACACAGGTAGCAAATCCTGAGTAGTTGCTGAGTAAATCCAGCTGTAACTGCACTGTGTAAGTGGTAGTTTCCAGCCAAGACACATATCCTCATCGCTGGTGGCCAGTTTACTCCAGGGCACTTCGACAAGTGCGGACAGTTGACCCAGTGGTTCCTCAGCATTTCAGTAATGAAAATCGCCTTCGCTAACTAGCTGTTGTAATTCCAGCCACACGGCGGTCCTCTTCTGCTGCCCAACTGCTGGTTAGCACGGTCACACGCGGTCCTAGCAGCTGCTGGCTCTTCAGCACTGGACCACTGCACACTGAAGGAGGACTGAGGAGAAGAACAGCGATCAGCACTGATGTTCT
>Ga0065711_1009964_pt1 | contig 10241 bp, 8 predicted proteins | sample Hoacrofraction12_FD_59098 | JGI IMG/M metagenome (GOLD analysis project Ga0065711, IMG submission 59098) | Hoatzin crop microbial communities from Cojedes, Venezuela - Epithelial fraction 12 v2 (version 2) | ecosystem: Host-associated > Birds > Digestive system > Esophagus > Crop | place...
AACCCAGCGTGACGTCACATGGTATGGAATACCGGGCTCTGTTTGGCCAGGTGGGGTCAGCCCCCACCCCCCGGCTGTGCCCCTTCCTGGAGTCCGGTGAAAATTAACCCTGTTCTGTCCAAACCCAGGACACTATATCAGCAGACAAAGGAACAGCTATGGATGTCGTCTATCTGGACTTCTGTAAAGCCTTTGACCTGGTTCCCCACAATATCTTTCTCTCTAAATTGGAGAGATATGGATTTGATGGGTGGACTGTTCAGGGGATGAGGAATTGGTTGGATGGTTGCATCCACAGGGTAGTGGTCAATGGCTCAATGACCACATAGAGATTGGTGACAAGTGGTGTCCCTCAGGGGTCTGTACTGGGACCAGTGCTGTTTAATACCTTCACCAATGACATAGCGAGATCGAGTGCACCCTCAGCAAGTTTGCAGATGACACCAAGCTGGGTGGTGCAGCTGACACACCAAAAGGATGCGATGCCATCCAGAGGGACCTGGACAGGCCTGAGAAGTGTGCCCATGTGAACCTCATGAGGTTCAACAAGGCCAAGTGCAAGGTCCTGCACATGGGTCGGGGAAAATGCCAGTATCAGTACAGGCTGGGGGATAAAGGGATTGAGAGAAGCCCTGAGGAGAAGGACTTGGGGGTACTAGTGGATTAAAAGCTGGACATGAGCCACCAATGTGCACTCACAGACCACAAAGCCAACCATATTCTGGGATGCATCAAAAGCAGCATGGCCAGCAGGTCAAGGGAGGGGATTCTGCCCCTCTGCTCTGCTCTGGTGAGACCTCACCAGGAGTCCTGTGTTCAACTCTGGAGCCCTCAGCACAGGACAGACATGAACCCGTTGGAGCAGGGCCAGAGGAGGCCACAAAAATGATCAGAGGGCTGGAGCACCTCTGCTGTGTGGAAAGGCTGAGAGAGTTGGGGCTGTTCAGCCTGGAGAAGGCTCCAGGGAGACCTTATTGTGGCCTTTCAGCACTTAACGGGGCCTACAAGAAAGATGGGGACAGGCTTCGGGCTTTTAGCAAGGGCCTGCTGTGATAGGACAAGGGGTAATGGTTTTAAACTGAAAGAGGGTACATTTAGACTGGATATAAGGAATAAATTTTTTACGATGGGTGTGGTGAAACACTGGCACAGGTTGCCCAGAGCAGTGGTCGATTTCCCATTCCTCGAAACATTCAAAGTCAGGTTGGATGGGGCTCAGAGCAACCTGATCTAGTTGAAGATTGCCCTGGTCATTGCAGAGGGGGCTGGACTAGATGGCCCTTAAACGTCCCTTCCAACCCAAACTATTCTATGATACTATGATTCTCTGTCAAGTCTCCTTTAAAACTACCAATCTTCTAGTACGCAGACAAATGGGAGTGTGTCTAGTGCAAACACAAGCACAATGCTTCCTCAAAAAATTACATGCCAAGCTTATTAAAAGGACAGAGTCTTACGGCAATATACAGGAACAGCAGGACAATACATAGCAACATACAAACTCTTCAGCTTACACCAATTTTTATGTTTTTTTTAAAACAGCTCAAAGGAGAATTCTCAGAGAAATATGAAGACAATGACATAACTGTGCACATGTGGGCAGCTTCCTTCAATTACACAGGACAGCACGAGACAAAAACAGTGCAGGACTCATCATTCAATCTGTGAAATTATTCTGTGTTGATTTGGGGTTTCTTAATGCAAAACAATATATAGCCACTACACAAGAGACAACGTAGCATATTACATAAAACAGTATTTAAAACTTCCTACTTGTCTAGCATTCATCATCCCTTGACATAAGTATTTATGTATCTGAGACTGCAACTGGTCTCTTTGTCCGAGACACAGACCACCCATGTACCTACTGGTCTCTGGACAATATCTGGTCAAGTTACTGTATCATATCTGACTAACAAGACGGGAATCATGGGAACAAACAGATATTCTGGGTCAAGCAGTTCAAATCCCAAGGTACTGCAGAAAACTACATGTGATATATACCCCCACCCCCCTTTATATAAGCTAAACAGCTCGATCTTAAAGACAGTCTTATTCCACTACTCCTAAGGGAAGGCTGTGGCAGACTTCTGTGCCTCCGTTGCTTAGGAACCATCTTTTCTGATTTCCAGACTAGGTTTATTCTTGGATAGTTTATACCCATTTGTTCTCATACCTCAAGCATAAGAAGCTCTTTTTACCAACCTGTGTTGTTTCACTCATTTTCATGAAGAGCAACCACCTTCGTGCTTTGTTTTGCCAGCTCAAACAAGACATACTCTTTCAGTGTCCCTCACGGACCAAAATCTCCATTTCCTTAGTCATTCTAGGAGTCAGTCCCTGTACCTCTTCCAGTACAAAGCCCTTTTCACTTGACAGCAGGTGATAAGAATCAGACACAATATTCCAGATGAGCTTTCACTAGTACCAGAAGTAGTCAGTACCACTTCACCTCTTTAATGGAAAATATTAGTAGGACAACAACAGTATATTTGTTGTCTTAACACTTTTCACAACTGCTAACTTCGATGGATTAGTCATCCTGAAGTGCTGTAAGATCATTTTCACTGTTTTAATGCTATTAAATATCACTCCTTTTTCTACTGGTCATGTCCTAAGGTCTCAACATCATTCTATGCAAAACCTTCTTTCGTATTCATGACACCTAAAATCTGATGAGAAAACATGAAATTGGCATAAGAAGTAGGCATATATCAATGTTTTTAATGAAAACACTAAACCTTGAAACTCATCCTTGACAAATTCCACTACTAACATACTTTCCATACATCATCTTCTGGTTATCCAATTCTATCCATGCTCAGCACACCCTATCACCATCTTAAATCAATTTTCAGAGAAACATCATTCTAGTTTTTACATGGACTCGTATTACACATTACATGACTCCTAAGTCAAAAGAGGTCAGCTCTAACCATGTATCCTCTCCAAAAAGTCAGGTATCTTCTAAATAGGACCGTTAGATTTCTCTGACAGAGTCTTCCTCTGTTAAGAGCTGTATCACTTCTTACCCCGTTTTCCTCTCACCTCCCTATTAGAATAGCTTCTCTTTCTAAATTTAAACAAATCCTTGAATACTAAGGTCACACTAATGATGCAATAACTATCCTGAACCACCTTTTTCTCTAAACATAGCGACCACTTTTGCTGCTCGCCAGCCATTCAATACCCTTCTGCCTTGATATTTAATGACAATTCTTGCAACTGAGCCTCTAATTACACAGACCATCTACTTCAAAATTCCAGAGTAAATATTACATAGTCCCACTGATCTGCACCCTGGAAGTTTGACTTTATGGAAATAATTTCTACAACCTCACTTCAGTAAGATTTATTTGCCAGTTTGCATGTGTTCAAAACTGTCTTCCACTGAAAATTAAGGCAAACTTTTCATATAGTCTTTCACCTGTATCTAAATTATTTTTAGCCTTATTTCATTGTCCCCATGCTTCCTGACAAGACAGGTGATTAGTCTTTTTCAGGTTTTCTCCTTACTCCTGATGCTCCTCTTCAATTTGCCATTAACATTGTCAGATCTTGCATCTCCACTTTATCATATATTAAAAAAAAAAACAACGAAGGTTTAGTGAGAGCACAAACATTTTATACACTTGCCAGAATTATCAGCATTTATTGCAGTGTCAGAAGTTCAGCCATGCCAGAAGTAGCTGAAAGCACCTCATCAAATAAGCCCTGAACATTGCTGTGAAACTGGAATTGCAAGAACATTTGAATGCTAAATTAAGTCGCGGCCTTTGCAATTTGAATGTCCACTTCTATAATTACGATAATTATTAACAACTTTCCATGAAACTCAGAGACAGGTTTGGGTCCTTTTTTACTTCAGTTGGGCCTGTGTTTGATTTTTTTTTCCCCCTCTAAATGGTGTATGCCTAAAGCATGAACAAAAAGATTAATGACAGAAGGTCTCACCAGAGCTAGAAAATGAGAAGGCAAGTTAAGGCTGCTGAATATCAGTTTTACCTCAGATGTTGCATCCAAATCNAAATGAAAAAAGTGCAACAACAAAACCTGTATTATCAGTATTTTGGTTTGAGAACACACTGCGCAGCTATTACAAAACTTACATTAAGGAAAAAAAAGTCCGCAGAAACAAGGTTCAAATTTAGGATTACTATAGCAACAGAGAGGAGGGAGGGGAAAACTACCAGATTACTCTCTCAGATCATCAGATCATCAAATCCTTGACTGAATAAATTTAGATTTGAGTTTCAGTCAAATGAAATTAATTTATGTGATTCATTAATGATTAACACATCAAAGTAAGGACTACATTAAACAAGCAAAAACTGTAGTTAAAGAAGTAAAGTAGCAAACAAAACTTCAGACTGAACAACCTCACCTTTTCCTTCTACCCATTACATATTTGGTATCACAATGGGTCTTCAAAGTAACAAGTGATAACAAATACAAAATTATTTCAGAACATGTCTAGTCCTGATTAAAGGTCTGCAGAGAAAAAGAGGCATTCAAAATCTGTCTCATTCTTAAGTGACTTCAGCAACTACACTACTGAAAACGTGCAATAATGTGCCCCCATTTGACTTGGGGATGAAATGAAATTTCCAAAAATACAGTTCAGTTATTACAGAAGTAACATATTTCAACAACATTATGTGAACACAGTAATGACTTAATGCCCTAAAAATCAGGGAATGCTGAAATAAGCTTAAGCTCTTTAAAAAGGTGACATTATGAAAAACAAATCCAGGATATCCTAAGTAACTACTCACATCTCCTTTCCTTATGCAATCTTCAGCATTCTTTGTATTTTGGGGTTGGCTTAATAAATGCTTAAAAATAATTAGCATAATGGACACTATTCCGGTATCAATAAATATCATACTTACGCTAATGACTGAAAAAAGCACAAGAAAAAACAGCAGTCTCAGTGCTTCTGGGAGACCAGCTATTTCAATACTTTAGCCCACTCCCATAAGGTAGGATCCCAAATCCATCAAACATGCAACTGAAGTAGCAAATGCAGCTACAAAGATTTATTTTTGACATTGTGAGCTTTGCTTGAGGCTTGAAGGGGTGTCTTCCCACTTAAATGGTTAAGTATTGACCCATAAAGAATCTAAGCCTCAGGCAACTCTTCCACCAGCCAGAATGTTCAATTAATAAGGCTGCCCTCATAATTTGCAAGACTGCCCAAGTCCAACTCTTCTGGCTGACACTCAGATTTTAACCACGCTTCCCAGCTTTCTGTTCACCACTTCTGGCTTTCATTGACCAGCTGCCAAAATGCTCTTTATTTTCTGGTGGCTGGGCAGGCCAGAGGACAGTTTGAGGGACTACCTTCCTCCAATTTGTGCAGCTAACTGTTCACTGTGTTCTCTGCTCTTGGCTCTTCCCCAAGTTGCTGCAGTGAGGGAAAACTGAAGGATAGTGAAAGGACTGTCATTCCACAACTGTAAAGCAAGGGTACAGGCATCTTAACTGAGGTTTCCAGTTAAAAATCAACATCTCCATTAACAGACTGGAATTGAGTCAAAGCAAGTGTCCTAGAACAACAATAAAGACTATGGCAGATCCAGAAGCGGATGTCCCACTTGTCAAAATCCTTACCCTATGCCGCAGTCACAAACATCCTCTCTTTCCAGGAGAGAGGCAAGCAGCTCAGCATGAGATGATCCACATAACTCAGCAGCATCAAGATTAGTGCCAGGTTCTCAAGGAGATTGAAAGCAGTGGGAAAAATACACAGGAAGATGTTGTTACAAGTATCAGCAATCAAAAGGAACAACTGGACAGTTCTCTCCAAGTCCAAGGCACAGAAATCCATCACCTTCCCTTGACACATAAAAGATCTAATAGCCTTCCCTTAGATAAAACACACGTATTTTAATCTCCCTCTCCATCCAAGCCATGTACATTTCACTTGCTTTGGGAAAGCTCTAAAGAATTTACTGACTTTTAACCCAAATCCCTATATAAGCAAACAGAAAAAAAAAAAATCCATTTAATACCTACAGTCGAGATCTAAGCAAACGTCTAAAAGCATTATTAATTTATTCTTCCTGTCTATTACTAGATTAAAAAATAATTTAATACTGTAGTGCAAATGTTCCACATAACCAAATAAATTTTTAGTGTATACTTCTGGCCACCAAAACTTTATGAAAAATAATTTATAAAAATGAACACCAAGTTCACACATCTTCATCCTTAATTCTCTCATAAAACACATACAATTGTACTGAAATGCTTCCAAGTTATCAGTTACAACCAAAATTACCAGAATATCTTTGAAAACTCAACATCTAATAAATTTCACTGCAAGTCAGGGGGGTAGGGGGGAACCAGACACCACACCTTGCTATATATACTAGTAGGCTTAAAAATTATATCCACACTAAGGAAATAAAATTTACTTTGGAATCAAAATAGAATATTGCGCTTTACACTGAATCTGTTACTCAAATTATATGGAAACTTGAAGTGACATTTAAAAAAATACAGCAACACTTTAGTCACGTAGAATTTCACCTGAAAATCATGGAACTGAGCACCAAGAGAAAGATGACACAATTAACGAAACATGATTTCCTATCAGCTGAAGTCTATGCTTCCCTATTCAACCTTTTTTATCCCATGTTCTCACGTTCCCCTCTACATCCTGCTCGAGTCCATCCTTGCTCAAGTTTGGGGCTCAGATTATCACATTACTGGCAGAAACTTCATGTGTTTGAAGTCACCGTTTTCCTGTTAAATTTAGCTGAATGTAGCTAACAGGTTCAGAAGTTCAAGAGAAAAATAAAATAAGTCTCTATAACTTTGAAATACTTCAAGCTGTGTTGATTCAAGGTTACTATGCAAAGCTAAATTAGACAAGATTTTTCGGAAAAAAAACCACCCAAGTATATGCATCTGTCAGTTAATGCACAACGGCAGCAATGCCTTATTTTGCTGAATTTTAGATGGAATGGATGTTTCATACGCATACATACTTTATAGAATTTCAGCAATATTTTATAATGACAATACCTAAAGAAATTGTTTCATCTGTTAGAAGAAAACTAAACTCAAAGTATGTCTTATCCTTCACCTCCACAGTCACAATACAGGAACAGTAACTTTATGCTCAGTAGTATATAAAAAAAAAAACACCCACTACAAAAAACAATCAAAAAAAACCCCGCTGAAAACAGTCTTCATGTGTCCAAGTTTTCCCAGACACTTGCTGGTTTAATCTGGCATTAGCTACAACAAAGCTGAAATAGTGCATCAGACCTCTCAAGATTCAAGATCTGAAACAAGACAGAGATAAAAAACACCACAACAAGAATTTGAAATTTGTATGTACAAAATGAAAACAAACCCAAAATAAACTAAACTAAGTTTCTGTGGCTGCAAGTGAAATTACACGTTTTAGCCCAAAATCGCTTTTACATGTTTACTGATTCCAACCAAAAATCTAGAAGATCTTAGGTATAGTAATTTGATTTTCCCCTAATCTTTGGTGCATAAATGTACCACAACTTAACATTTGTCTACTCATTTGATGCGAAATTATCAAAGATACCATGAAAAATTACTGATTAACCACATTTACTGTTCACTGCTTCCATAACCACTTTCCAGCAATTCAATTAGGTATACGAAAGAAAAAGAAAGTCTTGGAACTCTGATTTTACTCCCTATCTTTTTCAGATTTCAGGAGTCAAGATCTGAAAACAATACACAAAATATGGTGTAAAAATCACTAATTTTAAAAGACCAAACCAAATACGTTAGTCAAAAATGCAAAGGAATATTTGATTAGAAACAAATACACTAGTCAACTAAATATGCAAAGGAATATTTGATTAGTCTGAAGAGCATGGAAACTCCAAATCTCCGTTTTAAAGAGGAGCTCTTAATATCCCCGTTTTAAAATTGAACTGAAACACGATTTCATGTATGTTGATTTTGAATTACTCTGCAGGGAAAACCACTCAAATAAGTGACAAACTCTTTTGATGCCTCACTTGCTAATGCCACTGATCTGAGGTTGAAAGGTTGCTCTTTCACTGAATAACAACTGTACTCAACAGAGCAGGCAGAGATCATTTATCAAAATGCAATCTAACAAGCAAGGTCAAAGGGAGGAAGTTAGAAAGGTGCTGAAGAAGTTGTTACTCCTGTTTGGCTATGCCTTCAAGGACGACATTTTCAGTTTCTTCTTAACCGTCAAAGAGTCAGTCCAGCAAAGCCAGCAAGCATACACGCCGGTCAGCCAGCTTGACTGGTAGCAGTTAGGCAAATCCATATCTACACTAAAACTTTATTTGCCCTGAAATTAACAACACTTAGACTTCAAAATTCCCCAAAGTTGCAGTAATACTTAAAACTTTATTCAAGACCAGGAATAGAATGTTAAACCAGAGCCCTCCTGACAAATGCCATCATTTCAGCTTATGCCTGATTTGAAAAAGCAGCAGTTCCAAAAACAGCGTTTCCTGCAGTCTCTGTCCTTATAACTTCTGCAACTACTAACCACTGATATTTCTGAACTGAGAAGACCACAGCAAACAACATTCTCTGACTGGTGAGGAAAGAGACCAATTATTTGTTTCAATTTCACTGAAGATTATCATGATTATTCTCAATAAACAAAGATGCTTACTGAGATGGTAACAGATGTTAATTAAAGTTATGCTGAACATTACAGAACCCTGTTACTGTACACACAGCACTAAAATTATAGGAAAAGTAACCACAGAAAAGGGTAATTTTAAAGTAAAAATTACTATAGATCAAACTTTTGTATAACCAGTACTTTTTAAGCATTACTACTTCTAATGAAAAGATCCTTTCCTCAGGAAATAAACTAGTTTACAGGATTCACACTTTACACCATTCTTTGCTAACAAGTTTGTACAGCTACTGTTCTCAGCCCTACCCAAAAGCAGTATTTTTGAAGAGAAATGCTGAGTAAGTTGGCAAGACTAGGTAGTGTTTTCCTGCTCCCCTGAGAAGGCTGATTAAATTATATGAATAAAAGCTGCAAAACTCTGGCAATCCAGGAACTTCCACTATTTTTAAAAAATGCTGTTGAATGTATTAATATAGAAGATGTATAATTTGGCAGAAGAGTTTTAGACAGGTTCCTCAGCAGATGTCAAATGACCTGCACAACAGAATCATCAGTTTAAACTTACATTCATATCTGCTTACAATCACAAGCACCTATCACTCTAAAAATGTCCAAGAAATACTTAGCTATGGTATGAACTAGTAACACAGTGCCATTTCAGAGACTGCTTTCTGCCATGCAGCATGGTCCAAGAGTAAATTCTAATTTAAAAGCTATTAAAATCAGAAATTTAGCATCATTTTTTACTTCACACCCTCATGCTTGAAGCGTCCTTGCTGCACAACAGAAGCAACACTTTTCTGATATGCTCTCCTTCATAAAAGTAGTGGGGAAGTTTTGTTACTATAAATTTTCTCCTCAAAGCAGGACTGGCTCATTTGCATAGCAACAGTTTGGGATTTAAAAATTACTCACTACTCACCAATGCCGCAGTTCTTAAATAATTAAGAAAACTATTTCTACAAGTCAGAAAAGCAGCGGCTACAAGATTTACTGCCTAACCTCCTCAGAGTTAAAAAGGACTTACCGCAAAGAAGTTGTATGTTTACTAGCAATCAGCATGCTAAGCATCCTTCTAGACTGAATCCTCCAGTTATAATATTTTGTTCTATTTATTAACATAATTGGCTACTTCAAAATTCAGCTTTTTCCTCCTATAGCAAGTCACAGAACGTTGGTTAAGGAGATTTGTTAAAAGCACTTCACACTGCAAAGCTACCCTTCAAAAACCAAGACTTTAATGGCGCAGAAGTAGCTTTATCCTCACTCCTGTGAAAGTCTCTCCGTGCTCAAATGAGTTTGTCCACATAGTCTCATCAAACGATACAACTCTGCATATGCAAAATAACATTTCATATTGATAGTGAATCTCAAAGGCTGATAACATATTTGAGTCATTTTCTGTTGGAGGCGTTTAAAAAGAACTTTCACAGGAAAATACTGATGCAGTAAATGACCTTCTTCACTCTACAGCATTAGTGAACCATACTCTAATGAACTTACTGGCACAACAGTCTAGCAGAAGTGCTTCTCTCAGATGAAGCACAAACGTTCAGATTTCTCACACCATTTTATAACAGTCAACCACAAAAAAAAAAAAAAAAAAATAAGGAAAAAC
>Ga0065711_1051770_pt1 | contig 10241 bp, 5 predicted proteins | sample Hoacrofraction12_FD_59098 | JGI IMG/M metagenome (GOLD analysis project Ga0065711, IMG submission 59098) | Hoatzin crop microbial communities from Cojedes, Venezuela - Epithelial fraction 12 v2 (version 2) | ecosystem: Host-associated > Birds > Digestive system > Esophagus > Crop | place...
CCCGCCTGGACGGGGTCCTGTGCGGCCTGCTGTAGGTGACCCTGCTTCGGCAGGGGGGTTGGACTAGATGACCCACAGAGGTCCCTTCCAACCCCTACTATTCTGTGATTCTGTGATTCTGTGATACGGCAGCACTGAAGAACGGGCAAGAGAAAGCTGAGTCTCCAGTGTGACCACAAGATTAAGTCATCGCTTGAACCCTTCTCCAAGAGTTGCTCAGCTGGATTGCCTTTCCATCTCCTCTCCTTTGTCTTTCTGACTGACATTTCATTGAAAACACTGTTGTGCTGGGTGTCAGTGTTAGGCTTTGGCAGTGGCGGGGCTGCAGACGTAGGCTCGCTGCAGAGAGGTCAGGGCTACAGCTGTTGCTGTTGGCTCTGCAATGGACCCAGAAGATATCCAGCTGACAGCAGCGCGCGGGCTCTGCCTTCACAGGAGCGCACTGTCTGTGGGCTACTGCCAAGGAGCGGAAACAAGTAAAATGGTAAAGCCTGCAGCGCAACTGGGGGTTCACCAGAGACAAAAGGGGCAACATATTTCTGCATTTCTCATCCTAAAACACACAGGTCTCCTCAACTGAGCTGAACAGTCGAAGGCCAAAGACTGCTCTGGCTTGGCGTGTTAGCGCTGCAGTGTGGTATCCAAGTTCTCTAGCCACACACACCACTCATTCTCTCCCCTTTCTGTCCCTGCCTGCAGCAGACAAGGTCTTTTTTCCTTTCTGTCCTGCTGCTAAGAAAGAACTGCAGCACTGGACATGCAGAAAGAAGACAGGTGGCATCCACTTCCTTCTCGTGCTCTTTTCCCTCCTCTGGAAGGATCAGGCCCCTGAGCTTAAGGCGACTTTTCTTTGGTGAGCTCCTCGGGATGTGCCCCAGACCATGCTGAACATGCTCTGCTTATGCCACCCAGCAGAAGCTGGCGCAGCCCTAGACCGAGGGCTGCACCAGTATCATGGGAAACGCGTCACACGTAAAGCAGTTCATTAACTGCACCATAAATCCCACAGGAGTACATTCCTACAACTGTGCCGTTAAAGCAGTATTTCTGGCCACTTCCAGAGACATCGTATGAGACTAGGCAGATGTTTTTAAAACCTGAAAAGAACGTTTCATGAAGATATGAAGAAAACCTTCCAGTGCCACTAGTCGGGAAACAGTCTAAGCACCAACGCTGAGAATGAGCACTGGAAATTTTAGAAGACTGAATCCTCACATTTTGAAGTGTAATAACCAAAGTCTAGCTGTTAAACCAGACTCACACCAAAGTTTTAAAAACAAGTCCCTGCCACCCCAGTGTACTAGTTTTGCAAGTATTTATTAGGAAATTCTGACAACCCGACTAATATTTTTATCTCCGAAAAGTTACATAAATCAGCAACGCCATAGAATCATAGAAAGTTTTGGGTTGGAAGGGACCCCTAGAGGTCACCTAGTCCAACCCCCCTGCAGCGAGGAGGGACACCGCTAACTAGATCAGGTTGCTCAGAGCCCTGTCCAGCCTGGTCTTGAATGTTTCCAGGGATGGATAGCCATGTTGCTATTTAACATGCCCCAATGATTTCAGAACAAACTTGTTCAGTTCAAACACAGTGATGTTTTCTGCAACTAACATCTTTGCACATACTCAACCAAAGCTGTAGAAAGCTACCTCTGTGTAGTCAATGCCACAATCCCTAATATAAGATTCAAAAGCCAAAATCTAGTAGCAATTCTGAACAAAATAAACTGAAATCCTGCCTCTCTCTGGGCATTCAAAATAAAAGAACCCCTCATCTTTGTAATTACAAAAATACCTAGGACATTGCCAAGAGACTGCAAAATGCCCCTCACTCAGCTAACCATAGACTGAAATTAACATGATTTCTTCACTATCAGTGTTAAGTGCTTTGCTGAACTGGGGCCTTCAGGCTGACCAAGGTGATACCCAACATTTTCAGACAGTCAGTTCACAGGCCTTAAGTAAGTTCTGGCTTTGGATGAGGGAGATGGGACTTTCAACCTTGTAACATTGCTTCAAGGTATTCTGCACTGAAAGGTGACATTTCAGAGACTGCTGTGTTTCCTGTTATCATCGGATGAATCTCTGAAAGCAAAAGCTTTATGCCTTGATATAGTTTGCAATGAGTTTGAATACCTGTGTAGTTATTATGCATGACTAAAATAAACTCTGCATTATTTTTTAAAAAAATCAACTCTAAGACACTGCAACTTTAAATCCATGTTTTTAATGTAAGATAGCATATATCCAAAGTATTTCACATATATTTGATCAAAATCCACTATAAAAATCATGGATTAATCTTTTTCTGATAAAACTTTTAAAAGCAGAAGAAGTTACGAGTAGACCATATGCTATTCTGGAAGCAAATCCTCTCCTAGTTCTTCATCAGCAAAGTCATCTTCCTCAGTTCTTTTTCTTGCTGCAGTTTTCGGTCTTTCTGCTTGTGGGCCAAGTGGATCCATGTAGGAGGCATCTAGGGTTTAAATAAATACATGTGAAACAGTTACCTGCAAGTAATTTTAGCTTTGTTTCAAACATATACAATCAGACACAGGAGTGGGGTTTAGCACTACACATCTGTAAGGTGGCTTGGAAATGCAGGCCAGAAGGAGCACATGAGCACTGAAGGAGAAGATACCACAGCCAGGAAGCAAGACGTGGCACAGGAGCAAAAGACCTCAGTGCGAGTGAGAGGAGCTGCTTTTCCCCACCACCCTTTTTTTTAATAAATTCTCTTTATTTTATTACAGTCATTAAGTGACGAAGAGGCTTTGGAAAAGTGCATAGAACTGGAAGGCTGATAAAGGAAGGGCATTTTAGGAAGTACCACGATCCACGTGGATTTGGGATTTTAAACCCCTTTGAAAATTCAGTCTTAGTGAAGAACTCATGACTGCAGAGCCACAGGAACTAATGGATGCAGCAGACAGATATTGAAAGTAATAAATATTTACATGCACCACATTTCTTAATATTTACAATTACCTTTCAGTGAGCTCTGAACAATGAAGCTAAACCCATTCTTCACATTTATTTCATTGGGAAAATGTTTTCCTAATTGTCTAATTATACATGCTCTTCCAAGAACTTACTTTTTCCATGTCTCCTCTCTCTGAGGGCCAGGAAAGTAAGAAGGTATAAGATGTCACTTGCCTATTTCTTTACTGCCGCTGCTTTCATAGGGTTCGCTTGTTCCAGGCAAAACTTTTAGTTTGGCACTCAGTCTTTCCCCTTTGGTACCACCACTGTCTGGGGAGGGGGGGGAAGTTGAAGACAAATAACATGCTGTTATGTTCTATGAAATTATGATACAAGAACAACATAAATTCAGCTACTATCTGTCAAACAAGATTTGGATGAAACCATCTTTTCATGATGGATACAGTACTCATTTGTAACAGTGGTCATTAAAACACAATGGACACTGTGTCCCTACATGTGTTTTAATTTTTTTTTTTTTTAATATATACAGCCTTATTTACTTTGGAGTAAACACATTAAAATATTTCTGCTTCAAATGCTGACATTTCAGTTGCTTATAAATTACACTCACATTTTGGAGTTAAAATAAGCTTGATAAATATAAACACTGTCACAATGTATATGGACATTTCATACGTCTGTGTGCTTACTAATATATTGGTATGATCCACCTGTTGAATGCTGTCAGGGTTAAATACAACACTAGCTTTGCTTTTAATTAGCAGAGTATATTAGGCATGTTCATACACACAGACCATCCCGGCCCTGCGTCTCGCTGTAAACACTGCACTGGCAGCTCAGTTTGCAGCGGGGCCCCAAGGAATGTGTCGGCTCTGAGGGCTGCCTCGTGCCCAGACCACGTCAGATTAACATTCTCTTGCCACAGCAGTATTCCAGACACTTTAAATATTCTGTTCACCTCTGAATCTCTTTTTCACATTCATGGCAAGCTTTCAATCTTGCCTGCTACAACAAATTTTTATGCATCTTTTTTCTCCTAGGAGAAAATGTTTCATGTTTGGCTTAGTATATTTACAAGGCGGGATGTGCCATGCAGCCAAACACAAACATGCTCATTTACAACACGAAACAATGCTGTTATTACAAGTTCGCCATCCGTAAGGATGAAAAATGGGTTTCATTCAGCAAACATTCATTACAAAGTCTGGACTTGGCGATACATTTCCATTGTCTTATTTACTATAAAGGTTCTTTTTATAAATATTGTTACTACCTTAAAAAAACAAACAGAAACCCAAACCTTCCACAAAGATGACAAACTTTTATTTCTCTGTAAGTGCTACGGCAAACTTCAGTTTACTCAGCCCTGAATTGGAGACAATGTCTCTGCTCCAAGAAAGATCCAATACATACAGTCACATGTCAAACAGTTAATAAGTTTACAAGACATAGATTACAGCTGAAACTTCAAACCAAAGAAAACCTATTTTAATGTACATCAGCCTCCCTTGGATCAATTCCCACTGACAGGTTTCATGGGAGGAGTCAAAGCTTAACTCAGGATTTGAAGAAACTGAAAGAAATCAGCAGGTCTGATTGGGGGGGCTCAGCCCAAGGGCTGCGAAATTACAGAAGGGCCACGTCTTGACTTCAGCAGGCTTTGGAAAGGTCGGCGCAACAAGGAGGTGAGTGCTGAGCTTCAAAGGTGGTGTGGATGAAAACATTCTGAGGACAGTTTAGAGGAGAATACAAAATGTTTAACAGGGAGAGAAAGAGTAAGATAGGAGTAGACACAGAGGCTTGTGCCACGGAATACAAGTAATTTACAAAATAATGAATGAAGTTGGAAGAAGCAGTAAGGAGATGCAAAGACAGGAAAAATACAGCAGAAACTACTCTAGGGTAAGACTGAACTAGTCAAAGAATCTTCATAGGTTTAACTGGCTGGTTCCAGAAAGGAAGAACTGGATGTAATTAAAATAATAGAGGAAGAAGATATATATCAATGGTTTTCAACCGTGAAGGAGGGAAACACATGGGTTTTAGCAATACTAACAGAGGAAGGTGAAAGATTTCATATGAACTAAAAGAAGCGAAAAAAAAAAAGGACGGTAGACAAACCAAAATGGCTGGGATCAACACAATACTCACAAGCTACCCATGCATCTTACTGCCCTAAACCAAACAACTGAAAACAGAAGCCTTCTTGGACATCCTAGGACCCATAAATTTTATTAGGGCTACATCCAAGAAGGGAATGAAGCAGTAAATCCAAAATTTGAAGCCAGATTTTCCCCTCTTTTCTCTCTCCACCTAGCGGATATCCAACCCGTGAAGTATGCAAACCTGCCTCCCCCGCATAGCTTTGAAGTTCCATAAGCACTTATTGCTATGATTGTTGCCCAAAACGACCACCCTGAGCAGCAAGATGCCTGCAGGATGTTCAGCATGTGACCTTGGTGCGTAAACTCCTCTTTCTGTTTATGAGCCAATACAGTAAATGGAATTTTGAGTGCTGTTACAGTGAGCAAATGTAGCTGTTCACACAAATGTAGCTTTTTAGGCTTCAGACTTGATTCAGTTGCCCAAACACACTATTTACTGCATTTAATGAACTGAACCAACTCACCCAAGGGTTAGATTAATGCTAGAAGTAGTGCAAGGGAAGCAGCAAGAACATACGACCAGGAATGGGAAGGAAAAGAAGTGCTGAAGGGGGCTGGACTGTTCTTTCCAGAAGCAGCAAGTTAATTGATGGGTATCTCCCACCTTGACTAAATGCACCCTGGAAAATAACTATGAGGAGTAAGTGTCAATGGGCACAGTGTCCTCTTAACGCTTACACAGTAAGAACATATGGATGCCTTGCTAGGTTAAAGATGTGTCTAAACTGGTTTATTGTCCATACAAAAGAACAAGACGCTTAGGGAAGAGCATCATAAGTAGAGCAAGAATTTACGGTAGCTCTCCAAGAATAATCTCCTAGCCTCCAAAAATTTGTAGACCAAAAGCATGTGTTTTGGGGGAGGGGGCAGCTCTTCATATTTAATAATGGATTGACTGATTTATTCTCCAAGAACTTGTTCAGTCTTCCCTTGAGCCGCTGTGAGTTCCACCTTTCATTTCCTCTAAACCTACCGATCTAGCCCCACCTCACCACAGAAAGGAGCACCCGGCCCTTTCTGCCCTGCATCGCATCCCCCGCCACACACTGGCAAGTGGTAGCAGGCTGTGCTGGAGCAGGTTCCTGGTACATTTAAAACTAACCCAATGAAAGCTTCTTCTCAAATGGGTCAGCAAAGTAACGCAGCTCACCTTACCTCTATGGGACCATTATATCTACAATGAGAGTGAAGGGAAGGTTAACATCTCTTTTGGTAGCAGCCCACAATTAGTTTAAATTAAGCTAAGATGCAAAACAGCATCAAGTCTCCACGGACTACACTATGCTCTGAGGATGCCTAAAAATGCAGAAGAGGAGCATCTTTCACTTTAAAGTACATCTGGAAGAGAACAAGAGGTGATCTACCTTACACGGAGATGTCTGACAGCAGCTCAGGAAGCAAGAGGTCTGGCTTCAATGCCTTCTTTCACCTGAGAGAGTTCAAACCACAGCTCCATCCCTCAGGAGATGTCCTAGCTGCTGAGCCGTTTGGGGCAAGGCTTTTCTTGACACTCTGCCATGGGGTACAGGATTTGGCTGCCAATGTGGCAGCTATTAAAAATTCTGCTGACCATACAATATGATCTGCCAGAAGTTAAAATCTCATCTTGAAATTAATTTTTGTAGTCCTACTTGCAGATGATTCATCTACATGTTTTTATTCAGTATACATACATAATTTGGTCAAACATTTTATACACATTCCAGCTTTTGGATTATGGGAATGAAACTAACTTTCAAGTAACACATAGAAAAACCCCAAAGGTAACAGCGGGACAAAGGATAATAATAAAACCTCTGGATGAAAGGCTTTTTTGTAGAGTTTTTCTCTACTAACAGTACAGCTTTGAGTGTTAACATCCGCCTGACTGCACTTGCAATCACAGGACTACAGGTAGACATTTCTCAAACTGCACCTGAATTCTATCTGCATTACTCTAGTAACCATACAAACACATGCTCCTAATTAAAGTTTTTGAATAATGGACAACCAGTGCTGAACTAAATTGCTCTCTGTATCCAAGAAAACCTTCACTGCAATTAATACATACTCATTGTTTATTTACTTATTGTACTGTCATTTAAAAGGTATGCTATTGCCATAACTTGCGAGGAAGCCGGTCGCAGCGTACTCACTCTGGGTTGATGATGGGGACACCTACACGTAAACTGACTGCAGGAACATGGCTCCAGATTCCAGTTGAAAAAGCAACAGGAACTGATTAAGCAGAGCTGGCCAATATATTTTCAAATAACTGATTTATAAATATATTTACTCTGAAAGAGATTATACTTGAAACTTGGATTATTATGCTGACATTATCTTCCTCTCAGTCTGTGTGCAACAGCATTAACTGAGAGCTATGCATATAAAGACATAAATAATATACTCTACATTCTGATATCTGTTAGAGTGCATTCCTTTCTCTCATCTGTTTAAAAGTTATGCTCACAGAGTTATATATAGGATATTTAATTAAATTATTGTATTCTAATTATAATGTGTTCTGTTCATTCAGATTTCTTCAACTTTCATATAAAAACTAATTTGAACTAATTCCTTCACTAATAATTTTAAAAAGAATCAAATTATAAAACTTATTTTTTAAAAAATTATTCATTTTATATGACAGAATAATGAATAATGCAACATTCTGCAGAATTAATCTTATTTTGGAATAATCCTATTTTAGGCAGTGACATCCAGCAAAAAAGATTCTAAAACTCTGTAGGTGTTTCTGTACTTCCTACTTAGAAAGTTACCTGTGTGTATATCACTTCGGCCCATAAAATCCATGACTTCATATTTATTTTTTAAAGGACTCTCAGTAGTTGCAATTACAGTGATGAGACTACTGGATCAGAAATTCCTTCACTATCACAAAGGACAGAAATTAGAATTTTTAGTACCATTTTACTTATCAGGAAAAAAAAAATATCAGCGTGTAAGGTGGTTCGGTAATCTACCTCCTCTGTAAAACGTTTATGTAACAAAGTGCACAGTGGGCTAATGCTTTTAAAGACTGCAGATGCTTCACTAAATCCAGAATGTGTTTAAATGTGACTCTGCGTCTTTCGTATTCGAGGTGGAGACATCATCTTTGGAGAAAAGAGGACTTTGGTTTGGTTTAACCAAAGAGAACAGTAAGTTCATAGAATCACAGAATGGTTTGGGTTGGAAAGGACCTTGTAGATCACCTAGTTCCAACCCCCCTGCCATGGGCAGCAACACCTTCCACCAAACCAGTTTGCTCAAAGCCCCATCCAACCTGGCCTTGAACACTGCCAGGGACGGGGGCATCCACAGCTTCTCTGGGCAACCTGTGCCAGTGCCTCACCACCCTCACAGTAAATAATTTTCTTATATCTAATCTAAGTGAACCCTCTTTCAGTTTAAAGCCATTACCCCTATCACCACATGCCCTTGTAAAAAGTCCCTCTCCAGCTTTCTTGTAGGTCCCTTCAGATACTGAAAGGCCTCAATAAGGTCTCCTCAGAGCCTTCTCTTCTCCACACTGAAAAGCCGCAACTCTCTCAGCCTTTCCTCATAGCAGAGGTGCTCCAGCCCTCATTTCATTTTTGTGGCCTCCTCTGGCCCCGCTCCAACAGGCCCAGGTCTTTCCTGTGCTGAGGGCTCCAGAGCTGGATGCAGGGCTCCAGGTGGGATCTCACCAGAGCAGAGCAGAGGTGCAGAATCACCTCCCTTGACCTGCTGGCCACGCTGCTTTTGATGCAGTCCATGACACGGTTGGCCTTCTGGGCTGCAAGCACACATTGCTGGGTCATGTTGAGCTTCTCATCAACCAGCACCCCCAAGTCCTTCTCAGCAGGGCTGCTCTCAATCCATTCTCTGCACAGCCTGCATTTGTGCTTGGGATTGCCCCGACCCAGGTGCAGGACCTTGCACCTGGCCTTGTTGAACCTCATGAGGTTCATACGGGCCCAACTCTCAAGCCTGTCAAGGTCCCTCTGGACAGCATCCTGTCCCTCAGGCCTGTCAACCACACCACACAGCTCGGTGTTGTCAGCAAACTTGCTGAGGGTGCACTCAATCCCACTGCCCATGTTACCAACAAAGATACTAAACAGCACCAGTCCCAGTACTGACCCGAGGAACGCTACTTGTTATTGGTCTCCACTTGGACACAGAGATGTTGACCACAACTTTGAGTGCAACCATCCAGCCAATTCCTTATCCACCGAGGGGTCCAATCCACTTTCATCAAATCCATGTGTCTCCAATTTAGAGACAAGGATGTCATGCAGGACAGCATCAAATGCTTTGCATGAGTCCAGCTAGATTACATCAGTTGCTCTTCCCTTATCCACTAACACTGTAACCCTGTCGCAGAAGGCCACCAGATTTGTCAGGCACAATTTGCCCTTAGTGAAGCCATGTTGGCTGTCACCAATCACCTCCCTATCATCCTCCTGGTGCCTTAGCATAGTTTCCAGGAGGATCTGCTCCATGATCTTGCCAGGCATAGAGGTGAGACTGACTGGCCTGTAGTTCCCCAGGTCTTCCTTTTTTCCCTTTTTTACAAATGAGGGTTATGTTTCCCCTTTTCTAGTCAGTGGGAACTTCACCGGACTGCCACGACTTCTCAGATATCATGGACAGTGGCTTAGCAACTTCATCAGCCAGTTCTTGCAAGACCTGTGGCTGCACCTCATCAGGTCCCATGGACTTGTGCACCTTCAGGTTCCTTACATCATCTCAAACCTGATCTTCTCTTCTTCTTCTCTACTTCTACAGGTATGTCAGCCGGAAAAAGATGGTCAAAGAAAGCGTACCCCCGCTCAGGAGTGAGACCGGCAAACTGGCAACAGCAGATGAGGAGAAAGCTGAGGTACTCAACAACATTTTTGCCTCAGTCATCACTGGCAAACTCTCTCCTCACCCCTCCCGAGTCGATGGATGGCATAAAGGAGACCAGGACGGTAAAATCCCTCCAGCTGTAAGTGAAGACCAGGTTCAGGACCTCCTGAAGAACCTAAACGTACAGAATTCCATGGGACCTGATGAGATGCATCCCAGAGTCCTGAGGGAACTGGCTGCTCTAGTTGCCAAGCCACTCTCCATGATATTTGAAAAGTCATGGCAGTCAGGGGAAGTCCCCAGTGACTGGAA
>Ga0065711_1051771_pt1 | contig 10241 bp, 5 predicted proteins | sample Hoacrofraction12_FD_59098 | JGI IMG/M metagenome (GOLD analysis project Ga0065711, IMG submission 59098) | Hoatzin crop microbial communities from Cojedes, Venezuela - Epithelial fraction 12 v2 (version 2) | ecosystem: Host-associated > Birds > Digestive system > Esophagus > Crop | place...
CGGCTGCCCTGCCGCCTCTCCCTCAGGGCTGCAGGGACTCTGCCCCATCCGTCCTCCTCCCCCTGCCCAGCCTGGCTGCTCGGGGATGTTCCTCGCCCTTTTCTCCTCACACCCTGCAGCGCTGGGCCCTTTCTCCTAGGCGCTTTCCCCGAGGCCCCCCCAGCCCCGCGGCGGGGCTCAGCCATGCCCTGAGCTGGGGCCATCGGAACGGGCTGTGTCCGGTGAGGGGCAGCGCCGGCTTCTCCTCACGGAGGTCCCCGCACCCCTTGCTGCCAGCGCCCGGCCACGAGCACCCAGCGCATAGGTGAAGAAGCAAGACGCCATTTTGGAAACCTTCTTAACAGGTACTGCAGCAAATTCCAAAAAGACTGTTACAAAGAATTGTGTGGGTCTTTCCAAGAGAAGAAGGGAATGATGAATTCTGTGATCACCTGAGGTGCAGCTTGGCTGGGGTTGCCCCGCTGCTAGTGAGCATTTACCTAGTGTTGGTTATGGATCAGAGCATGAAGATCTTTAGCCATAAACTGATGCTGTGTGGTAGTAAGCCCCAGGGCTGATACAACTACTTCAGCTAACAGGGACCTACTTGTGAGCTGATTTTAGCATTAGTAACATGAATATGTTCTTGGACCGAGTCTTAGCTCCTACAGCGTAGCTGATAAAAATACTGCTGATGTGTTGCTTTATTGGAGAGAAATGTGTTCCAGAAAACAAAGCCTGGAGAAGGATTAATTAAGATAATAGGCTGTGTTTACATCAAATAAAGCTGAAAATCAATTCTGTTTGTGTTCAGCTTTGTTAATGGAAATATACATTATTTTATTAGTCAATTATTGAGAAGATTTTCTCTCTGGGGCTGCTTTATGGCTCTTTTACACTGCTTACAATTAATCCTAATGGAAAGATCAGACTAAAAATTCACATTCTCGTAAATTTTTATAACCTGATCATTGCTTCCAAGTGCCCAATGCAATGACACATGTTTCAGAAAACAAGCTGTCTAAATTCATGCGGTGGAGCACAGTCCAAAGCTGCTGTTTTCCTGTGGCACTGACCAACAGGACTGCCCAGCCAAGGCTTTCCAGGCTTCCCGCTTACAAGTGCTTGTTCTCGCCTCCCGTCCGCTCCCGAGGGAACAGGGAGCATTGCGCCGCGCAAGATCAGACCGCTGAAGTTTCAGCCGCAGGGGTGTAGCTGATGAATCTGTGTTAGGTGTCTACTAATGGGGTTAGAAACTGTGTGTGGTTGTTGCTTAAACCACTGTGGCTATTGCCACACAGTTCTTTGATTTATGTAGACAAGTATTGACAGTTTCGTTATTATTTATTATATATTCGTACTATTAGTTATTAGTTGCTTATGTAGACATGTATTAGTTATTTACGTGTTTATTGTTTCAGAGATCTGTCTTTAAAGTTGAATTCAAGACCAAAGAAATACTGTTAAAGACAAGTTGCTCACCCTCACTTTAACTGATCTTCATGTACAAGCAGACAGCTAGTGGCAGAGAGGTGTGGGGAAGAAATGGAAGGCAAATACCATATTCCTTTCAGCCTGTTGTTTTATAGACCTTGATGAGTCCTTCCAGTTTATTGAAGTTTTGGTTACTTTTGCAGTTATGAAGGCTAGCTTTTCTGGAATACTATAATTCAGCTGTGACACTGATGTGCTGCTAGCAAAAGTCTTGCAATATATTGTGAAGTGCTTATGATAACATCTATTTCCTCTTCCCCAAATGAGATGGGAGGACTTTTATGAATCTTTCAGTAAATTCAGTAATTCACTAATTTCAGTAGTGAATATGTTATTTATTCCTTTAATAGGAAAGGTAATGAATTGGGATGGCTATTTTACTAGGACATCTGCCAGGGAGTGGCTGTAGCTTAATGTGAGTGAACAGTAATGGCTGTTGCTTACTGGGGACAATGTCAGCAAATGTTCTACTTAGTAGAGATGTCCTTAACAAGTGCCAAGAGATTTAGTGGTGATCAGTCAGACTTTAGGAGTTAAATTAGTCAGAGAAGTGAGATTGTAAACTCAGATCTACTGTTATACTAAATAAACATTAGATGCAGCAAATATTCTCATGCATTATTGACTATGATATTTTATTGTCTGAAGTCTTTTATAGGTTTCTCTGACCATTTTAAAAATATTTTTGTTTTAATTCCTTGGTCCCAAAAGCTTTGATTAAATGAATACTTAAATGGTTGGAAGGATCAAGGCCAGGGCACATTATCTACTGCCATTATTTTAATAATTCCAATAGTATGTTTTCAAGTATTTCCTATGTGACTCTTAATTTTGCTGTAATGTGTGGTGAGATTCAATCCAAGAAGTAAAATGGATTGTCATGGACTAATGAAGGAGCATGACTTTCTTTATGTGTATGCTGAGCCTATAACTGTACTTTATGAAATATCTTCTGTTAGTACGGTAGTCACGCAAGTCAGGGCTGACTAGTGGAATGTCTCCCAAGTGTGTTCTGGTCTGTGACACCACATTTCCCTGCCACAGAAATGTGGGGGTGTATCTGTGTCTGGGCAGTGGGAGGAAGGGAGTGGGACTTGTGATCCAGTGGTAGGGTGCGTGGGAATGGTTCAAAGCTGGGCCAGGGAAGATTCAGACTGGACATATTAGGAAGCATTTCTTTACCAAGAGGGTGGTCAAACACTGGCACAGGCTTCCTAGAGTGGAGATCAATGCCCAAGCCTGTCAGTGTTAAAGAGGCATTTGGACAATGTCCTTAAATTGCTTTAACTTTTGGTCAGCCCTGAAGTGGTCAGGCAGTTGGACTAGATGATTGTTGTAGGTCTCTTCCACTGAAATATTCTATTCTATTCTAACAGTGGTGGAAGTATTTACAAGCTTGTGTTTGAAGACTAAGATAAAATGCCCAGATTCCTTCCTTATCCTGGCCTACAAAACAGGAGTCCCAAGCCCTCCCTTCTGCATTTGAGTGGTGCATGCATGTTGCAAAGACAATAAAATTTCCGCTAGCAGTGACGTGACTGTTACTTTCCTTGAAAGTTAATTTAGTAGGGTACTTTGGTACCATGATCTGAAGAGTGAAGACTGAATGTTGCCCTGTCTGTCATCTCTTATAAAACAATCATAAAAATAGAAAAGGTAGAAAATGGATTTTATTGTACTTTTTTTTGTAACGAAGTTCATTATGATAATTTCTAGTGTCCAACATTAGTTATGCAATGTCTTGTAGACAGTAGGCAGTTTTGTATAATCTCCAGGCAGCTAAATAAAGAGGCCATAGTGGCAATTTTTTTACAAACTCTTCTCTCTCTGATTTGCTCCATCAAAAATCTTGTGTTGAGAGGTGACTAAAGAGAAGCTGAGACGGTTGTGTGGGGCAAAAGGACAGGGCTGTCAACCTGGGAATGCCAGGTTAAAGGAGAAACTAGTGTGTTAGTCTGTGTGAGGGGGCTGCAGGACCTTGTTCTCATTGTCACTTGTTCCTGTTGCAGTGTCAATGCTGGGCCTAAACAAGAGATTCATCTCATCCTGGGAGAAGCACAAGGGATGAAATGGGATGGGAGTAGAAGGGAAAGAGGTATTTAGAAGGGCTCTTCACTATAAAGCAGGCTTGGATTTTAATATAAGTCTTTTTGGTTGCTATTTGAGTTGAGCTTTGTGAGGTATTATTTAGGGTTGGCTGTATCAGTGGCTTAGAAATTTTAAAAATCATAAGCAGTGACCAAATTTCAGTGCTGAGCATGAGTCCTTCTTGGTTGGGCAGTGACACTCCTCGTTTGTCTTGTATCTGTGTCATCTTGGGCACTTCAGCCTTTGACTCGACATACTGGCATGATTTACAGCTGTCTTTGGCTCTGGAGTTTACTGCAGTGAGGATATAAGAAAAATTGGTCATCCTTAAGGTTTTGTTACCTGACATGATTTGTTCCATTCTGGCAAGAAACAGTCTTAGCAATTTTAGGCTGTCTTAAGGTGTGAAATGAGATTTAGCTCTTTCTTTCCTTCATTCCTACCTTCTGTGAGGCAGGAGACAAGGAGGGAAAAGAGTCCTCTCTTAAATGGTGGATGTAGTTGTGCCTCTTATTCATGCTCTATTGTTACTGTTCTTATGGTCTTAAATAGGATGATATCATACAAAAGCCCCAAAGATTAGAAGAATCATTACCCTTTGTTTGTAATTACAGTGTACTAGCTAGTTCTGACATATTGTGAGAGCTATCATTTGTAATAAGAGCGTACCTATTAAGGAAAGAATGAAAGTCATAACTGAGGGTATCTTTTCTAAGAATGACTTATCTACAAATACATTATAGAATAGTATTTCTACATTACCTTCCCAGCTATTTGGCAGTGGATATGTGCAAACCCTCTGCATAGCCTGAAGCAAGAACAGCTAGTAGTGCGATTCTGAGAAATACCACTAAAGAAGCCAGAAGAATAATGAGAAAACTTTCATGAAAAAGGATGGCAGTGATCCAGTAGTACCATCCCTCCAGGATAACATTGAACATTGTACTTTTCTGGAAATACTGTGGTTGAGATGAAATCTTAGGCTGAATCCTGTACACTTCCGTGTGTGAATTCAAAGGCCCAGATAACTTCTTTTATTCCAAGCATCACTTGCTCCCTGACATTCTGACTAGGTTTGGTTTCAGCGAGTCACAACTTCAGTGCCTAAATTTTCCTCCTCAGTCTTTTTTTAATATGTACTTTTAGCAAAATATTTATGCAATATTATTTTGTATTTGTAATTGACATTTTGTATCAGCCAGAAAAGATTATCTTTTTAACAATTTTTTATCAGTTTTCCGTATGTTTCTTTGGCAGGGGGCAGCCAAGTAAAATTGTTACTGCATTGTGTGCAGTAAGGTGCCCTGTGTTCTTCCAGTAAATTCGCTACACGATTAGTGTTCACAGTCAACAAAAATACAGTTCATCTAGCTATGAATGTGCAGCATGGAGTTAAAGGGCATCTTGTCCCTGCAGCTCATTGAATTTATTTATTTTCAAGAAAAGCACAATTCTCTAGAGTTATCAATAAAGCCATAAGCCTACATATGGAAATAGAGACTATTTTAATGAGTTGTCATTTTTAGGAGGTTAACTATGTGTACAAATTATAAATAATTCAGAAAGTTCAATCGATGCTTTAAATAAATAGTAGGAAATTTGCCTAGAGATCTTTTATGATCAGGGTGAATGGGAAGGATTTATAACATCTTAGGAAGTATTGAACAGGAAACACTTTGGTAAAAGTGCGTGAAGGACTACGTGCAGTGAGCCACACATGCAAATGGGCATCATCTTCAACTTTTAAAGGACCTACACGGAAATACAAGATAGTGCAGAGCTAGTTGTGTGGCAGGTTGAAGTAGTTTCTGCTGGTTTCTTTCAGTGCATCTGTGGGTGAGCTGGCATGATGACTAAACTCTAGGAGAGACAAGGGATCTTATTAGTTCATCAGGAAAGCCAATAGTGATCTGCTTAAAAAATGGCTTGAGCTAGTAGTCTGAAATTTTATCCAAAATTCTTCCTTTGCCTGTAAAACAGGCAGACATCTGTTTGTTAGAATTTACATGATTATGGTATAGAATTGCCCAAAACCTTTGTTAAAAACAACCCCCTGAGTATGTGTGTTAAGGGTCTATTGTCCTTTGTTAACACCACCCATGTATCATGAGTAGTAAATAAGTAAAACAGAAAACACAAATCAGAAAGTGAATTTCAGGTGTAAGAAATTAGGGGTCATGTACGTTATGTTAAAAATCAGGATTCTTTCCCCCAAGACTGATTATCAAATGGACTTCAAATTTACCTAGAAAAGTACCTTTAGATGTCATTCACTTGGTGATCTTCCTTGTACTGATATAGCAGGTCCTACCTCAGGTCTGTTTTGCAAGACACTTTAAAATAAGAAAGCACACAGTAAAATCCTCAGTGGAAAGTAGCTAAAATGCTGTATAAACCAAAATGAAGTCAGGCAGCTAACTCTAAACTCTTGAGAGACAGATTAAAGCCTTCCATCAGTGAGGAATTTGTTGCTCCTCATTGAGGAAGCTCCTGCTGAGGAACAGGCTAATTTGCTTTGCCACAGGTAGTAAGTAAAAAGTCTTGAGTGATGTAAATCAGATTAGTTTTGCAAATCTGTCCTTCTTGCTTACTTAAAGCCTAACACACATTTCTGTTGAGAATTAATTTGCACATGGAAATATAGTCAAATCAGAAAGATATTATGCTGGAATATACAGACTGTAACCAGGATTTTGACACATCAGTCCTTCGGATTTACTTGAAAACATCAGCTTTGAGTACTGGGCATTAGAGTCCTTCCTTTGTTAAGCACTTATCATATCCATAAGGTTAGATCAAATGTGCTTATTATCTGATTGACTTTGGTGAAGCTCTTTACATGTGTGAGTTTAAACATGTACAGCACTAGGCAAAGAATTAGGGCTTGAGGTGCATAGATAGGGAGGAAAAATGCTAGGTGTCTGTTTTCAATGCTGCCTGACAGATATTGAGACAGGCTGTAGTGCTCAGGCTAGTGCGTAAATAGGTGCTCAAGCAGAAGTTGTGCATGCTTTTGAACATCAGCCCCCACCCCCACCCCCCCAAAAAAAAAACAAACTCAAACAATCCCACCACCAGGAAATCAAACACAAACCAATAACCACAAACCATGAATTCTGATGAGCTAAGTTTCAATGGAATACGAGGCATAATTAAAAAAAAAAAAAAAGTTTTAGCAATTTGATTCATTAGATTGTGGCATGAAAATGAATATGATGATTAGTCTCATAAAGTATTAGAAAAGGATGTTTCTTTTCCTAAAATAAATAAATAAAAATTGCAGGCTCTGAAGATGCTTGCAAATGCAGAGCACTGGGTGGATCTCTAAACAAAGGGTAATGAACAGCCTGTCATAATTTTCCACTCAAAAGTTAGCAGTTTATATCTCTGCTCTGAGAATCCCTCAGTAATCTTCTTCATTTGAACTGACAGTCTTCCTTCATATCCAAGTCATATTTAATATAGATAATTTACTGAAGCTCTAAACTTAATTGACAGGCTCGTTAACGTATGAAGCAAATTGTTCAAGAGTGGTAACGCTGAAGAGGAATACAATGGTCTGCCTGGCTTTTGCCTGACATAGCACTACTCTGAAACTGGAACAATTTTTTGAAAAATAATACTAAGTAAATGGCAAGAATGTAAGGAACAAAAAATGACAGAAGGATTTAAAAGGTTTTCTCTGTTTTTAAATTGCGTGATCTCTCACTTTTCCACTCTCCAGCTCATCAACTCCTCTGAAAAGTTAGATCCTAAATTGAATGTTGATTTTTTTTTTTTTTCACAAAATGACAGTAGAGTTTCTGTGTTTATACAGAGCACAGAAAATTATCATTCTTGCCTTCATGATGGTCAAAGCACTCCAAAGGTGACTTTTCAATTGAAGTATGTTATTCCCTAGAGATTTATCACAAGTGTTTAGCTTTTTGAGACATGTTAATGGGTAGAATATTACAGGAAGGATAAATATTGTTGTATTGCAACCACAGAGTAACCACACTTTAAGACATATGCTACATACTCTGAAGCTACTGTTCTACTCAGTAGTGTTCTGAGGTTGCTGCGATAGTAGGCATCGTGATGCAGAGACCATAGAGCATTGCTATGCTGGCACTTTCAGAAAAACAAAAACTGCTGTTCTTGAGGCTTTGTAGTGTTATTACAATTACATTTTTTTCTGCCTTGAGAACTCTGCTGGTAGATGAGTGGAGACTCCAGGCACCTTCTAAAACGGAGCAAAGTTTTTCATTTGTTACCTGCTCTGCATTTTGTAATTTTAGCTTTAGCAAAGATGTATTTAGACAACCTGGGAAAAAAATTTTTAGAAAGTAGGTAATTTTTACATGCAAGCTGTATATCAACTCCTAAATCCAACAGGTACAAGTACAGCTACCTGTGGAATTAGTTTGGCAACCAAAATTGCTATGCAAGGAGCGCATACCTGTTCTGTCAGTTCACTGCTGATCTCCTAAATGCAGCAAACTTCAGAGCAATAAATGTCTGAGTAGACCTTGCCAGACTTTTAACCTATTTTTCCTGAGATTCTAGGTATTTGGAAACACAAATCTCTTTTAAGCATCAGGTTTAAACCAGTAAGTGTGAACAATAAATAGAAGGTTGGCTGGTTTAGTGACAATGTCTGAAGAGTATAAATGCTTCATTGACATAGAAGGTGGATGTAAGCAGCCTGTAGGAAAAAAGGTTTACTCAGTGGATTATTCAGAATATAGTATTTAAACCTTCTTGGATTATAGCAGTCAAATACACTGCTTTGCAGTGAGCATACTGTTCTCTAGAGAATTTGGATCCCCATTCCCTAATCAGGTTGATGAGCATATTAAAATGCAAATAAAGGAAATCTCACAGAAGAATTGATTATCTCATCACATGTGGAGCAGCTGATATAGGAACACATCTGAAGCAGTTCTGAGAAAGCTTCTTTGAGACAATGGGAAGAAGTCTCATATTTAATGATACAAAAGGAATGAAAAGAATTGTTGATTGGCCTAGTCACAGGATTTGATTGCAGAACTTCAGTGGGAGCTGTGTTAGAAACTTCTCCCAGAATGGGGCTAGCGCCAGTTAGGACATTGAAGTGTGCATTTTAATACAGTAAAAATTAGAGAGATGCACAACAAAAAGCCCTGGTTTAGACAATAAAACGGGCACAGTAGTTCTGTGAAGTGCTTTTCTTGTTAGGAGGTATTTTGATCTCTTGCTGAAAAGCTACAGTAACAAGACAGACAACACAATCTTTCTTGATTTTTATACTCCGTCTGACTTAATTAAATTTCTTTCACTCTTTGCATGTGTGAGTACAAGCGAAGTCTGGAGGATTTAGCTTTCATTAATGCTTTGTGTAGAGGAAGGAAGGAAAGGAGGCATCACTTCCACTTTAGGTTTTATGAATGTGAACTAATCTGTTTGTCTAGACCAATGGCCTTTCTCCGACAGTGACCAGCAGTAGATATAAAAATAAAGTTTAAATGGAATGATACTACCTTGGGTGAACCTTCTTAGCAAGGCACGGGAAAAAGCACTGTACATATATGAAATATCCCTTTCTTACTGTTGAGTTTTTTGTTTCATTCATCCCCACAGTCAGAAGTTAAACAATTTCAAGTGCACAGATTACTCATGAAGATACCATTGAATAGCTGTCGCCCATTTTAGATGGGGAAACTAAACGTTGTGTGTGTTAAGCTTATTTTTTTCCACTATGACAAGCGAGATACTATGCTATTTCTTTCACTTCTTCCATTCTCCTCAAATTGTGAAAACGGATTTGAATGTGGTCTTTAAATGCAAAAATCCACCGTTTTTTCAAGTGATACAAGTTTCACATAAAGAAAACCAAATTATTTGGAGGAAGGATTTAAAGATTTATGGAAAAGGTGCTTCAGCTCACAGTGACTTTTTTTCCCTTGAAGTTCAGAATCTTAAAAGCATCCACTTAGTGGTGTAGCTTATTCTGCTGAAGTGTTTTGCTCAGGTCACGCACATTCTAGCAATCTACCAGTGAGCAGTTCTGGTGTGACCAGAGTTCCCAGTGATGAGTGGAAAGAGTATCTTTGTTTCCTGTTAGAACTAGTAACTTAGTGGTAGGGAAATGGAACATTGTGAGTTTTTGTTTCATTTAGCTGGCAGTGAAAGGTGTTCCTACAGATGAGTGTTGGGAGTGCTTACATGTGATACTTGTATTTGGCCTAGGAATTCTGGTACGTAATGTTCTCAGGAAACAGTTTGACTCTTTGTAAATCTGGTGAGAAAATCCAATCTATTCTTCTGAAACAGGCTATGTCACAGTCTCTGCCAGTTTTGCTGCACCTCCGTCTGGTAGCAATTAGATCATCTATCTAATCTAGAGAGCTCAGTCTATTGCACTTCATACAGTAGTTCCAGTGTTGAGTCCTGCAGCTCATGTTTCACCAAAGCCTACGTAGTGTAAACTTTGAAGGCATGGCAGGATCCTCGTTCTGGGATTTCTCCATAGCATTAAGCATTTCTATTCTTTTATCTGCTTTCAGTCTTTAGAGATCTGCAGGGTGCAATCAGGAGCAAGTGAATTGCTATAAGGAAGCGTGAGCTGAAGTCTGATCCTTGTCCTTTGTGCGTTAGGTCTGTGAGCAATCCATTGCAGCCAGATGCAAGCTCTCTCTTTCTTCTTCTCCACCCCCCCC